>Ga0180437_10005038_pt1 | contig 18337 bp, 16 predicted proteins | sample SS_ome_4_FD_132410 | JGI IMG/M metagenome (GOLD analysis project Ga0180437, IMG submission 132410) | Hypersaline lake sediment archaeal communities from the Salton Sea, California, USA - SS_3_D_1 metaG | ecosystem: Environmental > Aquatic > Non-marine Saline and Alkaline > Hypersaline >... | reverse complement strand
GTCCTGGGGGACGCTGTCCACGAAGTTGTCCGCCACCCGCACGAAACCATAGAGGGCGAACACGTCTTGGCGCACCGCTTTCGGAAAGAACAGGCTGGAGTTGAAGTAGGTTCGGCTTCCCTGCTTGAAGGTCGTGTAATGGATCTGGTCCAGACTCACGAGGAACCTCCCGTGATCAGCCCCGCCGCCACCTGAGCGGCGATCAGCACCATGGGAACGCCGACCCCCGGGTGGGTGTACTGGCCGGCGTAGTACAGATTCTCCACCTTCGCGCTGCGAAAGGCGGGACGGAAGAAGGCTGTCTGATTCAGGGTGTGGGCCAGCCCCAAGGCCGTACCCCTGTAGGCGTTGTAGTCGGAGATGAAATCCCGGTGGCTGAAGATGCGCCGAACCACTATGGATGAGCGAATCTCCTCCCCGATCACCTTTTCTATGTGTTCGATCACCTGCTCGGCGTAGCGCTCCCGGAAGGTATCGCCGTCGGCCAGCCCCGGGGCCACGGGGACCAGGACGAAGACATTTTCGTGCCCCTTGGGAGCCATCTGCGGATCGCTTTTGGAAATGCAGCTGACATAGAAGCAGGGCTCTTGGGGCCAGGACGGCACTTTGAAGATCGTATCGAAGTGCTCATTCCAATCCTCGGCGAAGTAGAGATTGTGATGAACCATGTTTTTCAAGCTCTTGTTCAGACCCAGGTAGAGGATGAACATCGAGGGTGCGAACACCTTTCGCCTCCAATAGTTCGCAGGCAGGGTCCGGAACTTCTCTTCCAGGAGGTTGGTTTCACTGAAGGGGTAATCCGCATTGACCAGCACGACGTCGGTTTCCAGCTCATCCTCAGGCGTTACCACGCGGGTCGCGCGGGCTCGACCGCCGTCTACCTGGATGCGCTTCACCTCGGCGTTCAAGCGGATCCGCACCCCCTGTTCTTCGGCCAGTTTGGCGATCCCCGCGGCTACCGCCGACAATCCGCCGATGGGATAGTGCACGCCCAGGTTCAGATCCACATGACTCATGATCGAGTAGAGGGCCGGAGCGGCCTGGGGACTGGTACCCAGAAAGACCATTGCGTATTCCAGGATCTGCCGGGCTCGCCGGTCGCGGAAGTAGCGGCGCACAGAGCGGTCCAGCCGGCCGAACACGTTGAGTCTTGTACCTTCGATCAGCATGCGGGCATTGAGGAAATCAAATATCGATCCGTAGTCCTTGTAGAGAAACTCCTTCATGGCCACGTCGTATTTGTATCGGGCCCGGTTCAGATACTTCTCCAGCCGCTTTGCCCCCCCGGCCTCGAAGCTCTCGAAAAGATCGAGGACCTGACGCCGCTCCGAAGTGATGTCCACCCACTCGCGGGGATGGAAAAAAACGCGGTAGTAGGGAGAAAGCTCTTCGAGCCGGTAGTACTGCTCCCGCCGGCGCCCGAAGACGCCGAAGAAGTTCTCGAAAACCTCGGGCATCAGATACCAGGAGGGACCCATGTCGAACCGGAATCCCCCCTCTACCCATAATCGGGCTCTGCCTCCGACGGAGTCGTTCTTCTCCAATACCGTAACCTGGAAACCCGCCCGAGCCAGTAGAGCCGCCGAAGCCAATCCCCCGACTCCCGCTCCAATAACAACCGCTCTCCTGTTCACCATGCCCCCCTTAGATTTCTAATATTCCGGTAGCCCTCGACCGAACCTATTATACCAATATTTCCCGCCGGAGGAAGGCTTCGCATTCTACCCCGAAAACTATAACACAATTTGTAATATATCAAGGAAAATTTTCCAATTTTTCTGGACCGCTTACTCGTATTGTGTTAAATTATCCGGGAACTGGTACAATCTCCCCAATTCGGTTATTGTACCGTAATGCGATTGCGGTGCTTTTTGTGATCCGAATATCAAGGCAGGTGAGAGATGATGGGCAACAAAAAGATAGGGATCAGTGACATCAACATTTACGTGCCTCCGGCTAAGCTCGAACTGGAGGTACTGATCAAGAAGCGATCCGAAGACAATCCCAGGCTGGCAAGACATCTGGACCGGGCACTGCGGGTTACCGGGCAGAAGACGATCCGCTTTACCGACGTTTGGGAGGACTCGGCCACCATGGCCGCCCAGGCTGCCTACGGGCTTCTGAAAAGCAAAGATCCCGTAACCCTTTCGAATCTCAGGCACCTGGTGGTCGGCACGGAGAGCGGACTGGATCACAGCAAACCGCTTTCCGCCTTCGTCCAGGGCATGCTGCAGCGCTCCGGTCTGGAGGTCCCCGAATCCCTTTCGAGTTTCCAGGTACAGCACGCCTGTGCCGGAGCTACCCTTTCCCTGCTCAGTGTGGGAGGACTCTTGGGGATGAGCAACCGCTTCGCCGAATCCGGCCTGGTCATAGCCACGGATGTCGCCCACTACGAGACGGAAACCACGGCGGAGGTGACCCAGGGCGCCGGTTCGGTGGCTCTGTTGGTCGAGACCGCCCCACGGCTTCTCGAACTGGATCTGTCCACGATAGGGATGTGCTCCAGGGACGTGGATGACTTCTTCCGGCCCTTGGGATCGGCTACCGCCAAGGTCAAGGGGCGCTACTCGATGGAACAGTACTGGGCCAATCTGGAGGAGGCCTTCCTGGATCACGCCCAGAGAATCGGAGAGTTGCCCTCTGAAGCTCTGGAGGCAACAGACTTCTTCGTTCTGCACACGCCGTTTCGCAACATGCCGGAATCCGCGATGAACGTCATCCTCCGGCGTCACCTGAACCTGGATGAGGATCAGATCCGAGGATTTCTAGAAAAACGGGGTTTCTACAGAGGTGTGGATCCTCTTGCCCGGGTTGGCAACATCTACTCCGGATCCATGTACTTCTTTCTCGCCTCCCTGCTGAACGACCGCTTCAAGGAGATGGGGGCGAAGATAGTGGGCAAGCGGATGCTGCTGGCATCCTACGGTTCGGGCAATACCATGATCGTGTACTCGGCCAAGGTCGCCGAGGGTGCACCCGAGGTGATTCGGAGTTGGGACTTCGATCGAATATTTCGAAGCGCCAAAGATGCCGATTTTACCGAGTACCAGCGATGGACCCAAGGTGTGCACGGCAGGGAGGACTATGAAAATCTGCTGAAAGATGTTGCGGTTCCCCCCGAATCGTTCTATCTTTCTGGTATACGGGAGGATGGATACCGTGAGTACGCATTCGCAGCAGACGTCCGGGATTGGATTTCGCAAAGAGAAGCACCTGTCGATATGCGCCGACGCGTCCCGATTCTCCGTTGAGGGCGGTTTCACCGGATTCGATTCTGTCCACTTCATTCACGACGCTCTGCCGGAGATAGCTGCAGAGCAGGTCGATCTTCAAACGGATTTCCTCGGACATACCGTGGCCGCCCCGATCTTCATCTCCTGTATGACCGGCGGTTCGGAGCGGGGATTCTCCGCCAACCGTGAACTGGCCAAAGCGGCGAGGGAAAAAGGCTACGCCGTGGGAATGGGCTCGATCCGCATCCTCTTCGATCATCCCGAGCTGTTCGATCACTTCCATCTAAAAGCACTGGCTCCGGATGTTCCGGTTCTGGCGAACATCGGGGGCGTCCAGATCAGAGACGAAGAACACGGCAAGCTCTTCGAGCTGGTCAAGAAACTGGAGGTGGACAGCCTGGTCGTGCACCTGAATCCCGGCCAGGAGCTGTTCCAGCCGGAGGGGGACCGGGACTTCCGGGGAATCAAGGATTCGATCGCCCGCCTCTGCGAAGGCAGCCCCGTACCGCTCATCGTCAAAGAAACGGGCTTCGGGATCCGTCCGGGGTTGGTTTCGGAGCTTCTGGCCCGAGGAGTTCGATACGTGGATCTGGCAGGCGCCGGCGGAACCAACTGGGTGACCGTGGAAGCCTACCGGCTGCCGGAGCAGGAGCGGCAGGAGCCCGAGGAGTTCGCCGATTGGGGCATCCCCACGGCTTTGATCCTGGCCTGCCTGGGCCGGTATCAGGGGCAGATCCTGGCCTCCGGAGGCGTACGCTCCGGTCTGGATGTGGCCAAGTCCATTGCCCTGGGCGCACATGCGGCGGGCCTGGCTCTGCCGTTGATTCGCGAGGTGTTATCCGGAGGAGCCGAAGCGGTGGTACGTTATCTCGATCGCCTGGAAAACACCCTGCGCTCCGTGCTGGTTCTCACCGGCTCCAGAACGGCTGCAGAGCTGCGGGCCGGCAAGTTCTGGCTGGATCCGGCGTTCGCCGCTTCGGTAGCCGCATTCCAAACCGCGGAGCAGAAGATCAATCAACAATAGAATATTCACACTGTCCCGGGAGGTACAGCTGCTGGACAGAGCCGCCTCCGGGCTGCCGGAGAGGCAGAAGGCTGCGCACCCGGCGGATCAGTCGAGTTCGATCAGCTCAACCTCGAGGCTGGCCAGATCAACGGCGGCGATCGTAGCCCTGTCGGCCAGGTAGCCGGCGCAGCTTCCCGGGTTGAGCAGGATGCGATCTATGCCCTCCACCCGCACCTGGTGGCTGTGCCCGTAAATCACCAGATCGAAATCTCCGCTTCTGTGCAGGCTTTCCGCAACATCGGGGTAGTGCATCACCGCAATCCGGCGCCCGGCCAGCTCCAAGGTCAACGCTCCGTCGCGAAAGGTGCAAAAACCCCTTCCCTTCTCGGTCAACAGAACCCGATCGCCGTCGTTGTTGCCGAACACGGCGTACATACTCGGGCAAAACTCCCGAAGCTGCTCGAGCTGCCTGAACACGAAAGGCGAGCACAGGTCCCCCCCGTGGATCAGGGCGCCGATCTTCCTCTCGGTAAAAGCCGCGACGGCTTTGCCGATATTGTCCAGATGGTCGTGGGAGTCGGACATTACGCCAAGGTTCATCGTTACCTCCCTCCTCCCCCACTGTACCTCAACTGCGGGGCGCCCTGCAAACGCACCGGTAGACGGTATGAAAGAATTTGATCTATAGTACGGTGATTTTCAAACTATCCATGTCTGACAAGCAGCCCCTGATCATCAAAATCCTCGATTTCGTCCGCCGCCGCTCCCTGCTCGTAATCATCGTGTCCGCGATAATCACAGCTGGATTCGCGGCTGCGCTGCTCCAGATCCGGGTTGATCCGGATCTGGAAAGTCTGTTGCCCGATCAGGGAGAGATCGCCGAGATTATGCAAAAACACGGCAGCGTAAACCAGAACTATCTGGTGTTCGCCGCCGAAAACCGCAATCCCTTCACCCTGGACGGACTCGACGCCCTCGAGGCGGCGATCGGGAAGTTGGAGCAGCTGCCCGAAATCCAACCGGGGATCACCCCTTTTAACTTCCTCACCTTCACAAAAAACGGAGGCCGTCTTGACATTGAGCCGCTCGCTCCGCAAGGCAGGGCACCGCGAAATGAAGAGGAACTCGATGAATTCTTGAAGAATATCGACCAGACTCCCCTTGCCGAGAACCTGGTGATCTCCCGGGACCGCACTACCCTGGTCTGCCTGTTCCCGGCGGAAAGTACGGACAACTACACCGAGCTGATGGACCGGATCGATGAAATTTTGGCGTCCCTGGATCCGTATTTCCGCACCTACACCACCGGGACGATCCCCTTCATGAAGACCACAGAGTCGTATCTCTCCCGGGACTTGTCACGCCTGCTTGTGCTGGCCGTGGCTGTCATCCTGGTGGTCTTTTTCCTCGGATTTCGCGCCAAGCGGGCCGTGCTCCTGCCCCTGCTCACCGTCCTGATGGGTGCGCTGTGGTGCTTCGGTTTCATGGCTCTGGTCGGCTTTCCCGTAACCATGATCAGCGTGGTCATTCCGCCCCTGGTCCTGGCCTTGGGCAGCTCCTACAGTATACACATCCTCAATCAGTACTTCCGCGAGGGGACCGGCCAAGAGGAGGATAACCGCTGGATCACCTCTTCCATCGCCCACGTGAACCGAACGATCCTCCTGGCCGCTGCCACCACGATCCTCGGTTTGTTGAGCCTGCTGGCGGTGAGCATGAGACAGACCCGGGAGTTCGCCCTGTCCACAAGCATCGGCATCGCCTCCTGCGCCCTTCTCTCTCTGTTCTTTTTCCCCGCCCTGCTGTACCGGCTCAAGGTGCCGAGGGCGAAGCAGAGAGCCCGGGTTCTGGAAGGTCCGTTGACCCGGGGGGTGGCCAAACTCGGCGTAGTCGCCCTGCGCGGCCGTTATCTCATTCTCGCACTTGTCTCGATCGCCGCCCTGCTCTCAGCCCTTTCAATCCGGAGAATCCAGTACAATACCGCGGCGATGAGCTACTTTCCGGAAAAAGCCCAAGTTGTCCGGGACATGAGATTTTTCACGGAGAAAATCGGCGGCTTCGAGGAGATCTCCATCAGCCTGTCCGCCCCGGAAAACAGAAAGAACTACTTCCTCGATACCGAGGTACTGGAGCGGGTCGCCCGCTTCGAGGACAGTCTGGCCGAGCTTCCCGATATCAGCTACATCACCTCCTTTGTTCAGTACCTGAAACATCTCAATCGCATCATGTACGGAAATAACGGCATTCCCGGCACGCGCGCCCCGGCGTTGCTTCTGTCGCGCTACCTCAAGATGCTCGCATCTCAGGAACAGAGCATGCTCGGATTTATCGCCGGTGAGGATTTCTCCAGCATCACCGTCACGATGAGGATCTACGACAGCAGCGAAGGTGCGTTTATCGATGAAGTCGGACTGCGGAAGCTGCTGTCCCGCATCGACGAGATCCAGGAGCGGGAAATCCCATCCGAGATCGGAGTCGAGCGCTGGGGGCCGATCCTCCGCTATCTGTCGCTGTCCGACGTTCTGCAGAGGGATTCCCTCATTTCCATGCTGATCGCCGCCGCGGCGATTCTCTGCATTACCGCGATCGCCTTCCGCTCGATCCCCTTCGGGCTGTATGCCCTCATACCTCTGGCAACCGGCATCATGCTAAACGCCATCTTCATGGTATTGATGAAGATCCCCCTCGACATGATCACCATTATGGTGTCCAGCATAGCCATCGGCGTCGGTGTGGACGATGCGATCCACTTCCTCATTCAATTCCGCACGCAGCGCGCGCTGGCTCGCGGAGATATCGATACGGTGATCCGGAACACGCTGGCTGTCAGCGGCCGCCCCATCGTGCTCACCACCCTGTCGATCCTGGCGGGTCTGCTGATCTTGAGTTTCGCCACATTCAAGCCAATTCGATACTTCGGCTTGCTCGTTGCCTTTACCCTGGCAGCCGCCTGCATCGGCACGATCGTGGTTCTCCCGGCGGTGCTCTCCCTGGGCCGGAAGAGGGTGTTTGCAGGAGGATCGCCGCGATGAGGATCGGCATCACCGGCTCTGCCGGTTTTTTAGGCGCCAACCTCGTCAACACTCTTTACCGGCACCGTTCACCGGAGGAGGATATCGTTTGCTTCTACTCCCGCCGCCGTCACAATCCGCTGACCGATCATCTGGATTTGACTTATCGGCATCTGGACATCACCTCCCGGCAGGAGGTGCTGGAAAAAACCAAGGGTCTCGACCTGCTGTTTCATCTGGCCGGCATGGTTGATTATTCGCGCAGGCATGCTCGCCGGACCTGGGACGTGAATGTTCTGGGCACGAAAAATATCTTCGACGGGGTGATCGAAAACCGTATTCCGAAACTGGTCTACGCATCCTCGATCAACGTCCTCGGAACCTGCAGCCGCGATTGCTCACCGGCCGGTGAAACAAACCGGACCTACGGCGCTGCGGACAACCCCATCTCCTTCGCCGATCGAACTGAGGCACTGGCCGCGGTCGAGGCGTCGAACCGTGGAGACTACGGTTTTTTGCGCAACTCCAGGGTCGTCTACTTCGATTCAAAACTGGCCGCCTATGAGCTGGCCCTGGAAACCCACGAGAAATGCGGACTTCCCGTGACCATAGTCCTGCCGGGAACCGTGGTGGGACAGGGGGACGTGGGCGTTTCGATTACCGGGCTCGTATACCGAACCTTTCGGGGCAGACTGAAGCTCACCCTGCCGGGTGGCACCTCCTTCGTCTCCGCCGAGGACGCCGCCGAAGGGATCCGCCTGGCCTCTGTCCGCGGGCGGCCCGGTCAAGCCTACATTATCACCGGCAGGGAAGAGGATAATCTGAGCTACAAGGATTTCATGAAACACGTGGCAAAGGTTGCCCGCATCCGTTACGATCAGCGCGTTTCCGACCGGTTTTTCACGGTGCCCGCCTCCGTATGCCGTCCCCTGGCGACGATCTTCAGACACTTACCGGTCGAAGGGCCCCTAAGCGAAGCATTGATCCTGTCTGGAGCCGCCACGCATCGATTCAGCAGCAAGAAAGCCGCAGAGGAGCTCGGCTACACCCACATAACCTCGCTGGAAAGCGCTATTGAGTCCTGCATAGATTTCTATCTTCACCACAATCCGGGAGAAACCTAGATGAGCAATACCTTTTACTTTAAACTACTGAAACTTTACTCCGACATATGGGCAAGGGCACACTGCCGGGTCGTCATTTCGGGGGAGCACAACCTGGAGAACAACCAGGAACGCAGACGGATCTATATCGTCAGCCATCCTACGACCTACGATCTGCCCATGTTGGTGCACATCGCAAAAAACGACTTCTACGTGGTTGTTTACAAAGATCCGTTCAATCACCCACTCGCCGGCTGGCTGTTCCGCAATATCGGCTTTCCCAAGCTCGACTCCGACAACGTCGATCAGATGATCGAAGAATCCTGCCGTTTGATCCGGCAAAACCATCCGCTTGTCTATTCCCTCAAAGGCTACGGAGTCGACTTCGGCCAGGATGTCAAACCCAGAACGGGGGGAATCCGAATAGCCCATCGCGCCCAGGCGGACATCTACCCGGTTCATCTGATGATCGAACCGAACAAGATGATCTTCAAGTACTACAAGAAGCGTAAAGGCGAGGTATACCCGTACACGATATTCAAGGACACCCTGTATTTCGTCACCTTCTGCAAACCCCTGCGCTACCCGGACTACGGGCGGGAGAACATGGGGTACGAGGAGTTCCGGGAGATTGCCTATGGCATCGAGTCGGAGTTTCAGAAGACCCAGAAACGGTTGGAGCAGGATCTTGCGAACCGTCAGGATCTGCAGCGAACGGGAAAGAAGAAAAGGGGCGGCTCAGCGAAGCAGGTAAACTTCTGAATCTGAAAGCTCCGAACGATCTCAAAAAGCAGAGGATCAGCCGCCGGGGGGTTTGCGATATGTCCTCAGGTAGATAAAGGTGTCATTGACGACACCGATCATCGCGTGGATGACGATGGCGTACAGGATCGACCGGGTTACCAATGCGACAGCGCTGAAAATCACGCCCCCTAGAACGGCTCCCCCGATCTCCGTTTTCGGATGCCCGATGTGATGCAGCGTCGAGAGAAGCGTGGTTATGGCCATCGCAGGGATATATCCGAAAGCGGCCAGCAGGGGGAAGAACAAGATGCCCCGATAAAGAAACTCCCAGGTTGTGTAATACAGCAGCAGGTAGCCGGCCTCGTAGAGTGCAAACGCACCGTCCCGGGCGCATACCTGCTTGGAAAACGGATACCAGGCGATCATCTCCGGAGTTCTGGATACGAGGCGGCCGACGAGCAGGGCGATGGGCACGAAAGCCAGCACCAGCAACAGACCTATTCTGTGGTTGCCCACGGCGAAACCCAGATCGATCAAGACCTGGCGCGGATCGTTTTCTATCAAGAAGATGAGGAGAATCGGAACGGCTGCAAGCAGGACAAAAAACACGGCGAAGTAAATCCACGTTCCCTTTGCATCTCCGAAACGCTTGTTGAGAACCGAATGGTAGAAGATGGTGATCATTCCGGTCAGGGCTACGGTGATATAGGGTAGCAGAATCTGCATGGAGATCGGATGGATCGACGTGTGCAAAATGGCGGTTTTCAGCTCAATCAAGGCCGGCCCTCTCTTTCCCGTTTGTACCAATCTACAATCGTCTGGAATTGGCTCTTATAGTCATCCTCCGGTTGATAGCCGAGTTCCCGATAGGTCTTGGAGAGATCATAGGTGGTCTGCGCAGTGATGCGGCGGATCCTGTAGTAGTTTATGCCGGGTTTGAATCCGGGAATGATGCGCTTGGCCAACTCCAAAAGCACGGCCGCGACCATGCTGATCCACACCGGAACGTACAGGCGCTGCGGCTTTCCCACCCCCTCCTGCAGGCTTGCGAAAAACTCACCCCAGGTCGGGCAGATCCCGTTGGTTATGGTATAGGCTCGGCCGGTCGTACCGGGACGGTTCGCCGCGGCCAGAGCGGCTTTGCAGAGATTTCCGGGGTAGCAAAACCCAAACTTCTTGTCCCCCCTGCCCACGATGAGCGGCACGTTGCGCTCCGCAGCCTCCAACATCAGCTCGCAGGATGTTCTGTCCCTGGGTCCATATACGTCCCCCGGCCGAAGAATAACCACGGGGAATCCACTGTCCCGGTAGAGTTTCAGCAGATACGCTTCCACCATTTTTTTCGTGTAGTTGTACGGCACATACTCCGCAGATCTGCCGGGATTCTCCTCGGAGATACCGTCCGCGCAGTAGCCGATGGTCAGGGCTGTGGAGATATAGACGAATTTGAGGAGGCTCGGACAGTTTTCTCGCACCCACCGGACCAGGTTTACGGTGATATCGTAGATCTGGGCTTTGCACTGCCGGCGGGAAGCGTTGTCGGAGACCAGGGCTGCGGCGTGAACGATCACCTCCAAGCCGTCGGGCAGCCGGATTTTTTCGATACCCCGCAGATCCCCGTAGATCAGTTCCACCTTAGAATCATCGAGAAAACGCAGATCCGAAGTCCTGCGCACGAGCCCGTACACCCGGTACCCTGCGTTCGCAAAGGCGTCGCAGAGATGAGAACCGATGAAACCATTGGCTCCGGTGATCAACACGGATCGCGGCATATCAGCCTTTTCTCCCGTATTTGTCGTAGTCATAGATGTTCCCGGCCAGTCTGAGCAGTACTCTCCGCGGGAGGACATTGACGGCCAGGTAGATCAGTCTGTTGACAAATCCCGGGATGATGAGACGTTTTCCCCGCTTCAAGCCTCTGATCACCTGCCTGGCTGCATCCTCCGCTGTAAGGTAGGAGAAACGGTGCGTGTTCATGTGAGGAGTCAGTCCGGATTCGGCGATCATCTCCGTCACGATTCCCGACGGGGCCGCCGTGCAGACCACCACCGCTCCCCCTCGGTTCTCCAGCATGAGAGATTCACTGAAACTCTGGGCGGCGCCCTTGGCAGCGGCATAGATCGCCTGATAGGGAATAGGAACAAAAGACCCCAGGCTGGTTATGTTGCAAATGAATCCTTCCCCCTTCGCTTTGAACCTGGACAGGAACAGCAGGCTCAACTCGACGACCAGACGAAAATCCAGATCGATGATAGAGCGATACAGCTCCAGCTGAGCAGCCTCTGCCGGTCCGTAGCAGGTCAGGCCGGCATTGTTGACCAGGCCGAAAACATCCTCATTCTTGAGCTCGTTGAAAAGACTCTGAGCGCAGTTATTTTCCAATAGATCCTTTACCAGAATCCGGACCGTCCCGGAGCTCCGACCGCTGATCTCCGCCTCCAGGCGTTCCAGACCTTGCCCATCCCGATCCACCAGGATCAGATTGGATCCTTCCCCCGCGCTGAGGCCCCACGCCAGCTGTCGCCCCAAACCCCTGGCCGCCCCGGTAATCAGCACGGTGCGGCCGCTCAAGCTCAACTTGCTCATTTCTGACCGTACTGCTCTTGAAAGTACCGGCAACCGTCGGCGATCGTCTTTTCGAAGGGCAGGTATTCGTGATGGAAGGCATCCCGGCTCTTCCTGTTCGAGTAGTAGTGATACCAGCCGCTCAAGCGACCGTAGGAGCGGGTCAACAGAGGTCTTTTTCCGGTGAAAACGCTGACGAGCTCCAGCGCAGCACCCGCCGCAGACAGGAGGAATCCGGGCACCCGAAACGGATAGACCTTTCTTTGGAAGCACGCCCCTATGGCTTTGAGAACTGTTGTGTACTCCACATTGGCACCCACGATCAGATACTTCTCCCCCACCCTTCCCATGGTCAGTGCCTTGATGATGATTTCAGCCAGGTCCCGTACATCGGTGACCGCCAACCCCCCGCCGAAACAGACGAACTGCGGCTTGTTGTAGACGCGGCTGTACAACTGGTTGTGGGGGGTGTAGGGAATCGGATCGCCAGGTCCCATGAGGGAGCCCGGGTTGAGGATGATCGCCTTTAGGCTGTGTTCGCGCACAGCTCGCTCCACGACCTGCTGTCCGGCGTGCTTGCTGGTCATGTAGGGAAAACTCTGCGGCCAGTTGAAAACGGTATCCTCATCCGCCGGGCTTCCGTCCCGGTGAAATCCGATCGCCCCCACCGAAGACACGTGCACGAGTCTCCGCACCCCGTGGCGGACACAGGCATCAACGACGTTTTCCACACCGAGCTGGTTGACCCGAAAAAGCCGGGCCTTCTCTCTGCTCCAGTAGGAAATCAGACCGGCCAGATGGATAACGTGGGTATTTCCGGCCACCGCCCCGTCTACGGCCTCGGGATCGGTGATATCTCCGTACACGATCTTCAGATGCCTTATTGCCTTGCTTCGGATTCTTGCTTCACCTGGATCACCGGGCAGCATCAATACGGTGATCCCGGCTTCAGGGACATTTCCGGATAGCAGATCTAGCAGTACATTGCCGGCGAAACCGCTGGCACCGGTTATCAACAGCTTCATCTAGTGCGGATGAGTATATACCAAAGATCGACAATGCAAAACAGCAGAAGCCGCGCAGTTTGCGTGGCTGGCTCCCAAGAGCCGCCCATTTACACAGAGCGATGAAACCGATCCCGGCCCAGCTCCAGGCCCCTGAGCTGCTCGTACACCCACCGGTCGTAGGGAAAGTCCCAGCAGCCCCTGCGGCGGAGGATCGTTCCGCCGAAACCGGTCTTGAACCTCAGCAGCCCGTGGGAGGGGTGCGAGGGGTTGGACGAAGGGGGGATCCCGAATAAATCGTAGCTTGTGCAGCCTTGCCGGCGCGCCAGCTGCATGGCCTGCCACTGCAGGCGGTGAGAAGGAGCCAGGCGGGTGTGCCGAGAGGTCGAAGCGCCAAACAGGTACACGGCCCGTCTTCCCGAGAGGGCCAAAATCATGCCGGCGGCTACGGAGCCGCCGACTCGGGCGAACAGCAGCCGCAGCCTTGGCGCCCCCTCCGGGCCGTGGCTGAACAGCCGGAACAGGCGCCGAAAGTAGGAGCGGGGATGGCCCTCCAGCCCGTGGCGACGGATCGTAGCGGCGTACAGCCTGTACCAGGTGGGCAGCTGTTCAGGCTGCACCGACTGAACCGTTACACCCCTTCGTTGAGACATGCGCACGTTGTACCGCGTCGTGGAGCTCATTTGGGCGAGAAGCTGTTTGTCCCCCGCCTTCAGATCGACTACCACCGTGTCCGGCGGAAGCAGGTCCGTCGGAGATTTGCGCAGGTTCCACTCGGAAGTACCGAAGTTCATGCGCAGTTCCCGCACCCGGGGCACGGGGCGGGGATCTTCATTCGCGGACTCGCCGCTTCCCTCCTCCTCGGCATACGGTGTTTGCCACGGTAGATCGTAGCGCAGGAAGACACACCCGCGGGGAAGGTCGCGTTCCAGACGCCACGACAGGGCTTCGAGAAATCGACCGTGCTCGGATGACGGCAGGGCAAGATCCGGTCCATGGGGGACGTATGCCATGCGCCGCCCCGATCCGATCCGACGGGTGAGCACGAGCAGAGATCCGGTGCCGACAGGAGCGGAGTAACGAAAGCCGTAGGGAGTCCACCCGAAACCGGACTTGAACAGCCCCCAGAAGCGGCTCTGGAACAGGTTGTCGCCGCCGGCGATCTGTTCGCAGGGAACAGCCTGCAGCTTCAAATTCATGACTCGGTCTAGTCTGTGCTCTCTGCTGCCACGCGTCAACCCGCGGGCTTTGGCCTACGGCGAAAACCTGCCGGGGAATTCCTCGAGCCATTCGGCTCTGTCCTGCGCGGAGTGCTCGCCGGCGAGCTCCATGAATTTCACAAAGCGGTGCTTGAGCTCGTAGAACCCGTGCCACCAGGCGTAATCAGGAGCCATCATGGCAGCCCCCATTCTGGCTCGGCGTCCTTCGTGGTGCCAGAACTCGTAGAACTCCCATTCCAGTTCTTCGTCGAAGTAGGAATCCTGGGAGAGCTCCCCCGCCTCATAGAGCCGATCCATTACCATTCTCAGGGGCTTGTAGTAGTTCTCATTGTAGTGCTCTATCACGTTGTCGGTGTTCGTGAAGTGTCCCTCCACCCATTCGTTGGAATGGCACTGGTAGCACACTGCAAGCATGCGCTGCCGCTCTTCCCGCCAATCCGTGGGCGCGGGCCAGGGTTTGAACTCCGATGGCCTGATGGTGAGCGGCGCCTGCAGCTCCCAGGCCAGGCGGGCTGTAACATCGTGAGACTTGGCTATACCCGGCGCCTCGCTCATGTGGCAGCTGGCGCAGGTAGGCGCCCGGTAGTCGGTTCCGGCGGTCCAGGTGAAGTCCTCCGGGCGCCAATTCCAGGAATCCCCCTCGGCGTGGTAGATCGTGCCGTGCTTTGATTCATTGTAGATCTCGATCTGCGGATGGTCCGGACCGAGATGGCACTGATCGCAGGCCTCGGGTTTTCTCGCCTCCTCCACGGAGAAGCTGTGGCGGGTGTGGCAGCTGGTACAGCTGCCCAGGGTCCCGTCCGGATTTTTCCGGCCCACACCTACGTTGGGCCAGGAGCCTTCGACCGGCTGACCTTCGGTGAATACGACGGTGGTGCCGTGACAGGCGAAGCAGCCACTGGCCCGTTCGCCAGCGGTGTTCATTCCGTGGATAAGCCAGTTGTCGACGGTGTTTATGATTTTCAGGGTGTTGGCGTGTTTGCTTCGCTTGTACTGCTCAACCTCCTGCTGATGACACATCGAACAGCGCTCCGGCGACACGAGTCCGGATACTGGTGTTGGGTCGAAGCGAAAATGTTCCCGACTAATCCAGGCGGCACTTTCATCGGTCAACGAATGGCACTCCCGGCAGGTAACCCCAACCTTTGCATGTATGCTGCCAAACCAATCGGTAAAAATTCCCGGATTTTCCCGCTGATGGCACCCCAGGCAGGCGCTTTCCTCGGCTGAAATCCCCGCCAACCTCCAGCCGGCCACGCCGGCACCTGCGGATACGGAAATCCGAGGCTTCCGCAAGGGAAATCCCCAGAGCCATGCTCCCACGCAGAAAAGAATGAGAAAAACGAGGACCAGATTCACATAGGCAAAAACGATATAGGTTTTCCTCACCCCTCTTGGTTTGTCAGTGGTACGCGCAGGAGCGGAGGACGAGCCGGAGAGCTCGGCGACAACGGGGAAACGCTGTAGAACCTCTTCTCCATGCGGGGCGTCCTCTATCTTTTTCGTGAGGTCCTGTCCGGCAGCATGGGCACGAAAGTGAACACCTTCTGGCCACTTCGAGCTGTCCGAAACATCGTACACCTTGTTGCGGAACAGTACGTATGCGGGTCTGCCTTCCTTCCCGTCGTACTTGGGCAGATCCTCCGGATGAAAAACTCCGGGAGCGGATTGCCTGCCGCCTGCGGCATCGGGCCCGGCGGAACGCAGGGGTGCGTTGCCGGAGGGGCCGAGCAGCTCCCCCGGCGTCCTTATGGCGCTGATACCCTGCCTGAGCTGCTCCCGCATCCTGCGGCTGATTGTGGTTACCGCCAGGATGCCCAGCACCGCCATAACCACAAACAGAAGGATCTTGATAAACAACAGCAGCCCGAAACGACTTTGGAAGAAGGAGCCCATCGAATCGATTCGGTACCAGGTGAGGTATATACCGGTGGCGGCGAGGATGCTCATGCAGGTAAGGCCCAGTTTCTTTTCGCCCCCTGGAACCCCGCCTTTCAGATTTTGCGGCTTCACGATGATGTGGATGTAGAAAATGGCGCCCACCAGGACGGCGGAGGTGAGCAGGTGGATAATCCCCAGGATCAGCCGCAGGACCCTGTGAAACCCGCTCGAAAGCACGATCGACTTATCGAGCACTCGCTCCGGGATGGGATAGCTGTATCCGTTGCGAATGAAGGCGATCCCTGCGGATTTCAGAGGCCCGCCATTCGCCCCGGCATGGCAGAACGCGCAGGTCTTGTCCGTCTGCGCGGCATACTCCGGGGTTGCGAATCCTGCCAGAGCGGCCAGCACGAAGAGAACGGCGGCCAGCAAAATCGCATTGCCCTTGAGACTCACAAGTCCTCCTGGTTAGGTCATTATACAGGAAGCGGTTCCCCCATGCAAACAGATACGGATCTGTGACACGGTTATCCGTGCTGTCACTCATGACTCTTCCCAACAACCGGCCGGACATTCAATTCTCAACGGAAAAGCTACAGCGCTATTCTCTGGATAGAGATATCTTCAACGATAGGTAGTAGCTGCTGAGAGGGAGGACAATCAGCTGCAACAATGGAATCAGCCCAATCTTGACAACCGGAAGTAGCGGCATCACAGATGCATAGGCCCACCTGTCGCCTTTCAAGGCTGAGAGTTCGATCAAGATGGCAATGCCGCCCCCGCTGATTATGAGATAGGCAAGTTTTGGAATAGTGAGCTTGGCAGGCCAATTCCAATCCCGGAAGAGCAGCAAACCCAAGACAAAGATGGAAATCGTAATATTCGCATCCCCGAAACTCGCCCGCATGCAAAGAAAATACGAGCGTATTTCATCGAAGGGCATTTCCTGATAAAGCGGCATCTGTGCCATCTCCCAAACGAAATTGATACCCATGGCAACACCGTATATCACCAGCAAACGGATTATGATCGATTTCGCATTCATTTTTTGATCTTTTTTGCATGTGCCCCAGATGATGCCGCACTGGTTCATCCAGGCTGCTTTTCAGCAACAATCAGACGTACCACGTCAAGCAGCAGATTATCTACCAGAACGATGTTCAATCCGGAAAGGCTGATATTCTCTTGGGTTTTCCGGAGCATGGACGTGCCCAGTACAGACTTGGAATACAGATTCATGAGTCCCAGGAAGAAATTGACAACGGGATTGCGACTCCTCATGTGCTCGAGAAACACCGCCCTACCTCCAGGTTTGAGGACTCGATATACCTCGACGAGTCCTCTTAGGGGGTTTGGAACCGTGCAAAAAACGAACGTGCTGATTACGGTGTCGAAGGAATTGTCAGGAAATTGTAGATTTTCCACATCCCTCTTTATCAGTGTTATTCGATCCAGCCCGAGGTATTCTTTGCGCTCTTGAGCCCGCCGCAGCATACCGGAGCTGAAGTCAACACCGGTCACCTGCAATTCAGAGGGGTAGTAGTGGAGGTTCTTGCCTGTACCGACCCCAACCTCCAGAATATCCCCGTGGATCCATGCCAATGCCCGCTCGCGAAAACGACGGAAGAACAGTCGTTCGACCATGCTCTCCATCCGGTCGTATTTCGGCGAAATCCGATCATACTTTTCAGAAGTTGTCATTATCTAAACCTGTAACGTAAACGTAGGGTGTGGATCGCTCAACTGCCGGTGGTCGCTCTCACCAGGTCCGGTCTTTCAGCATTTGGAGGCATTCATCCCGCGTGAAACTCTCCTTGATCTCAGTGTCTTTCCGGCATATTTGACATCCGTTTGCATCAGTTTCATGATCTTCCCCGTCTAAATTTCCTCTTTCGAAAGAACCTGCATGAGTTCGTCGATGATTTCGTTTCCCTCGGAATCCCCTCTCTTGATGGCGCTGGAAACACAGTTTTTGATATGCCGCTTCAGAATAAGCAATCCCACTCGATTGAGCGCTGCTAGGGCTGCCGAAATCTGGTTAAGAATATCCACACAGTACTTTTCATTTTCGACCATACGCTGGATGCCTCTGATTTGACCTTCGACGTTTGTCAGACGCTTCAAGGCTTGCATATTGATAGGATGAGGACCTTTTTTCTCTTCCTGCGGGATTGCATAAACCGCAACAGGGTCGAGCGTATTTTCGTCATGATTCATTGACTACGTGTTCCTTCCTAGAATGCGTACAATGTGCATTTGATAGTTTCTCTTACCGATCCGGTGTCTATTGAGCAGAAATAAGATGACCCACGGAAAAGAAAACGCAACAAGACCGATAAGGACGCCCCAGGCTTCCCGGCTCAGCGTGTCCGTCAATCTGGCAACAGCTTCTCCGGCAACGTAACCCGGGATGAATGCGAGGATAGGCGTGATAAGAAGAAGAAAGCCTGCCTTGACCCGCCCAGATATTCTTTCCTCTATCTTCACCCGGTCACCAATTTTCGTGTTGAGGGGATCGTGAGCCTTCGCAACCATCGATGAACCGTCCGGGCTAAGGAGGCAGCTATGGC
>Ga0180437_10005037_pt1 | contig 18338 bp, 43 predicted proteins | sample SS_ome_4_FD_132410 | JGI IMG/M metagenome (GOLD analysis project Ga0180437, IMG submission 132410) | Hypersaline lake sediment archaeal communities from the Salton Sea, California, USA - SS_3_D_1 metaG | ecosystem: Environmental > Aquatic > Non-marine Saline and Alkaline > Hypersaline >... | reverse complement strand
GTAGAGCTGCAAGGATACAATCATAAACTATCTAATGCTTTGCGATTAGAATATTTGGTGGAAGAGGATGCTATTGAGATTACTCTTTTACCAATATGTAGGTCTTGTAATTGTAGTAAGAAAAATATTATAGATACTAATAAACTCCGATTATGGTGTTTATCAAAAAATATCTCCTACCCAATACATATTATTACGGTAGAAGACTATCTAAACTCTTAAACTACTCTCTTAAAAATTAACAATACTTGATAGTTAGAGTATCCCACAGGAAGATTCTCAAAATGAGCTAAATCCCACTCGCCTCCGAGTGTACCACTAACAGCTCCGTAACCGCTGAGGGTTAATTGTAGCTCCTCATCAAAACTATCTTGGCTATATTTCTCTATTAAAGTTGTATATTCAAATGCCATTGTAATCTCCTATTTCATTTGCCTTCGTAGTGCTAACCTTAACCTGTAGGTTCTAGATTCCACACTATTAAATTCATAATCCAGCGCTCTTTTCTGAAGCTCCCAGTCGCTTATAGGACGCCTATTTAGATCCTCAATTATAACACCTACTTTTTTAAATTCATTAGTATTTCCTACTCTAACTAATGCAAACATGGGATTTAATTCTACATCTTTACTGTTAGGGTAATAAGCTAATTCGTTGGTGCCAACAAAATTTATACCTTCCAGTTTTACTCCTACGAATTGTCCTATTCTATGATGGTGCATTTTATTCACTGAAGCATAATCTACATGCCCAATCATTATATATGTTCCATCTGGTATGCCCCCATTACTTACAAACCCATCTGTATTCTGTAAATAATAACCCCGTGGTGCAACCCATGTATCGGTATTTACACTATATTTATCAACAAACTCTTGTGTTATATATTCAGTGAAATCTGGTCGAAAATAAATTAATTGTTCATCCATATAGAAAGTATAGTATAGCCCATAGTACTTTATTTTTTACAAATTCCCTACTATATTTATTAAGATTGCTAGATTCGTAACTGGTCTAGCTGTGGCTTTTTAGCCCTATTTTCTATTACGAGGTGACTATTCTATGGTTTCCTTTTCAAACAATCAAAGATATTCACAGAAATGGCTTAACGGAAGTTTTATCGAGGAAGTTTTAGCCGCTTCGGGTGTTGATTATGACAACAGCGGGCAAGTTGTAACTTCTGGTTCAAGTGATGTTCAAGATGCTATTGAGGCTCTTGATAGTTCTTTAGCTGGATTAACTTCACCTCCTGCTTCTGGTGCTGTTAACATTGATGAAGTTGTAAACGTTAGTGGCGTTTCTGCTAGTTCTTTGGGTAATATTGAAACAATTCAGTTTGGTTCTACTAATGATCCTACGGCTGGTTTTTCATTTACCGTTTTCGCTCAACCTGTTGACGAAGTAACTGTTAAAACTGTTTATGCTATTACCACAGACAGCCAAAACGGTACTGTAGCTTATCGACTGGAATATAACATTTTCGATCAGGGTGATGATCTCACGCCTGCAACGGAATTTCCAGAAACGCTAAGTGGTACTTCGGCTGTTACTTCTGGTAACTTTGAACAGATGAGACAATTTAACTTTGCTATCCCTCTTGCTAAATTTACGGCTGCGGGCACAGCTCCTTTCGTAGTGAATGCAAGATTAGTTAGAGATTCATCTGCTGATTCTTTCAGTGGCGATGTTGATATTCTTAAAGTATATGCTGATGGAATCCCTGGTGCTTCCAGTGGTACTTCACCTGGATATACAGGCGGTAATTTAACCGTAACTGGAGATCTTACAGTGGAGAACGCTCTAATTTATGAGGCTGGTGGAGTCTCAGTTCCTAACGCATCTGGTGATGCTGGTACTACAGGTACTCTCGTTTATGACGACAACTATCTGTATATCAAAATCGCTGCTAGGTGGGTTAGAGTTGAAATAACTTCTTTCTAATCTAGGTTAGATATAGGTTTTTAGGGTTACAAGGAAACTTGTAACCCTTTTTTATTCTTCGAGGACCTTTATAGTTATACGGACTATACTACCTTCGTATTTTTTTAGAATCTCTCTGAGGTTATTTTGTGGACCCACATATATACTATCTAATAATATGTGAGGATGTTCCTCGTTTGGAAATACTATCACTTTACCTTTAATGGTTCTTTTTTTAGGTTTTTTAGTAGACCTATTCCCCATTTAAAATTTATGTTTATCTCCTTCATATATTTCTTTAAAGGTTTTTGTTACTTCGTCAGCATTACTGGTTACTTCATCAGCAGCCCGCGTTAAAGCAAATCGTATAGCCTCATCCTCAGAGATATTTCTACCTACAACTTTATTTAGTTCAGCGGCCAGCTGCTTTGCTTGCTCAAGATTGGTAACACTAAACCTAATAGTCTTGACTCGCATTACCTCTCCATTATTCACACTAGGTCTACCCATTTTCTTTGATCTTGATTTTACTTGGTTATTTATATTACGCATCTTTATATTCCCTCAATCATTTATATGTTATTAATATTTTACGAAAATCTATTACTTCTGCTTTTAGTGCTTCTTCATCACATTCTTTAACTAATATAATTAATCTGTCTACACAGGCCAGCGTTGGGTAGTGTCCAAGTTTTAGCATCTCGGTTGCTTGTTTAGATAGTGTGTCCATATATAAATAAAGTGCAGATTCCTTTTTTGTCAAAGATTTTGCTCTTTTTTCTGCAAAAATTGCTAATTCTTTTAACCCGTTTTTTACACCTTTTAATTCTTCTTTTGACCTCCTTTTTTCTACCATTACCTTAGCCTTTCGTATCTACTATATTTTGTAACTATTAACTATATGGATTATTTTTTTTTACGTATTTAGGTTATCTTTCAACCATGCAACTTCAGCCTTCAAACCATCTTCTAATGTTGTTTTTGGTGTATATTCTAAGTCAGTAAGAGCGTTACCTGTATCTGCTCCTGTATGCTCTACATCACCTGCTTGCTGGTTTTCAAACACTGCGCTTAGAGACATACCTAAAATCTTTTCTATTGTAGTTATAACTTCTTTTAGTTTAATTCGAGATCCTCCACCTATATTATAAACTAAGTGGTTACAGGTTCTTTTTGCAGCCAATAAATTAGCATCAACAATATCTCCAATATAAGTAAAATCGCGTGTTTGCTCTCCATTACCAAAAATATTAATAGTTCCTCCTGTGAGTCCCGCTTTAATAAACTTATGAAAAGCCATGTCAGGGCGTTGACGTGGACCATATACCGTGAAATAACGTAAGGATACTGTAGGTACACCAAATTCTTTTGAATAGAGGCTCATAAGATGCTCTGCTGCTAATTTACTAACACCGTAGGGACTAATAGGTTGTGGTGTAGTGGTTTCCAAGGTAGGATAAGATATAGCATTACCATAAATACTAGAACTAGATGCAAAAACAATCTTCTTCAGGGTGGGTTTTACAGGTTTGGATCTCGCTGCTTCTAACAAACACTGTGTGGCTAGGATATTATTATCTACGTAGGTAGAAAAATCTTTACCCCAGCTAGCTCTAACCCCAGCTTGGGCTGCCTGGTGAAAAACTACATCCACTCCTAATAATAAATCAACTAAATTCTTTGTGAGAAGGTTGCACTCAATAAACTTAAATTTATTATTTACTTTAGCTTGCTCAAGGTTTTTTAGTTTCATATCCCGTGGGTAATAATCTAAAAAACAATCAACTCCTACAACTTCATTATCTTTGTCTTTGAGTAAAGCATCAACTATACTTGAACCTATAAATCCAGCTGCTCCTGTTACTAAGTATTTCATGTAGTTTATCCTTCTTCTTTTTGCCGTTTTTTCTCGGCATTATAATAATTTTTAGCTTTGTATCTATTGTTAAAATTAAGCATTTTACCTATTTCTGCATAAGAATAATCTTCTTCTTTTTTCAGACGATATACTTTTGCCATTACTTTCAATTCATCTTCGTCTGGGATAAACTCAGTACTATCCTCGTTACGTTTGTATCCTAGAGGAGCGCGTCCAAAAACTTTCCCTTTCTCCTTCAAACTTTTAAGGCTGTTTTTCGTCCTCCAAGCTATTACCATAGCCTCGAACTGAGCAAACACGGCTTTGATAGCAAAAGCTAACCATTGAAAAGGATTTTCTAAATTTACCATATCTCCTTCGCTTTCAATGTATAAACTAACGCCGTAGTCCTCTTTAAGTGTTTCAGTGGTTACTAGGGCATCTGCTGCATTTCTAAATAATCTATCCTGCACACGAACTACAATATATTTTACATCAGGATCTTCTTTAAGAAACTTTAAAATTGCTTTACCAGTGTCACGTTGTGTAAACATCACTTTACGGGCAGATACAGCAGGATCTTCAAAAACGTGAACTAAATCAAATTCTTTAAACTCACAAAAGGCTTTGATCTTTTTAATTTGATCTTCAATAGAACACTCTTGCTTGTCAGTACTGACTCTTACATATCCGATAACTTTTGGTTTTGGTTTGCTCATCAGGTCTACCTCTCATTTAGGAACATCGTTATTTAATAACTTTTTTTATTTATTTTTAATAATTCCTCTAGACTTAGTATATGAAATTTTAATTGAGCAGTCCTGGCCTCAACAGCTTTTAATCTATTATTATTAGATTCAAATTCATCCACCAACTCGCTAACACTCATACTCTCTACAGGTTTTAAACTGACATCGTAGCTATTAAACTTAGCAGCATATTTTTTGATGGTACGTAGTTTAAGGCAGGTCATACTTACTTACTCACTTTATAAGAGTTATACGGATAAATCAACAAACTAGCTATCTTTGAGGTGGTTTCAATTTTATTAGTTTTAACATTTCTGTTTACAGCTTCTTTAATTAGTAGTGGTAAACAATCATTCCAACATTCACCCTCTAGACACTCACTGTTTTTAACTAAATCAAATATCTCACTTACAACCTTTTGTTCTTTTTTATTTAATCTCATCTCTGGTATCCCTATATACTTCCCACAAGTACAAACCAAACATCACTAACTGCCAACAAATAATTAACTTCGTCATTTCAATTTAAATCCTCCAATATACTTTGAAGATACTCCATATCAGCAACTACTCGTTTTTTCAACTCTGCGGTTGCATCTTTTTCTGTTCTCCACAGCTCATATTGCTCTTCAAAAGTAAAACCATCATCCACCTCAACAACACCTACTTCGTATCTTTCATCATCTACATAATATGCTTTCATTTTAAAAACTCCATATTAAAACATCAATGAATTAATCTCCATCAATGAAATCCCAGGAACGACCTTCATTTAGTATTTGTTTTGGTTTGGGTATTGTAGAAACATCGCACACTTTTTTAGGAAAAACAGATAAAGGGGTTACTTTAATTCCATTAATTGACCACCACCCGTATGCGGAAGCACTAGTCCGTAGTCCTAATTTTTTAAGATAGTTAGATCTCTTTGTAACTTCTCCTGAGCCTGTTTCGTACCACTCAGTCCTGGATAAAAAATCTTCCTCTAATAAAATACAAACAACGTCAGGTTCTACTAATGTTTTCATTTTAACAACTCCACAAATTCCTCAAACGTATTACCAAAAGTGCCAGTACATTCACAACTACTGCCTGTACAACGGTCTGTAGTCTCCCACAAATCAGCTATAACGCCCTCATCTGATACAGTTATTTCCAAGCTAGAGTCTTCTGTTATACCACAAATGGGATTTACTTCAGTGAAAATTTTAACACACGACGCTTCCATGCACTTACCATCAATCCTTATTTTCATTTCAATCTCCTTAGTATACTATTTCCCACTTACCATTTTCTTTTTCTTCTTCAACACTCCATGTATCAGTATCCAAGGTATGACTATATTCCAAACGTTCATCATCACCAAGGGAGCCAGGTGCTATTTCTAAAGCCTCCTCAATAGAATTAGCTTCTACTTCACGATAAGAAACATGAACTTCTCTGATTCCAACTATATATTTTGTCATCTTAATTCTCTCCTATGCTATTACAGGGTTTTCTATGTCTCCCTCAAAAACAGGAACTACAATCCAGTTATTGTAAGGATCATCACTATAATCTTTGTAATCCTCGCTAGTAAAAAAATATACTAATTCCTGTGGATCGCTAAAAACCAAAAATGATGGACATACATCTGGGTTAGTTTGTAATACTCTGCTTTCTATCTGCCAACCAATTAATTTCTTAGTCATCTTATTTACTCCTTAACTATAAAAACAAATGTAACTATAGCCCTCATCCTGCGCCTCTTTGCACCATTTTAAAAACTTTTCAGATAGACCAGCTTCTTTAAAGGTTTTAATATAGTCATCCTCGCCCACTGGTAATATAAACTCGCAAGCCTCTCTATGAGAAAAACAACAAATTTCTTGCACGATTCTCCAATCAGACTTGGGATCATCTTCATCACCCCATTCGTGAGAATCTATACCTATCTGAGCAACTCGCATATTTTCTACGTGTATCATTTTATCTTCTCCTTACAGCTTTCTGGTATCCATTTCATGTAGAAATGCTTTTTTTAGTTCTTCATGTGTTTTATATTCAGAAACGCTTAGTTCAACTTTATTAAAAACAAAAACTACTTCACACTTTAATAATTTCCTTAATTTAAAGGCTTCTGTTATTGCTTCATCAGTAAGGGTTCCCTGAACGAATTTTATAGTTACAGTGTCCAGTGTTTTAAATTTGTGCCTAGAGGCCATATTTTAATCCTTGCTGTTGTTTTTACAAGCAGCTAACCTAACTTGTAACATATGTTCTCTTAGTTGTTCTTTACGTTCTTTAGAAATTTTTCTTGGTGGGTTATACTTTACCCTATGTTTTTTAAATGATTCTTTCAATTTCTTTTCTGCGTCCTTACCCATTACATGCCTAACAAGCTGTAAATAGTTTCTAGCAAACTCCCAACCATGTGCTGCACACCTATTGGAAGTAATTACATGAGAAAGCTCATGCAAAATAACCCATGTTTGTCTAGACCATTTTGGTAATTGGATAATTCCTTTGTAATATTTAATGCCACACACATAATCTCTAAATCTATGAGCTGTAGCTCTTGTATGTCCTTTACCCGGCCTAGCCTCTACATCAACAACTTCCCCCCAATGTTTTTTAAACCAATTACTGTTTTTTACTAACTTGTCTATCACTTGCTGGCATCTTACTAAACTGTCTTTTCCTTCGTACTTCTCGTTAGAGAAGCATTTATTAAATGCTTCTCTCTCAGCTTTATACATCTTTGACCGCTGGTTATCTCTTGGTTTAGACATATTTAATATTCCAGTACTAACTTACCTCACTAGTTACACAAAAAAGGCTTAGGGGAAATTAATCCCCTAAACCTCGCTACTCTAAGCATTAACAGCAACTTGAAATGCTCTGTCTCTAATAGTTTTACTAGTACCAAACCAACTATTATTTAGCCGGTTAGTTTCGTTTCTACCTCTGGTATGATCCAACCAATGTGTAAGAGCATTATAAGCCCCCCAATAAGTCCCATCAACACCAGCAAGATTAGCACCAGGTCCACTTTCAAAAGCCTCCTCAATAAAAGCATATGATCTAGGAAGCTCAATAACTCCTTTCTCATTAGGCTGGAGTTCAAAAACTTCTTGAACATAGTTTTTCAATCCAACAATATCACATCCTTTTCTAGTAAGTTGCTGATATTGTTCTACAGTAAAACGAAAAGTCTGATGACCAATATCAATAGCTTGTTTTACTGCTTCAAGTGATTGAGAAAGACTAGCAGTATGTTTAATTTTCAAGTTAGCTACTCTTTCAGACTTTGCATCCTCCAATGCAAACGATAGGGTATTATTACAAACTACTCTAATGGGTGTAAATAAAACATGAACTGCGAGGCTACCATCGTGGCTATTACAAAGAAGAAGATATGCCTCTACTGTATCATTAGTAACAACATCTGCTTCTGCTCCACGAATTTTAGCCAAAACCCATATTCTTTGACCTTCCCGCAAACTTCCCGCTGCTTCTAATGAAGCTAACCCACTATCAAGGACATTATCAAAGAATCGAAAAGCATCTACATTCTGTAAAACAGTATAAGAATCCTTCATAATAGAAAGAGTCTTACCATCAGTAGAACGAACTAGTGCTTTATAATTAGGAATTTCAATAGGAATATCACCATCAGCACAGGGTTTTTGATAAAAGACTGGTTCTTCTAGTACTTCCCAGTCTAGCCCTGCAAGGCGTATAGCGTCCTCAATAGAGGGTGCTTCGTCCACTACAGTACCAATCTTGTGCCATGCCGGTACTCCGGTATAAAACGCGCTTTCTACTTGGTGTGCCATGCTTGTATCTCCTGTTATGTGTGTCTGCTTAGTTAGTAAATTTTGGCCTTAGTGTATATATCGACATATTTTATGTAATACTTTAGTGTTTTTTTAATAAAAAGTTTTTAAGGCTAGGGATTCTAATTCCAACAGATACCCCCTCAAACGCTGTATCTCGGTGTCCTCTAAGTGAGATTTTTCAATAAAATCACGTAATGTATCAACTTGAAAAATAAGGCGTTCTAGTTCTTTTTTACATGGTTTGATCTTAGATTCAAGCATTTTTGTATCTCCTATAAACTACAACTATTAATGAACTTGTTCTTCTTTCTTCTCTAGCAACTCTATAGCTAGTTCTCTAATCTTTACTAAGCTATAACTTAGTTCTTTAATCAATTCGTCTGCTTTATTAGGATCAGCTAACACTTTTAGTAACAATGTTGTTTGAGTTTGAAAATGATATTTTATTCCAAAATCCTGAGTACGGTTAAACACGCTGTTAAGCCAAACATATAAAAATAATCCTACATATTTACAAAAACCATCTACGATCCAATCTGTAAACATTGATTCTGCATATTCATTGTCCACTTCTCTGTACAAATATTCCTGCAAAGATAGGTGTAAACTAGACAGTTTTATTTCTGCTCCTTCAATTTCTGGAGTTACATTAAATTCCATATAATAATTCATTATGCTCAATGTTTCTTTTATCTCATCAAAAATAGTTACTGTCATATTTTATTCTCCGTATCTTAGTCTAGTATTAACTATATAAACTACTCACGTAATGACTCTACTAAGTTCTTAGCAATCAATATCTTTTTAGCGTGTTTTTTAGATTCTGCTAATCCTTCTGGATCTGATCTGTTTATATCTAAAAATACATCGTTATCTGCCTCTGCAACATTTAATACCGACTGAATAAAATCTAGTTTTTTGCTTAAACGAGTTTGTTGTTCTTCTCTACGAAACCTATCTTCTAATTCCCAAATACTCCCACCACGGATATTTTTCTTTGTAATATAAGTAATCCACCCGCCGAACTCTCCCGGTCGCATTTTAGAACAAGTTTCTGCCGCTTTAACAACAACCTCGTTTATTGTAGAACCAGGCTTATTAATAATATTCTGAAAAATTAACGACCAATCATGATCATAACCATCGACACCAAACTCTGTAAAAAAATAAAACTCATTATCGTATTCTTCATAATCAAATCCACACTCTTGCAATAGTTCTAGTTCTTCCTCTGTAACTAGATTACTAGGTATAGTTGGTTCTACTGTGGCTTGTTGATAATTATTTGCCATTATTGTATCTCCTATAAATTACAACTACTGTTCTTCCCCTTCCTCAACATCCTCCGCAGCTTCAAACTGTAGGTTATCATAATCAATAAACATTTGTGCTCCCAGTCCGTAGGGTTCACGCTGTAAGGCAGCATTAATAAGCTCTACAGCCTCTAAAATAGCCTCTTTAGTATCTTTCTCACTATCGAATTGCACCATTACGTTATATAAATTCACTACATGCATTATTAGTACTCCTCGTTTTCATAAGGGTAAAAGAAACCCTGATATTCACAATTTTCAGAGAATCCTACATTATCATAATTCAAATTCCCATCTTCAACTAATTTAGGAACCTTTATTCCATTTCTACTAGCAATTCCAAAATCTCCACTTTCGTTATTTTCACCATGAGTAATATCTATACCAATAGTTCTTAATTTATCCTCGTTATTCCCACTATATCCATTAAGCTCTGCAACCAGTGTATAAATGTCTTTTCCTCCAAACTCTCCATAACCTTCGTAGGCTTCTTCTTTCCACTTCCGACCATCAGGAGCCAGCATATAAACAGTAAATATTTTTACACCATAGTCTCTTTCTGCATAAACATTAGGAATTGATCTATTGGTATCAGCAGTTTTCCAACTAAAATATCCCATTATTCTTCCCCCGTTTCATCTAGTCCAGTTACTCTAACTTCTATAAGACCGTTATCTTCTCCAACCACGCTGTAACTAATATCCATTAAACACTCATGCCCTACGGATTCAAATGATAGAAAATCAAAAAACTGTTCCAAATCTTTTCCAATAATCTCAGATAAATCAAACTTAATAATCTTATCCACTTCCATAGTATAACTCCTATTTAATAAATCGGTTCTTCAGAGTAAATATCAGACACAACATAATCTAACATAAGCTGTCCAGTGTAATCTTCATTTCCAGATAATTCTTCCGCTGCTTCTGTAGCAGATTTTTCATCAGTAGCTATAACATCAAATAGGGCTGTAACTGTATATGCCCTAGTAACTTCAACTACATATTTTTTCATCTGTGCTGTTTTCATTTTATTCTTCCTCTAGCTCTTCTAGGCTAATTATTCCAGTAGAAAAAGTATAACAACCGTGTTTCAAAACTCCTGTTACCCTTATAAAAGACTCTTGTACATGTACTATACAAAATTCCACCCTTTCTTCCTCTGTGCTATCTCCTTCATTGATTACCAAACAATTATGAAAGAAAGTAATTTCATAAACACCAAGCTCTTTAACTTTAGATTGTAGATATTCTATTTGTTCTAGATTATCCTCAGCTAGTTCTAACCTAAAATGATAATCTCCAAATTCTGTGTTTCCTTCAAATGTTAATTCACCATCTAATACTTTCATTTTGTTTTTCCTTAAGTTTGTAAAAATTTAACGTCTTTTTTATGTTTTAATTCAAATGCCTGATCTACTGTTAAGCCAATAAACTCTCCTTCAGTAAAAGAAATTTCATCTGGATAAAATGCAAATAACTCTTTTACTTCCCCATTAGTTAATGTGACTGTTACTATAGGTATTGGATCAAGTATGCCTTTCGGATAGGGACCAATTTTACAAGAAATAATAGTTTCCACGTTATTTACTCCTATTGTTTTGCAACTACTCATCCACCCCTTGTACCAAAATATTTACCTTCCCCTCTTTCTACTTCTCTTCCCCCTTCAAAGAAAATTCTACCATGATATTCAGCCCCTTGCTCATAATAATATAATTTAATTTCTTCTACTCCAGGAAATTGTTTAGCTAGTTTTTCTATTATTGGAAGTGGAGGACTCCAAGCAGTAGAAAAAGATATAGTTACCATAAGAAAATTTTCATTAGAAAAATCTTCTTTAAAACTTTGACTATAGGCGTTCCATTTTGTACCCCAATTATCATTACACCACTCGTAACCACCCTGATTAAATCCATCAACAGGTTTCGCAGACCAATCTATATTTTCTTTTTCACTGTTCTTTTTTTGCCAATCAGACGCTATTTTATCTGCTTTGGTATAACTAGCCGGATAAGGTATAAGAGTATTAAAATCTATGTAATTTTCTTGGCCTTTTATTGTTTCTAATAACTCTTTAACCTTTTCTTTGTGTCCAGCAATAATTAAGTCGTTTTCACAATGATTAGGCATTTTATTCTCCTTTCTTCTGTTGTTGGTTGCACTCTATTTTTGCCTGCTCTAATTTCAATTCTTCTATTTTAATTTGACTATCATACTTATGAACCATAGCAGTACAGCTAGAAACACTAATAAAAAACACTGCGGTAGCTATCCAACTTAAATCTCTCATGTTTAATTTCCCTCTTTAATTATCACTATATACTCATCACCGCTTATGGGCCAAAACGTATATTTCCCCTCTAACTCATCAAAAGAAGGCTCCATGCACGAAAGCTCACTTCCATTCTCGTCAAACAAAACTGCATCTATCCACGGACCAGCTTCCTCGTCATCACTATTAATGACTTTTATATCTACCTCATTTCCATCTTCAAATTTTGCAGTTAGGGAGTAAATTATTTCATGTCTGCCTGAATCCTCATCCCATGAGTCACGTTGCAATATCGTGTTTATTTCTTGTAGTTCTTCTAATGGAACTGTTATTGTTTGTTTGTATTTTTTCATTTTTTATCTACTATTTTTTTTGTCATTATTATACTACTAGCTGCCCTACGACATTAAACTCACAACCAGACAAACACTCGATAATACAGTCTCGATCCCACTCGTTTTCAGGATTTCTAAGGGCATTATCACAAAAAGGATCTATTAGTTTTGCATCTTCTACAAACTGCTTAATCGCAAAGTCTTGTGCTTTGTTGTTGAGTTTGTCAAATGTATATACCATCATTTTACTTTCCTACAGCTCATAGAAATTAAACATCCAAGCACATCCCTGCTCATACCAATAACCTTCTTTCTCTAATGCTTCTTGTAAAGTATCTCCTTTTCTACTTAAAGGTATATCACACACTGTTCCATAATTAAGTGCTTCATATAGCTCATCCTCAGTACACATATTAGCTATAGCAGCATTACCAAATTCTTCATTTCGTACAGCCCACTCCTTAGCTGTATAAAAACTAGTATCCGTAAGTTGTACATCGTTAGCTTTTGCCCATTTCGTTACAATAGTTTTTATTTTTTGTTTGTGATTCATTTCTTTTTACTCCTTAGAAAGTGGAGTACCCTAGCTGCGATAGGCACAGCTAGGATACTCCTAGAGGTATATTATGATGAAACTCATTTTTCATTTTGTATCTTTCAATCCCACCAACTATATAAACCAAACTTATCAACTTCAAAAACATCAGCATAGCGGCACAAATAAATAAAATCTAACAACAGCTCAATACTTACTTCACCGTTATATTGTAACCCTTCCAAAACAATTCCATATTCACAGCCTGTTCTCTCAGTTGATAAAACAAAACCATGAGATTTTACTTCAGGGTACTTTTCCATAAATTCTATAAATTCTAGAGTGGTAGGAGAACCATTTTGGTTTTCTTCTGGGTGCAAAAACTTCTCTGCAACTAGTGTTTTTGTGGTTTTTATTGATAAATTTTCAAATCTTTTGCAATCTGAATTATCTTCTAAGTCTAAAAACCCTAGCAATTCATTTCTTCTTATGTAATCTTTATTCATTGTCTTTCCTTAACTGGTCCGTTATTATACTCTTTAAGGCTTTCATTAATTGATTCTGTAACTCTATTTAACAGTTCTACATTATCTGATTCCAGAGTAAAGTAAACAGTTTCACGTATCCAACCTTTGTCAACTTCTACTGTTACCTTAATATCAGGATACGTAAATTCTATCTGTTTAAAAAAACCAGGTAATCCCGCCCAACGTGGACCTTCAATATAACTTCTCACTACGGATTTATATGGGGATTTAAAACCATTTTTAAATGCATACATTATAATCTCCAACTACTATATCCTAAACGTATCAAATATTGTACCATCTTCAAAAAATTCCATCTCATTACATTCGATACTTTCTTTAACAGCATCATCGCTGGTTAAGTACATATATTCAGTTGTTAGTTGTTTATAAATTTGGTGTGATAAGTTCTTTCGCAGAGTTTCTAAATCTTCTTCAAACTCATTAACTAATTTTTCTAATAGTGGAGTTTCTCTATGGTTGTTTAAATCAATAGAGACATAGCGGGTCTTTTCATGTGAATAATGGTTACTGTAGCTATTCTTTTCAATAGCCCCACTAAGGTAATCAACTATAGTTAAAAGATGTCTATACTTCTTGCAATCTAGGTGTTTAACTAATTTTTCAAAATCAAAACATTTAGTTTCAAAACAAGCTCCATCACCTTGATTCCAAAAACCACTATAATAAATTTCTACATCTTCAAAACCAATTTCTTCTAGTTGGCATTTCCAATCATCTAACAAATGATCAGCCCACCCCTGATATTCAACATTCCAGTTACGATTCTTTTCTATTACTTTTTCTTGCACTTCCGAAGCTAACTCATTAAACTTATATACTTCTAATGTTTCTTGTCTCATAGTTTACCTCTTACGTTAATTAATCGCCAACTAGATCAAAAACTCTCAATCTGGACCATCCTGAATACCTACCAATAGTAAATAACCCCACCAGCCCATCAAATATTTCACACGAATGAAAAGCAATATAGAATAATAAACTTTTAACTGTCCTATCTTCTTTATTTCTATATCCAAATCTAACTAAACCTTTAAAAATTATATCGTTATCCCACAACTTACAAATAGGTTGATCATAAGGGTCATAGCTTACTGTATAAGCATAAAAACTCATACAAGGATCTAAAATTCCTAATGTTACACTCCCTAAAATACCATCTAAAACGCGAAACGAGTCTGCAAACAACTCTATAGTTAGCTCACGATAATATAAATACCTGCGGTCATCATACTGCCAGTCATAAAATCGTCTTTCTATAATTTTCTTGTCTAGTAAACTCATCTATTTTATTCTATTAGTTTTCCTGTTTTGACACAATAAACAGGATAAGGTGCTTCTTCATTATCGAACCAATCATGTCCAAAACAATAAGTTTTAACTCCATTAGGAGTAATACTTCTTAAGTGGCCAGCACCAGGAGCACACGGGGAGCAAAAACCAGCAAATGTATAATAAGGCGATTCAAATAAAAATATATCTCCCATTTCATCTACTTGTGCTTTATAATTATCATTATCTAATACATTAGCAATAGGTTCTTCGGGATAACATTCTTCTGACCAATAACAATAATCTTCATGATCTTCTCTATCTTCGGAGCCATCTGCATCCTCTATTCTAGGATCATTTCTATCATAGCAATGATCACAAAAGTAATCTTTACCGTAGGGAGAAGTATTTACTTCATTACCACAATTAGGACAACTAGGTTCACCATACAAAACCTCAAACTCTTCCCAAGCCCATTCATTAAGATCATGAATAGGTATTACTCCATATCTAATACCAGTTTCAAGGTTAATATTAGTTTTCCCTAAACCGTAATCAATTCCCGCATCTTTGTGTACCATAACATTACCTCTTTATTTTCTTCTACGGCAAGCTACCATAAATTTCCACGATATGCCAAAACCTATCTTTAGCTATATCAAATTTATCAAACCTTCCTACTTCATAACGAATAGGGTCATCTAGCTCATTACCTTCTTCATCAAACCAATCTTCATCTTCTACCACATAATCTTCAATAGCATCAATAGCTATAGATAGTTTATCTAAACACTCTTGTCTAAGATTATCATATTCAACACAACCAATTTCTTCCTCATCTAAATCTCTATAACTAGGACCATAATACCCATCTTCATACAACCATTGAGTTATAGCCTTAAGATTAGGAACTACCTTTTTCATTTTCTCATCAAGATATTTACTGTACTCGGTATCCCACTCTTCTATAGATTTGATAATACTGTTTCTCATTTTGTACTCCTGTTAATATACAACTACATGGTAGCTTCTTCAAAAACGTGTTCCACTGCACCACACTCATCAAACCAATTAAAAATCTCTAACATTAAAGTCTTATCTTCACCACTAAGTACTCGTTTTGCTCCATCAAACCAATCTAAATGCCAATATTCAATTTTATAAACATGCCTAGCAGCATCAGTGAAAAATCTAAATTCGGTTGATGGTCCACCCCAACTTAATTGGTACCTAAAATACCCTTCTTCTTGGTCATTAAAAGTACCAGCTTCAACGTAATCAAAACTTAAACCATACTCGTAAATGTTACCTAAATCTTCCACATCTTCTTCACCTTCACAATAGGCTTCCCATAAAATACGAATATCTTCTATGGTGCTCTCTAAAGAACCATTTACTATTTCTTCACATTTCTTATTTCTGTCTGTCATTTTATACCTCACTACTTATTCAGCTACATACTAGCATTAACTACTTCAAATTTTCTCGAAGAAGTCTTCGCAAAACTAATATCTTCTTTTACAGTTTTGATGGTAATTTTACCTTTAATAACATCATTAGCTTTAACATCCCAAACCCACTCAGAAGTTGTTTTAAAGAAAATTTTACCATATTTTCTATCCAAAACTGTTAAACCCTTTCTTTCTCCGTAGTAATCTTCGTACACTTTTGCAGAAAGTACCAGAGCGTTAATATCTATTTTTACTCCCTCGTCTGGTTTAACTAATTCCTCTGCAAATTCATTTCTTAATGCTTTCTCTTTTTCTTTCAAATCATGTTTAATAACCATCCACACTAGGGAGATAAGAATACCTCTTTTTCTGGCATCTTGTTTAGCTATAGAAACTTTAGCATTGTGGATATAATCAGAATCTTCTTGCACTTGCAGCCAATTTAAAATTTTATTAGTCCAATAATTTTCTGTCTTTTCTTCTTCAGGTAATTGATTAATTAAGTCTTGTCTCACTTGTGCTGATGCTTCCCCATCAAATATTTCACTTATTCTTTTTCCAGTAGCTATTTTATTTTCATAAGGGTTGTCTGCTTCTGCATAGCTAATATAACCATGCTTTTTAATCCAACTAGCACTAACCTGAAATAATTCTTCGAGGTTATCAATTATTGTGTAGTCTATCCCTTTTCCCCAACTAAAAACAAAATCATCTTCAAATTGTTCAATGTCTTTAATAAACCATTCAACCTGTTTCAGTAGCTTTTTAAGAGCTTTTTCGCAATCTAACTGAACGGCACAATTACCACCTACTTGCATAGTTTGACCGGCATATTCTCCAACTATACCTTCAACTATAAACACTTTTGTTCTCCGACGTTTAGTGTTACACTTGTCGCATCTAAACATATCAATATTTTCAGTATCAAAATCACCCCATTTAACATCTTCAGAAATAGTTGTTACATAGCCTTCTTCATCAACCATCCCCAACAACTTAACTTGATTTCCGTTTTGATCTGCTTCAATAGTAACATCTAACGCTTCAAACAAAACTTGATTAGACATTACTTCCATTTCTTTATTAAAACTTTTTTGTAACTGGTAGCCAGTATTATATGCACACCCATTTTCATATTCACTGGCATAAGAAAGATCGGAAGGATAGACATTAAATCTATTATTGATCGTTACTTTACATTTATGCTTTTTAGCTAGTTCTTTTAGGCGATTTTCTTGCCTAGCATAGATAATTAGTTGTTTCACAATATACCTCTAAATTCCGAAACAAAATAGCCTTTCTCGACTGTCTATACCCTTATTATACCATACCCTACTAATTTTGTCAAGAGCTGCTTTAATTTATTTTGATAATATTTTAATTTTTATTTATCCGTCACTTTCCTCTATATCTGTAACGTCTATATCTTCTAGTTCTACATGCTCTATTGCCCAACACAGCCTAGTTTTATAATATTCAGGGTTATCTGCAAATAGTTTTATGAAGTTTTCTTTGGCTTCCTCTTTAGAGTCTCCATCAACGGTGATATGGTCAGAAACTACCGCAGTAAAATGAACATAATATGAATTTTTCATAATTTACCTCTAACATTATACAACTACTATCATCAATGCCGTCACCACTGACGGCATTAAAAACATTAGTTGCTTTTTATCACCTTGCCAAGTAAGAAACTATCCTAGAACGAAAAATTTCAGAAGTATTAATAAATTCTTGTAGCTCTTGCAGTTTCTTTAGATCAGTTTGTAATTTTATTTCATTTAGGTTTTCTTTGGTAGCTTTTACACCACTTAAAAATACAATTAGTGTATCTAATCCTGATTCTATAGATAATAGTTCTTTACCACTATGAGAACCATCTGCTAAATCATCAGTTGTCATTTCACGGGCTTCTTCAAGGGTTTTCATTATATATTTACTAACGTTCTTTAACATTGTTTTTCTCCATCATTATTATAAAAATATCATTATTATTTACATCCTTTCCCTCTCTCAACTACCCTCACCAGTACTCCCGAAACTAAAGTAGTTTCAGGAGCACCAGAAAGGTTAATAACAAATGGAGGTATTATGAGGTTCTATTTCTTAATTCCTTTTACAAATTCTTCTTGGCTAACTAGTCTAACATCAGCAGTACCGTCAGAATTACATTTAGCATATTTAATTCCAGTATTATCAGGTAACTTTGACATTTTATCCTTAGCTTCTTTTAACGCTCTTTCGTTGTTTCCGGCAGTACTGTATC
>Ga0180437_10005036_pt1 | contig 18342 bp, 11 predicted proteins | sample SS_ome_4_FD_132410 | JGI IMG/M metagenome (GOLD analysis project Ga0180437, IMG submission 132410) | Hypersaline lake sediment archaeal communities from the Salton Sea, California, USA - SS_3_D_1 metaG | ecosystem: Environmental > Aquatic > Non-marine Saline and Alkaline > Hypersaline >... | reverse complement strand
TCTCGCCACACTCGCGCGTGGTGGCAATATGCGACATCTTCGACGCCCTCACCACCCGCCGCTGTTACCGAGACGCCATGAACTCGTTTCCCTCGTTGCGACTCATGAAAGAGGAGTTCGCCGGCAAAATCGATGCGGAGTTTTTCCGTGTTTTTGTGGAAATGATGGGCAAACCGGGCGGGTAGCCAGCAACGCCGTCCCTCGGTGCGTCCAGAACACCGCCACTACCGGGATTCGTTGCGCATGCTCTCCATGATTGGGACGGCGCTGCTTGTGCCAATACGCGTCGCGCCGGCATCAACCATTGCCATGACGTCGGCATAGGTCCGGATCCCGCCGGCCGCTTTGACGCCCAACTCGTTGCCGACGATTCGGCGCAACAGCGCCACGTCCTCGACGGTTGCACCGGTGTTTCCGTAGCCCGTTGACGTCTTCACGTAGGCGGCCCCGCAACGCACACACATCTTGCACACGGACACCTTCTCTCTCGCGGTGAGATAGCCCGTCTCGAGAATAACCTTAACGGGTATGCCCCTGACGGCCTTGACGATGGCGCCGATCTCGCGCTCGACGAACTCGGGGAAACCCGATTTCAACGCCCCAACGTTTATGACCATATCGATTTCCGTCGCGCCGCAACGCACGGCGTCGTGTGCTTCTTCCACCTTGACGTGCGCCGTGGTGGCGCCGAGCGGAAAGCCTACTACCGCGTCTATGCCCACGCCCGAACCCGCCAGCCGCTTGGCGCAGTAGGACGTCCAAGCCGGGTTGACGGTAACCGCGGCGAACCCATACTGTTGGGCTTCGCCGCACAGTTCGGCAATATCGATTTGCGTCGCGTATGCCCGCAACTGCGTATGGTCGATCATCCGAGCAAACTGGGCCGGCGTCATTGCTATCGCTCCTCAGCCGGAAGAACCTGGGCGTTTATGATTGACCTCATTTGTGCGCAGGCATCCAGCTAGCACCCGAAACGCGTCTCGTAGACATGAATGCCCAGATCCGCGAGCACAGTTTCAGACTCAGCCGGAACCCGCTCCGCCAATTGTCAGCCATGGTAGCACGCAGCCGGCGCCCCAGCAAAAGCATCCGTGTAAGCGGGCGGGCATCCGCGCCCAACGTTCAGTTCGACGGACACCGCTTCGCTCTTCACCCCGTGCTGAGGACAACCAGCCGGATTTCGTGAGCAACTTGGCGCAGTTCATGTGACATTCCTTGTTGCGGAGTCGGATAGTGAGCGGCCTCCGCCCGCAACGAACCGCTCGACCATCTCGGCGAGCTTTTCGTAGTGGCTGCCTTTCCAATAGACCTTCCCACACGATGTGCACACGCTGTATTCTTGGCGCCATCCGAGCACCTTCTCGGGGATCTTGTCCCGGATTTCAGCAAAGCCGTCTTCTCCTTTGTTGACTGTCTGCAAGAGGCCGTTGCACGCGGTGCAACGCGTGAACGGCGCGCATGTCTTCCTGAGGTCGAGTCGATCAAGGATCTCCTCGGCTTGTTCTGCCGCTTCTGTATGTCGAATGAGGATCCCTCGTGTAAGTCGCTTCCGCATGAGGAGGCCGCGGTCGCGAGTGAGCAGAATCCGTTTCGCCATTTCCGCCAGGTCGACGAGTTCGCCGTCATCCAGTTCTTCCGCCAATAAGACATCGAAACCCAGCAGGCGTAGTCGCCGTGCAAGCTTCCCGAGGTGCACGTCGCAAACGAACCGCGGGTCACGCAACGGTTCCGGACGAAGCCGGGTCGCGTCCGCGATGGCGAACGTCTCAAAAACCGGATACACACTGATCCGATCGCCGTCTTGGACGAGATAGGAAAAGTCTACCGAGACACCGTTTACCAGGATGAGGTCGACTTCCGTGTGCGGCACGCCGAACGATTCGATGAGGTCTTTAACCGAACGTCTGTTCTCGAAGTTCCATTCGACGTCTCGTTTCCGCATTTCCTCAGGAAGGAAATCATTCAGTTCCTCGTAAAAGCGGATAAGGATTGCGTACATATCCACGTCCGCGGAGCGTTGTCGTTCTTAGCCGTCGGACCCTTGAGAGGAAGTCATTATACATCTTAGTCCGGATTTCCCATACAGAGAGGTCATCTTGAGACCGGCAGGGAGCGTTTGACCCTCTGGATACAGGGGATTCTCAAGGGCACGGCGTAGAGCGACCACTTTGGCTGCACCTGTTGTTACCCGCTGTTCTGCTTCAAGCAGTTCGGAGACCTTGAGCGGGCACTGTTGCGCGAACGTCAGGGCTACAGCGCCGACATGACCACGGGGGTGTTCGTAAGAAAGCGAGTAGCTCAGAACCGCGTGGCGCGGTGCGTCCAAAGTGGCGTGAACAGTACTGAGGGTCGCTTTCGATGGCTGTTATTTGACCTCAAACGACCTCAAAGGGCGGTCATAAGGGCATTACTGGCATTGACGGCATCAGCAAGAACGGCTACGATGGCCGACAAGGAACGTGCGGCGGCCACAGGATGGCTCATATAGGAAATGCCGGTTCGAGGAGCACAAAATGAAATGTTTCTGGTTTCAGGCGTCGATGGCGTGTCTCTTGCTGGTGTCGGAGGTCTGCATCGGACAGGATGCGCCGGGTTGTGCCGACGCTGAAGCCGTGCAACAGTCGATCGACACGGAGCGCTTGAGAGAAATCGAGGAGCTGGCGAAGGCATGGTTGGACTTCATGGTGAAGATCCAGTCGCCTAGCGGGGCTTTGCCGAGGAATGTCACGGTCGAACCGGGCACGGGGGAGGTCGTATCATCGGCAAGGGAGGTGAGGAACGATGACCTATGCCAAAGTCTAGGCAAGGATTTTCTCTGGGGGTACCGGATATGGCGTGATGAGCGCTACTTGCGTGCGGCGGTCAGGTTGGCAGACTTCTTTGTCAAGGCGCAGCACCCCCAGGGGGGGTGGGCAGGCTTTTACTCCCTGCAGCCCGATGGCAGCTTCACAACGGCTGAACCAGGGGGATTGGTCCGCTTCGAGGAGTACGTCCAGAGCAATTGCGTGAGGCACCTGGCGGCGGTCTATTACCTGACGGGCGACGAGAAGTACAAGCGCGCCGCGATGAAGGGCGGGGAAGTCATCCTCTATGCCCAAGACCCATCCGGATGGTGGCCATTTGCCGCGGTGAGTGGCGCTGGCGGCGACCCGCGCGAGGGTTATATGAAGGGCCCCACACTCAACGACTGGGCCCTTAACGCCTGTGTTGGCGACTGCCTGGTCCTGTACCACATGACCGGGGACCGACGGTACCTCGACGCTATATGCAAAGCCGGCGAGTGGCTCATTTCGGCACAGCTCGAGGACCCAACGCCGGGATGGGCAGACCAGTATGACCTGCAGGGCAATCCGGCGTGGGCACGCCCCATGGAGCCGCCTGCTGTGGGGCTGTACTTCGGGACAGATGGCGCCGAGGTGCTGCTAATGCTCTATGACGTCACCGGGAATGAGCGATACCTCCAGCCCCTGCGGAAACATCTCGCGTGGCTTCAGTCGATCCCCAAGGAAAAGAAGGGCTGGATATGGTACGCCCACCGATCGTGGTCGGCGGAGGAAAACCGAGGGAGAGTCACCGATTACTCAAGGGAGATGGCCGAACGCTATGGGGCGAAGTTGCCCTCGGAGCAAACGCTTGCCGGCGTCGCCATCGAGGCCGGCGAGCCGATCGTTGCACACCACTACCAGATGGTCCCGGTGGATCATCCAGAAGTCCAGCGCTATCTGAAGCCACTGAATGGGCACTACGTGTCTCGAGCGCCGGGAGTGGAGAACTGGCTGGCGAGGGAGTTGCAGCAGCGGTCCGAAGGGCCCATTATGCCGAGTTTTCGGGGCTCCGTTCCGGCGCGGCTGTTTTTCTCTGACCGAGCTCGGGCTCGGCCGACGCCGGCCGGTTGCACCGCGCTATACGACCCTGACGGGTCCCTCGCCCGCAATGTATCGCTGTTAGAACCATGGCGCTCGGGCCAGCCCGATGTCGCGCCGAGTGGAATGCGTCCACTTCGAGTCGCTGAGGGCGGCACGCACAGGGTGCCCGTCGACTACGGAAGCCAGGTCATGTCCATGGTCCTCCGACAGATCGCCCTGGCCAACGTGGCCTTGCGCAGGGCTTCCGCGGGGATAATTCCCCTCTATACCTACAGTCTGTACGAGTGCGGCGACATTTCGATCGTGGACCCAACATGCGACTGGTATGCTGTCGATCTCGATCGACGCAAGGAGCAGCAATAGCCCCTGCATGCTGCCTCATGTGCTAACCAGGCCTTATTGATATTCGGATTGCACCGTCATTGCAAGTCGCCACCGGTCGCAGGCGGCGAATTGTTGGGCTGCGGCTTGGAACCCGAGGTCGAGGCGACGGTTAAGCAGTGTATAGCCGACGCGGCCCGGGCGGCGGGTTCATCCTGTCCCCGAGCAAGAGCATCCATTCATACCCCAAACCGCGGAACTGCGGGGCCATGGTGCGCGCGGGCCGCCGGTACGGAGAATATCGACTTGACACGTAGTCCAACTCCCGCATCGATCGGGGCGGAGTGCAGGATTGCGCGACCCGGCCCGATTGACGTATTGTATCGGCTCCTGTGGCGTTTGCCTGAGAAGCGAGAAGCGGGAAGGGAATCAGATGAACGATAGAGAGAACTGGTTGCGGGCAATTGAGTTCCGCAGTCCGCAATGGATCCCCTGCGGCGTCGCCCTATCGCCGTTGACGTGGCATACGCTCCGGGAAAACCTCGAGGAGGTCGTGCTGCGGCACCCGTTGATCTTTAAAGGCTATCGGAAAGGCAGCACGGATTTTGACGATTTTCCGCCGTTCTACCGCGCCGGCGAACGTCGCCGCGACAACTGGGACTGCGTTTGGTACGGGACTATCAGCGGGATCGAGGGCGTCGTGGTCGAGCATCCCCTGGAAGACTGGCGCGCCTTGGACTCGTATAAACCACCGGATCCGAAGAAGTTCTCCGAGCGAGACGAACGCGATTGGGACAAGATTCGGAAGACTGTTGCCGAACAGAAAGCCAAGGGCATGCTGGCGTTGGGCGAGGGCGAGCGCCTGTTTGACCGTCTGTATTTCCTCAGAGGCTATGAGAATCTGATGATGGACATTGCCACGGACGATCCGCACCTGCCCAAACTCATCGACCTGCTGCTCGAACACGAACTCGAGAACGCAAGGCTCTGGCTCGATGCGGGCGTGGATTGTGTGGCGTTTCACACCGACATCGGCACGCAAAACGCGCTCATGATCAGCCCGGAGAAGTTCCGCAAGTATATCAAACCCATGTTCAAGACGCTCTTCACGACCTGTCGCGAGGCCGGCGCCCACGTGCTCTTGTCTTCCGACGGCCGGCTGCTTGATATCGTGGACGACTTAATCGAGTGCGGCGTGTCCATACACGACCCGCAAATCCGCGCGAACACGCTCGACGGGATCGAGCAGGCCTACAAAGGCAAGATGTGCGTCGATCTCGATTTGGATCGACAGATGTTCGCGTTTTGCACGCCCGAGGACATTCATAGCCACGTGCGGGAGGCCGTCGAGCGGCTCGACGCCCCCGAGGGCGGCCTCATGTTGATCGCCGCGGTGTACGACGCGGGCGTCCCGCTTGAGAACATCGAGGCTTTGTGCGAGGCAATGGAGAAGTACTGTTTGGAAGGAAGGCACCCCGACGCCTGAACTCGGCCCGCGCAGAATCACAGGAAAGAACAGGGCGCAATGGCCTTTAACCATTGGGAAGGAGAACGACATGGGATCACTGCCGACGGCACTTCAGCTTTACAGCGTCCGCGACCATATGGAAACGGACGTTGCCGGCACGCTGAAACGCGTCAAAGACATCGGCTACGACGCCGTCGAGGTGGCCGGTCTGTGCGGCCTGGACGCAACCGAATACAAGCGACTGTGCGATGACGCGCGCCTGCGTCCGGTTAGCATGCACGTTATGATCGAGGAAGTCACCGGGAATCCGAACGGGGCGATCTCGGCCGCAAAGACGCTCGGGGTGGATTATGTCGTTGTGCCGTGCATGAGCGGCGACTGGGTCGAGAACGCCCAGGCGCTCGACACGGCGGGCGCCAGGATGCGGGCGGCGGGGCTTACCTTGTGCTACCACAACCACGACATGGAAATGGCCGAGCTTGACGGGAAGCGGGTATTCGATATTGTGTTCGAACAGGCTCGGCCGGAGAACCTCGCCACCCAAATCGACACGGCCTGGGTACAGATCGGCGGGGCCGATCCCGTGGCGCTGCTCGGGCAATACGCCGGCCGCTGTCCGACGGTGCACGTAAAGGATTATGTCGAAATTCCGGACGGCCATGAATTTGTACCCGTCGGCGAAGGCTGTATGGATTGGCCGGCCGTTCTCGAAGCGGCCGAGGCCGCGGGCGCGAGATGGTTCATCGTCGAACAGGATACCTGGGGCGACGCGGACTCGATCGAGTGCGCACGCACGAGTGCCGCGTTCCTGGCGCGGTGCTGAGCCAGCCCGGATTCTGAGTACTCGGCCGCCTCGCGATACTCGGATTCCTCCACGGTCAAAGAGACAAGATCGGCGATGGATGCCGCGGAGTTCCTTTCCTCGATGGTTTACGCGCGGGCGCTCTCCATATGTTCAGAAGCCACGAGTCCACGCGGGCGCCCATAGAGCCAAACGGGCGAAGCCATTAAGGCGGCTACGCCCTGCGGTTTGAAACACGTGTCGTGAAGGGCGATCGTCCGCGGTGTGTTTGTGCTCGAGGCCTTCTCGATACGCTTCACCGTTTTGGCCTCGCAATCACTGAAGCACCTGGCGCAGTTTCTCGACCAACGCCTTGGAAAGGTAAGGCTTTTGAATAAACCCCATCAGGCGCTCTCCTGTGAAATGCGCCATAGCGTGCTGCTCCGAGTAGCCGCTGGACATCAACACGCGGACGTCGGGCCGGATAAGACGCAACGCGCGAAACGTCTCTTCCCCGTCCATTCGCGGCATCGTCACGTCCAACACCACGGCGGTTATCTCGTCGGCGCGGCTTTGAAACACGTCGAGCGCTTCTTGGCCATCGTGCGCAACCAATACCGAGAAACCGGATTGCGTTAGGGCCGTCTGCGCTACGCGAAGAACTGCGTCCTCGTCGTCGACCAGGAGAATGGTGCCGCCGACGGGAAGGTCTAGGCGCTCGGGTGGTGCCATGCTTGACGCGGGCGCGGTTTTCGCACATGGGAAAAGCACCGTGAACGACGTGCCTTGCCCCGGCGAACTGTCGATTTTCAGGGTCCCGTGGTGCGCGCGCACGATCCCAAGAACGGCCGCCAGGCCCAGGCCCCTTCCGGTGAATTTCGTTGTATAAAACGGGTCAAAGATTCGCCCTATCGTAGCCGCGTCCATGCCGGACCCCGTATCGGTGACCTCCAAGCACACGTACGCGCCCTCGGGCATGTCTTCGGGGCCAAAAGCCGAATCGAGATAGGCGCGGTCTGCATTGAAACGGGCGGTTCGGATCGAAATGACGCCTTCGAGATTGCCGATGGCTTCTGCGGCATTGGTAACGAGGTTCATAATGACCTGTCGTACTTGCGCGGGATCCGCTTCTATGGCGGGCAAGTCGGAAGCGAACTCGAGATTGAGAACGATCTTCTTTGAGATCGATATTCGCAGCAACTGGATCATTTCGCGAGCCAGTTCGCTTAGGTCCACCGCATCGAGCACAAACTGCCCTTTTCCGGAATACGCCAGCATCTGGTTGGTGAGTTCGGCGGCGCGCAGGGCTGCGTTCTGGACTTGCTCGACGCGCGGGCGGGCGGGCGATCCGGGCGGCAGATCGCCCAAAGCCAAGTCTGCATTCCCCAAAATCCCCACGAGAAGGTTGTTGAAGTCATGCGCAATGCCGCCGGCAAGGAGTCCGAGGCTTTCCAACTTCTGAGCGTGCTGCATTTGGGCTTCCATTTTGCGTCGTTCTTGCTCGGCGCGTTTCCGGGAACATAGATGGGCCAAAGATGACGCAAACAGGCCCAGAACGGCGCACTGCTGTTCCGTGACAGGCCTTTTTTGCAGGAGATTGTCGGTACTGATAAGCCCGATGACGTTTTGGCCGTCCCAAAGCCAGCCGAGGGCGCCGTCGCCTTCGCCGATGACGTTTCCTTTCTCATCATGAAAGGCAACGCCGGTTACCCTCACGGGTTGCGGCGCTTCCCCGGGTTTCACCGCAACCGTCCAGTTCTTGTCGCTGTGATACATCCCGCGTTCGTCGCGCAGGTTGCCTTCTTCATCGGTGCCGAACGTTCCTTCAAACGTATTGGGTTTGTCGGACTTGAGCCATATCCCGAGGCGGTCAAAGCCGAGGCAGTCTCGGCCAAGCTCGACGGCGCGCCGGCACAGGTCGTCCAACGATTCCACTTTCGAGAGTTGGTTCGTCACCTCGAGGAGGACCTCGAGCTGCTCGCGAAACCGGCGTTCCATCGCGCGGCTACCGCGCAACGCGTCCTCGGCGCGTTTGCGCGAGCAGAGGTGTCCCAAAACGGAGGCATACAACGCAAGCAATTCGCATTGTTGGTCGTCAATGAATTTGTGCTCGAGCAGATTGTCTGCGAGCACCACCCCTATCGACTCTTCCCCGTCCCAAAGCGCCGCAATGGCGGCGACGCCGTCCTCGCTTTCGCTCCGGTAGTAGCCGAAACGCCGCGATTTGTCTGCCGGCCTGGCGGCATCGGGCTTGGCGAAGACGTTCTTGACTACCCAGTCGAGGTTGGGATGCGGCTGCCGGGTGTGCCCATCGGTAAGTTGCCCGTCCTCGATCCAGTAGGATGTTCCCCGTTCATCCATGACGCGGCCGTCGAGGTCGGTTCCGAACGAGCCCATGAAGCGGCCGGCGTCCGTGAACCACACGCCCAAACGCTCGAAGCCGAGCCGAGCCAGTCCCATTTCGACTGCCTGACGGCACAAGTCGTCGAATGATTCCGTTTTTGAGAGTTCGTTGCTGACCTCGTGCAAGACGAGCAACTTCTCTTTGAAACGACGCTCGGCTTCCCCGCCTCGCCGAAGCGCGTCTTCGGTACGTTTCTGCCAACAAAGGTGGCCAACGGTCGACGCGAACAGCCGCAACAGTTGACATTCCTCTTCGGATATGGGACGGCGATGGATGAGGTTGCTGATCGACACGGTGCCGATCACGTCTTCGCCGGCCCAGAGCAAGGCCGTGGCACATTCGCCGTTCTCGACGATCTCGCCGTTCGGCGTGCGCAGTATGTCGGCACGCGGGCGGGACGTCGTTTGGCTTACGGCGATCATGTCGTCGAGCCAGTCCTTGGTGACCGCGACGCGCATGCCGCGTTCGTCGCGGATATTGCCGTCATTGTCCGTGCCAAACGATCCCTCGAGCACATACGGCTCGTCCGAGAAGAACCATATCCCGAGTTGGTCAAGACCCAATCGGCTCCGGCCCAGCTCGACGGCGGTGCGGCACAAGTCGTCAACACCCTTCGATTTCGAGAGTTCGTTGCCCAATTTGTGCAACTCGAGCAGTTTTTGTTGCAGTTGCTGGTCGCTCTCCCGGCTCAGACGGAGCGCTTCCATGGCCGCCCTGTAATCGGATTCCTCGAAGGCCAGCGAAACGAAATCGGCGATAGACCCGGCGAAATTTCTTTCCTCGACCGTCCATTCGCGGTGGGCTGGGACAGGTGTGAAGGCGACGGCGCCCGCCGTCTCGCCGCGAAACCGGAGCGTGGCGAACAAGATATTCCCGACTTTCGGGGGTTCTCGATTATCGGCGCGCAACGGCCCGGACTGCGTGTCCGTGTACGCTTCAGCCGCCGTAGCGACGCGGTGTTTCGCGAGAGCGTTTGCAAGGGCCTGATAATCGGAAACGGTCCATTCGTCCCCCGTTGTGTGTCGTCCGCTGAGCCGGTCGAACTGGCTGGCGCAGCTTGGCGTTGCCGCGTCGGCGCCGACAGTCCACACGCTTACGTGCGCGGCCTCGAGGGTGCAGGCCGCGACCTCGGTGATTTCCTCGAGGGCTGCCTTCAGGTCGCCGCTGGCGGCGGCCTTGCCTGTCGCCAACCGCAATAAAGCGCGGTTCTGCTCGTACACGCGCCGATGTCGTTCGATCTCCTCAGACATGAGATCGATTTTGGCCGCTTGCATGGCCAACCGCTCTTCGACGGGATCGGGGACAATTGTCAGGGTCAGCACGGCGGGCTCATCCGAAGGCGTCAAGTCGCGGGTAATGGCGATAGCTGTGAACACGTATTCGCCTGCCGGCAAGTCTTGGTAGGTCGCCGAACTATCCCACGTCTCGCGCCATTCGGCGTCATAACCCTCGAGGATGTAGCGGTAGCGCATTCGGCGCGTGGCCAGGCTCACTCCTTGATACGATATTGTAACCATGCGCGCCTGCGTTGTGGTCAGTGCGATTTCCTTTGGCGCAGGATACGGTTGGTCGGCCAACACTTCCCGGATTTCCGTTCGCCTCGGCGCCGTGGCCGTTGGATGATACCGCACCATGCCACGACTCGTACCGATGACCATTGCCCCGCTCGGTTCCGGGAGAAAACCGGAAACGGAGTTGCTCGGAAGGGCGTCGTCCGTCGTCAAGCACTGAAAATACCGTCCGTCATGGCGCTGAATGCCCACGCTCATCGTTCCGAACCACAAGTTCCCTGAAGCGTCCTTGGCGGACTGCTGGTGCAGGGCTGAAGGCAAACCGCGTTCTTGGCCGTAGGAAACGAATCGCTCGCCGTCATAGCGGCACAGTCCTTGCCGCGTTCCTATCCAGATGTGTCTGTGGTCGTCTTCCACGAGGGACTTGATCCAACTGCACGGCAATCCGTCGCGCTCCGTGTAATACGTGAGTTCGCCTCGCTCGCAACAGCAGAGCCCGCCCTTTTCCCAGCTCCCAAGCCAGATCCGGCCGCGGCTGTCTTCGAACATGCGAAGGATATAGTAGAGACGCGTGGGCGTCGCCTCGAAACGTCCGTCCATTAAGCGGCATAAATGGGCTTCATAGCCCGCGGCCGCCCAAATCGACCCGTCTCGGGTCTCGAGTAAGGCCGTGACCTCGTTGGTGGGCAGGCCGTCTTGCGTCGTGAACCGCGCGCATTCGTCGCGCCACACGGCGTCCGCCGAGTCATATCGGAAGATCCCGCTGCCGAATGTAGCGGCCCATATGCGGCAGCGGCTATCCATCATGGCCGTCATGACGTGATCTGGAAACGTGCGGCGCCGGAGTTCGCCGTCGGCAAGGCAACATAGCTCGTATTCACTCGTAAACCAAAGGGAACCGGACGCGTCCTGGAACGGGCCGGTCGTAACCGGCACGTCGGATAATACTTGCAGCGTGCCCCGATCGATGACGGTTACGCCGGATTGGCTGTGGGCAAGACAGATGAGGCCTTCATCGTACTCGATGATTTTGTTGACGCGGTTGTCCAGCAGGCCGTCTTGTACGGTGAAGGTGAGGAAGCCGTCCGCCGTCAGGCACGACACGCCGCCCCCCCAGGTGCCGAACCAGAGACATCCCTGGCGGTCGACACAAAGGGCGTTTACGGTGTTGTCGCAGAGTCCGTCGGCCTTGGCATATGTGATGAACTCTTGGCCGTTGAAACATGACGCGCCGCCGCGCCATGTGCCAAACCAGAGGCGCCCCTCCTGGTCCTGCGCGATTGCCAGGACGTGGCTGTCGGCGAGCCCGTCCGCCGTGCCGTATGTGGCGACTACGCGCCCGTCCTCAAGACAAGAGACGCCGCCGCCGGCTGTCCCGGCCCATATTCGCCCGTCCCGATCGCAGAACAAGGCGCGAACGGCGTTATGGGCGAGCCCCTCGGCCTGTGTGAACCAGGCAATGCGGCCGTCCTTGAGCCGACATAAACCATCGTACCATGTTCCGAACCACATGGCGCCGGCCGCGTCTTCCTCCATGGCCTCGACGTGCAGTCCTTGCAGCGCGTCTGCGCCCGGCCCGCCGATGAAGCACCCGCCGCGGTAACAGCCGACGCCGGCCCAGGTCCCGAACCAGATGCGTCCGCGGCGGTCTTGCAAGATTGCGCGGACGGTTCGTGTCGGGGCGCCGTCGTCCCCTGAGAAGGAAGCAATTCTGGCGCCGTCGTACCGGCAAGGGCCCGCTTCGGTTCCTATCCAAAGATGGCCCTGCCGATCTTCAAGAAGGCAGATGACCCCCGCAGCCAAACCTTCAGTGATGCTGTAACAACGCCAGTCTTTGGGTTTCCGCCCCGCGGCCCCCCGTTGTATGTCGGGGAGAGGCGCACGGGCGCGTTCCCGCCTCGTGTCCATCGCGCCTTGTCCGCATTCGACAGGGCAATAGCCCCGTTGCTCCCTATCCTGCCCACTTCTCCGCACTTCAGAAGAGTATACCAAAGTATGGAGGCAACTAAAAGGCCGAATTCCTCGCGCGCTGGCCGCCTCTTGGTTGCGGCCGCGCTGTCGCAGGCGATAAAGTAGTCGCAACCGAGTTCAAGGAGGAGGTCAATGAATCTACTCATCATCAGTGGCAGCCGAAATCCCGAGGGGCAAACGGCCCGGGCCGCGAATGCAATCGCCGAAGGCGCCAGCGCGGGGGGATGGGGGACGGAAACCGTCTTTTTGCCTGCATCGCGTATCGAGCGGTGCCGTCAGTGCGACGACGACGGTTGGGGACTGTGTCGCGAAGGCGTCCATTGCGTAATCGAGGACGGATTTGCGGCGCTCGTGGACAAGGTGCGGCAGGCCGATGTCGTTGTGTTCGCCAATCCCGTCTATTTCAGCGATTTGAGCGAGAGTCTTCGGGCGTTCTTGGACAGACTCCGCCGGATATGCGTGCACGGCGCTCGGATTGACAGGATCGAAGGCAAGCCAGCCGTCGGCGTGTGTGTTGCCGGCGGGGGCGGCGGCGGCGCCCCGAAGTGTGCGGCCCACCTTGAACAAATCCTTGCCACGTGCGGGTTCGACGTGGTGGATATGGTTCCCGTGCGTCGTCAAAACCTCGAGATGAAACTCGACGTGCTGCGCGCGGTCGGGAGATGGTTGGCCTCGAAGCCGACTTCAGTTTGAAAACGTCGCGCTGGATGCGGCGCGCAAAGCGAAGGCTTAGGGCAGTTTAGACAATTCTGTAGCCCCATCTGCTTGTTGCGGCGTCGGCTGCCTACCTCACACAACCTCGTCATCGCGTCACTATGCCCGCGGTTCTGTTCCTTCTCAGCCTTGTCGTCACTGCGCAGCTGTGGCCATAGAATGGTCTAAAGTGCTTTAGGTGAGTCAGGCGGCCAGACGGCAAGGCTCACCGGGTGGCGGCACCGGTTTCCGCGAAGTGCTTCTTGACGTACTCGTTAAGGAGGCGCGTTGCTTCCGGTTCACACTGGCCGCACACGGTGCCTATTTTGGTGATCTCCTGGAGTTCGTAAAACGTCCGGGCGCCTTCGAGCACGGCCTCCTCGATTTCGTGGTCGGTGACATTCATGCATTGGCACACGAGCCGGGCGTCCTCGATGACGAGCTTGTCTTCCATGCCGTTGCGCTTGTAGTAGTCGTTGATGGCCGCGCGCAGGGCTTTGTCACCTAACACCGAGCAATGGATCTTGTGCTCGGGCAAACTACCCAGCTCGCGCGCGATGTCCTTCGGAGAGAGATTAAACGCTTGACCCAGCGGCATGCCTTTGACCATTTCGGATAGGATCGACGTGCTCGCAATGGCGCTGGCGCATCCGTACGTTTGCCACTTGCAATCGGTAATAATCCCCTTTTCCTTATCGACCTTGATGACGACGATCATCTGGTCGCCGCATTTGACGTTGCCCACGTCGCCCTTCCCGTCCTCCTCGTAGACCTCGCCGTCCTTCAAGACGTTCCGGGGATGCATGAAGTGATCCTTGACAGTCTCTGAATATACCCAGCCGCCCCGAGTCGTCATTGTGCGTCCCTCTTGTATGCGGTGGACATGTCTCTGATCCTCGCAATGACGTCCGGCAACTGCTCCACAACGTACGCGACATCCTCTTCCGTGTTTTCCCGCCCCATGCTGATGCGCACGGACCCGTGGGCCTGTTCGGCCGGCATGCCCGTAGCAAGCAGCACGTGCGACGGATCGAGTGAGCCCGACGCGCACGCCGAACCCGTCGATACGGCGATGCCCTCGAGATCCAGATACAGCAATATGGCCTCGCCCTCGGCGCCGTCGAAGGACACATTCAGCGTTCCCGGGAGGCAGTCCGTGGGGTGTCCGTTGAACTGTACGTCCGGAATGCGCTCCTCGATGCCCTTGCGAAGGGCCGCCTTGAGTTCAAGCAGGCGTTTCGCCTCGTCGTCCATCTCGGCCGCGCGCATCTCGATGGCCTTGCCGAGTCCGACAATGCCGAGCGTATTCTCCGTGCCGGCGCGCCGGCCCTTTTCCTGATGGCCTCCAAGAATCAAAGGACAAAACGGCACTTGCTTTCTGATGTATAGAGCCCCAATTCCTTTTGGGCCGTATATCTTGTGGGCGGACAGCGTCAGGAAGTCCACGCCCAGTTCGCGCACGTTTACCGGGATTTTCCCGACGGCCTGCACGGCATCCGTATGAAACACCGCGCCCCGCCCATGCACAATCTCGGCAATTGCCTTGATGTCCTGAATAGTCCCGATCTCGTTATTGGCCATCATCACCGAGACGACCGCCGTGCGCTCATTCACACAGTCCTTGAGCTGGTCCAGATCCACCTTGCCGTACGCATCCACATCCACGAACTTGACGTCGACGCCCCGATCGGCCAGACATTTTGACGTCTCGAGAATGCAAGGATGCTCGATAGTCGTGGTAACAATCTCAGGGCCCCGATCCCGCCGAAGGGTGCAGTGCCGAGACGCGCAGGCCAGAATGGACAGTACCGTGTTGTTCCCCTCCGAGCCGCTGCCCACGAACACGATCTCGTCGGGACTCGCCCCAAGGAACGAAGCCGTCTTTTCACGTGCGTCCTCGACCTGTTCGCGCGCCGTGCGGCCGAGCGCGTGCAGGCTCGATGGGTTCCCAAAGGCCTCCATCGCGTCCGTCAAGGCCGCCTTTACCGCCGGATGCAGCGGCGTCGTGGCGTTGTGGTCCATGTAGACTTGTCGTTGCTCCATACTCTCCACCTGCAAGTCGGTTTCCTGGGCTCATCGAGCGTCAAGGCGACGAGCCCAGGTCGCGAAGGGCTTATTTGTCCGATTGCTTCGTTACCGATCCGCCGGTAGCCGGGGTACCGCGCTCGAGCGACGGACCCTCGGCGTCCGCCGCAGCCTTGTCGAGTTTCTCCAAATACTGTACGGGGTTCTTGTCGAACTTTTCAATACAACCCGGGCAGCAGAACCGGACGAGCCGGCCGCCGTAGACGCGATCAACCGGGTCTCCCATCGCGCCCAGCTTGGCCCCGCTTACTAGGCAGGTGTCCAACGGATAGGCATCCTTCTGCTTCTCGATGGCGGCTTCGTCGAGTTTGGTCAAGTATTGGGTGGTTGCCTTTTCGAATTGGGCAATACATCCCTTGCAGCAGAACCGCACCAACCGATTGTCATAAACCTTGTCAATCGGTTGGCCCATAGCGCCCAGCTTTTCCTCGCTCACCAAGCATGTATCCAAGGGATAGAGCGGCCGTTGCTGTTCGACAATCGCCTTGTCGATCTTGTCGAGGTATTCCCCCGGCTCTTTCTTAAACGTGCCTATACACCCCCCGCAACAGAACCGGATCTCGCGACCTTCATGGTCGTACACGATCGGATCGCCCATCGAGCCGAGCTTTTCCCCAGAGACGGGGCACGTGTCTAAAGGGTAAATGTTTCCTGTTGGCTTCTCTGCCGCGAAGGTCGCGCCACACACCGCGAGAACGGCGAGGGCCAATCCCGTTGATACGACTCCTCTGCGTTGCAACATTGCCTTCACTCCTTCTACCCGGCGCCTGTCGCACCGGAAAGCAAAAACGGCCATCATTCACTATATGCGCCTCAAGGTAGCAACAACGACCGTGTCTGAATTATGCCGATCCGATTGCCCGGCGCAAAAGGGAATGCGGGAGAAACCCGCGTCCGACGCACGTACGCTTACTGCGGCTATTCGTCCGGGAGTTCGGCTGGCCGGTGTTTCGTGTACACGCTGAACACCCCGCTCACAAGGAAGGTCGCCAACACCCAACCCATGCCGACAATAACAAGGGCTTTGACGGGATACCCCTCGTACGGTTTCGACAGCTCGTCGATCAGGCTCCACGCCAGAATGATAATCAACACGGCCGGGGCCGCAAACTTCACAGACCACTCCCACCAAATGTCCATGGCTTTCGAGTACGAACCTTGATTCGCGTCTGTTAGATGAAAGTGCAGGTGGTCGATCTTGTAATACCAGACAACCAAAAGGCATTCGAGCAACCCCACCAGAACCAGGCCATAGTTGTTTAGAAAATGGTCCACGATATCCAGCAACAGAAGGCCGGCGCTTGTCGTGAATATGATGCTGCCCGCACAGCCGATGACGCACGTCACAGTTACAACCCCGATCCGCTTCCATCCAAACTTGTCTATAGCGGCCACGGCAAACGCCTCGACAATCGAGATAGCCGACGTAACCCCGGCCAGAAACAGTGTCACAAAGAACAAAAAACCGAAAAGAGAATTGAACCCGGGCAGCAGCGAAATGGCCTCCGGATACACGACAAAACACAAGCCCGGGCCTCCCGTGACGACATCGCCCACCGCAGCCCCTTTCACGTGAGCCATATAGCCCAGCACACTAAACACGGCGAATCCCGCGAATATCGAGTAGGCACAGTTGACAATGGACGTGATGAACGCGCTTCCTACAAGGTCGACTTTCTTGGGCAGATAGCTTGCGTAAGCGATCATAATCCCAAAGCCAAGCGACAAGGTAAAGAAGATCTGCCCGAACGCTTCGCGCCACACCTGGGCCTCGCCCAGTAGTGCGGGTTTGGGCCTAAGGTATTCGATAATCCCGGCAACAGCCCCGTCGAGGAAAAGCCCCCAGAATACCAAGATTGCCGTTAGCAATAAGAGTATCGGCATGAAGATTTTGCAGGCCAATTCAACGCCTTTCTCCACTCTACGTGCGCAGATTACCCACAGAACCGCCCACACAAAAACAGTCATCAACAGAATCGGCCACTGCACGCCGCCAAGGTCAAACACCCCCGCCGTTTCGCCTGGGCCGAGGTCTGCCGGCCGCGGCCTGCCGAGAAAATCGTGCATGAAAAAGCCTTCGGTTCCGTCCTTGCCCGCACTCCACGGCAACGCGTCGACAGCCGGCAGCAACGGCGCCAACGAGAAAAGCGCGAAAAGGCCGCACCAGGCGATTACGACGGTGTAATACAAGTTGATGCCGAACATAACGAAGAAGACGGGCCACCATCCCAGCCATTCCCATTCGGGGTGGATCTTATGCATGGCCTTTGGGGCTGAGCCGCGCATTTTGTGGCCAATGGCAAACTCGAGAATCATGATGGGGATGCCGACGGTGAATAGCGCGATGAGGTAAGGGACAAGAAACGTACCGCCGCCGTTCTTGTGGCAGAGGTAACTAAACCGCCAGATGTTCCCGAGCCCGATCGCGGAACCGACCGCCGCCAGCACAAATCCGAAGTTGCTTTTCCAGGCGCCTCGTTCCATGGTCTCCTCCTAATCCGCTCCGAGATGCATCCCCGCCCTCGATGCCCGACGCGCACAGTGCCTCTCCGACGCGCACGAGTATACACGAAAACTGCTGTGGCGTGCATAGGATGAACTGGCGATTGCCAAACGATTGTGGAATGCCTAAAATGGCGTTGGCTTCCTGCTACACGAGCATAAGGAGACCGAGACCCTATGGGCCATGGTTGCGATACCTCCCAAGACGCAGCAGACCGCACGACAGATCCCGTTGATGCCGAGGCGGTGCGGTTCACGAAGAATTGGCACAGACATCGGGCATTCCACGACGCGTTGTGGTGTCGGGGCGTCAACCTGGGAGAGACAGACGAGTACCTTCTGTTTCCGGAGGTGTTGGGAGCGCTGATCGATCAAGAGAAGCGAGGCGTCTCACCAATCGCGGCTACGCCAAAGGATCGGGCAGAATGGCCGCGTGACCAACCGCAGGAGACATTCGAGGGTATTCCAGCGTGCGATGCCGACTCGGCCCGCTATCCAGAGCTTGAAGCAGCGTTGGCCGAAGGCGTGCCGGAAAACGCCAAGAGTTTGCTCGTATTGGGTGGCGCTGCGGCGCGCGTTGCCGAGGCGGTTCGCTCGGCCCACCCCGAAGCCGACGTGATCGCGGACGGCTTCTCCGGTTTGGCCCCGTGCGGGCCGGCCGATGCCGTCGTAATTGCGGATCCGCTGCCGCATACGAGCGTTGCGGAAGCGTTGTTGCGCGACGCGCGCGAGCGGGTGCG
>Ga0180437_10005034_pt1 | contig 18349 bp, 16 predicted proteins | sample SS_ome_4_FD_132410 | JGI IMG/M metagenome (GOLD analysis project Ga0180437, IMG submission 132410) | Hypersaline lake sediment archaeal communities from the Salton Sea, California, USA - SS_3_D_1 metaG | ecosystem: Environmental > Aquatic > Non-marine Saline and Alkaline > Hypersaline >... | reverse complement strand
CGCCGTAGGCACCCCAGGCCCCAGGCGCATCGCAGCCGCAGTCATTGTACCAGTACCAGGTGGCCCCAGACGTCTGCAGGATGCCCTTGAACAGCGTGGCTGCCTGGTCCAGGAGCGCCTGAACTTGAGCGCCGGTCAGGTCCATGTAGAACAGCGTGTTGGCAAAGGGCAGAACGTTGAAGGTGTCGCCCCAGGTGACGGTATAGGGCGGGGTGACGCCCACCCCGATGTCCGCCCGCAGACCGCCGGGGTTGGTGAAGGCGATGTCCACCGAGCCGTTGACCTCGCCATCATCGTACTCGTCGGCCTTCCACAACATGCTGTCGGCCACCAGGTCACCCATGATCGACTCGTCGTTGTAATCACGGGTCAGGCTGATGTAGGCAGTGGCGACCGGTTGGTTGACCTGCGTGACCACCTTGCTGGCCCAGTAGGCCACCCGATCCGAGATGACGGTATTGGCCGTGAGGGTATCGTTGATCGTGTGATAGGTATAGGTCACGACGGATAGCGTGTTGGCTGTGGTGTCGATGGCGACGTCGATCTGGCCCAGGTAACGGCCCGCGTAGTAGGCCCCGAAGGTGGAGGTATCGCCAACCACGGTCGGCGGATACAACAACTGGTGTTGATGGCCGGCGATCATCACGCTCACCGGCTTGCCGGCGGCCGCCAGCTCCGTGGCCACGGTCTCGAGGCCCTTGTACGCCCCGCTGTCCTCGGTGCCCATATGGGCCAGGACAATCACGGCGTCGGACAGGGCCATGACCTCATCGTAGTAGTGAAGCACGGCCTCGGTCAGGTCCTCGAACACCAGCCCCTCAGTGGTGCCCTTTAGGGTGACCAGCGGGGTCTCGTCGGTGTCCACGCCGATGATGCCCAGCGTCGCCTGGTTGGGTGCCGTGCCCACGGTCATGGTCACGTAGGGCTTCACCCAGTCGGGATGCTCCCAGGTGGTGCCGGAGAGCACGATGTTGGCCCCAACCCACGGGAAGTCCGACTGCATGGTGCGGCTGATGAGCACCGTCTGCCCCTTGTCGAACTCGTGGTTACCGAAGGCGGCGACGTCGTAGCCCATCATGTTGTAGATGTCGATGGCACTCTCGCCCAGCAGCAACTGCGAGATGGGGGGAGCGCCAAAGAAGATGTCGCCGGCGTCCAACAGCAGCACATGATCCTCGCCCTTGTCAGCCCTGACGGCGTCGATGACGCCAGCCATGTAGGCCGAGCCGCCGCGGCCCTTGTAGTCGCTCTCCAGGTTGCCGTGGAAGTCGTTGGTGTGCAGAATAGTGGCGGTCACGGCCTGGCTGGGTGCCAGCGCCGGGGCCGATGGCACTGCCCTCGGAACAGCGTACACCGGGTTAAGCTTGGCCGCTGGCGCAGGGTGGTTCACCGGTGCGGCGGGTTGTTGTGCAAAGACAGGCATCGCGATGGCCAATGTTAGGACTACTATCGCCATGGCTGCTTTGCTCAGAATTCTAGACATGTTTTCCTCCTTGTTTCATTCGATTCGATATGAGGCATCGTTCGCCTGTCGAGCAGATATGATGCCTGCTCCCTTTCCTGACGATTCTCTTGGGAAATTGTGGGCTTATGTCTCTCTATCACCTCCTTCGCATACTAGAGTGGGGTGGTTGCGCTCGGATCGAGTTTCCAACCGGAGGCTCATCCCCGCCAGCGAGGGAAAGCGAGCTTTCCCTCGCCGTGGGGACGATGAGGAGGAACCCAGGTTGGCACAGCCAACGGCGCCAACCAATATCGATATCCTGCCCTCTATGGGCCAGTAGTATGACCATGTTGCCCGTTGTCCTGTTCATGACGAGAGGTGCACTCCGACTTGGCTTCCCGAGGGACCTATCCTATAGTATATCCGGTTGTTCTAGATATGCAAGTCAGGCCGCATCAAGCTCTGGCACACAATCGAGAGATTGCAGAGTCACTGACTCGACAAGAACCCCGCCACCGCCTGATTGAACTGCTCCGGCCGCTCCGCGGGCGTGGCATGCCGCGAATCCTCGATGACCACCAACTCCGCTCGCCTCATGGTCGCGACGTACGCTTGTTTGTCTGCTACGGGGGTGTAATCTTCATCCGCCGCAACGACCAGCGTCGGGCATTCGATTCCATTGACCTGATCCGCCACGCTCCAGCCGACGAGCGCCCGCATCGAGTCGGTGTAGGCCCGCTTGTCGTTCTCCGCCCAGCGCTCGATGAACGTCCGGCGCAACTCCGCTTGTTCTGGCTTGGGAAAGAGACGTCCGCTCAGCACCTCCCCCATCTTGCGCATCCCCACCAGACGGACGATCAGGAAACGCTGGAGCACTTGCATTCGCTCCGACAAGGTACGGGGTACGAACTCTGGGCCGCTGTTGACGATCACCAGGCTCCTGACCAGATCAGGCGCGTCCACGGAGAGTTGAAAGGCGATCATGCCCCCCATCGAGATGCCGACGACGTGCGCCGGGGCGATACCCAACGCCTTGATCAGCTCAGCCGTATCAGCGGCAAAGAGCGATATGCTGTAGGGACCGGGGGGCTTGTCCGATCTCCCATGGCCGCGGACATCAAAGGTCACTACCCGATACCGCTGGGAGAAGAAAGAAACCTGCGGTTCCCAGTCGCGGGTACTCGAACCTAAACCGTGGATAAAGAGGATCGGTTCGCCTTGTCCGGTGACCTCGTAATAGAGATCGATGTCTCGAACGTGTAGCTTGGGCATGGGACCGTGCTCCCTTCATCTTGTGGTAAGGCCGGCCCGTCTCCAGAAACGTTCAGCGTTGAAAAAGCCACAGTGGATGACGTCGATCCTTCACAGGATCCCCAACCCCATCAACACCCCCATCGCGATAAACGCGACCGCCGAGATCCACAGCACGAGTCGCTCGGGGATCAGCCGGCACAATCCCTGTCCCCCGATGACGCCCAGCGCCGTGACCGCCGTCAGTGCCAGCGTGCCGCCGAGGAAGACGAGCCAGGGAGCTCCATACCTGCCCGACAGGCCCAATACGGCTAACTGGGTCTTGTCTCCCAGCTCGGCGACGAACAACAGCCCCAGCGTCGAGCCGAACGCCTTCCAGTCGCGCTCAGCACTCGATGCACGGTCGGCCCGCCTATCTTCCGGGTAGTCACAGGCCACCGCCAGAGCCTGACCAGCCCCCGCTTTGGCGGCCTCCCGCCCGACGAGCACCCCCATCACCACAAAGGCCAGCGCCGCGACCCCGCGCAGCACGCCAGCCGGGACGACCTGCCCCAGCACCTGGCCGCCGACGGCTCCCAGCGCCGTGACCGCTGTCAGCGCCAGGCTGGCGCCGAGAAAGACGGCCCACGGCCGGCGATACTTGCACGTTTGGGTCACCACGGCCAGTTGTGTCTTGTCACCCAGCTCGGCGACGAATACCAGTCCAAAGGCGGAGAGTAGTGTGTTCCAGTCCATTCAATCCCTTCTTCCCTGAGCTTTCATTGTCATGGTGTGCATTCTACTATCAGAACTTGATGTTGTCCAGCCCGGCAGCGTGAGTCTCGCAGTGCCGTTCGCCCCAGCCAAATGGCGGGGGTTCAGGTCCGTCGTTTTGCCCTCCCGCCCACGCTTTGGTAGTGATACAATGATCAAGGGTGTGCTACCTCCTGTGGTACACTGGGTGAGCCTCCCGCAAGCTTCGGCTCGGAGCCGTACGATGTATCGCTCCTGACCTGCGGGAGGTTTCCCAACCTTTCGGAGACGCGCCCCAATGAGACATATGGATAGACGAGGTCAATATGATGAACAGAAGACACATTTGGCTGGCGGCGGCGGCTTTGATTGTAACGTCGCTGTTGATGACAGCATGCGCGCAGAGTACAGCGCCAGACAGAGACCCGGTGATGGGAATGTATCCCAGGAACAAGGACGGCTACGCCGACATCAGCGTAGAGCAACTCAACGAGCTGCTGAAAAGCCAGGACGTCACCCTGGTCAACGTCCACATCCCGTACGAGGGGGAGATCTCCCAAACCGACCTTTTCATCCCCTTCGACGAGATCGCCGAGCACCTGGACAAACTCCCGGCGCCCGATGCCCCCATCGTCCTCTATTGCCGGAGCGGTGGCATGAGTACTTCGGCTGGAGAGGAGCTGGCGTCGCTGGGCTACATCAACGTCGCGGAAGTGGACGGGGGCATGAGAGCGTGGGAGACAGCCGGTTACGAGCTGCTGAACCACTAGGAGGAGGACATGCTTGCTGCTGCTCTAATCACCCTCCGTGAGGGTCTAGAAGCCGCGTTGGTCGTCGGCATCGTGCTGGGCGTGCTGCGCAGGCTGGGTCAATCCGACCGCAGCCGGCCGGTGTGGATCGGCGTGGCAACGGCCATCGCGGTCAGCGTCACCGCCGGGCTGGCGCTCAACGCGCTGGGCGTGGCCTTCGAGGGCCGGGCCGAGGAGATCTTTGAGGGCGTGGCGATGCTGTTGGCCGCTGGCGTACTGACCTGGATGATATTCTGGATGCAGCGCCAGGGCCGGCAGGTTCAGGCGGAGCTGGAATCAAACGTGCGGCGCGCCGTCACCACCGGCAGCGCCTGGGCCCTGTTCAGCCTGGCTTTCGTGGCCGTCGTGCGGGAGGGGATCGAGACGGCACTCTTTCTGACCGCCGCCGCTTTCAGCGCCACGCCCGCGCAGACGCTGGTCGGTGGTGCGTTGGGGCTGGTCGTCGCCGTCGTGCTGGGCCAGCTGGCCTTCGCGGCTGGCAGACGGCTGGATGTGCGTGCCTTCTTCCGCACGACAAGTATCCTGTTGATTCTCTTTGCCGCCGGGCTTGTGGCCCACGGCGTCCACGAACTCCAAGAAGCGGCCCTGCTGCCGACGCTCGTCGAACACGTGTGGGACGTCAACTCCATCCTCGACGAGGACAGCACGCTGGGGACCTTCCTGAAGGCCCTCTTCGGCTACAACGGGAACCCGTCATTGATCGAAGCGATCAGTTACGTCGGCTACCTTGCCGTTGTCTACCTGACGACGCATCTGAGTGAACGGCCACGCACCGCATCAGTCCCGTCAACATAGCGCTTGTCCATCGGAGGCCCCCAAGCGAGGAACAGCGCTCGCCCATCAGCGATGGTGACCGGGGCGACAGATCCTGAAACCCCTTTGCCACAGCAGCCCTTCCCCGTCTGTCTGTCTGTCCCAACCGTTCGAACGTTGGCGCAAACCGTGAATTGGTGTATGATAGATGCGAGAGGGGGCCTTGGGTGAAGGAGCGGTTGAGGAAACGATGGGCCGTCATCTGGCACGTGATCGGCGGGGTCAGCCTGCGAGTCAAGATCGTGGGAATCGCCCTGGCAATGATCGCCCTGCTCGGCCTGGCGATCACCTACCAGGTACGGAGGACGATGGCGCGTGTCCTGACAGAGGAAATGGAACGGCAGGGCATCTCCGTCGCCCTCAGCTTGGCCGCCCGCAGTGCCGACCTGCTGGTGACTGATGATCTCCACAGCCTCCGCGAACTCACCCGCGACATCGTGACGCGCAATGAAGACGTGCATTACGCCCTTATCCTCGATCCACAAGGGGACGTCGTCTCTCACTTCTTCGACGATCGTTTTCCGACTGATCTGCCGGAGGCCAACCCCATCCCTGCAGATCAACCCTACCACCTGGACATGCTCCAGACCGCGGCAGGGTCGGTCCAGGACGTGACTGTCCCCATCTCCGAGGGGCGTGCTGGAACAGCCCGAGTCGGCATATCGCATAGCCGTCTGGACCATACGCTCGCTGGTGTTACTCGCCAGATCTTGTTGACCACCTTGCTCGTTTCTTTGTTGGGTGTGGTCATCAGCACAGCGCTGACCTGGTTTTTCACCCACCCACTGCTGGCGCTGGCGAAGGCGACACGGCGGGTCGTGGAGGAGGACCTGAGCTATCGACTCACTCCCTGGGCCAATGATGAAATCGGCCAGCTGCAGGCCTCGTTCAGCACAATGATCGAGCATCTGGCCGAGTCCCGTCAGGAGATGGAGGCCTACAACCGCCGTCTGCTGCGTCGCAATCAGGAGCTCTCTGTCCTCAATGCGGTTTCCCGCGCCGTGGCCGGATCGCTGGGACTGACCGATGCGCTGGAGCGCGCCCTCCAGCAGACCATCGGTATGGTGGGCGCTGTCGGTGGATGGGTCTGTTTGCTGGGGCAGGACGACTTCTGCCAGGTCTGCGTCTCTGCCGGGGAGCCCTCCCAGACCGACGTCAGATTGGCCTACTGCCAGAAGTGTCCCATCTGTCAGGAGGCAGCGCAGACCCGCCAGCCTCTCATCGTCAATCCCCTTCCCCCTGAGTGTCTGCTACGTACTGCCGGACGTTCTGACGGGCACGTTATCGCAGGCCACGTTGCCGTGCCACTCTTAGTCAAAGAGCACGTCGTCGGCTTGCTAAACCTGGCCTATGAAGAACCCGACTGTCTGAGCCTTGAGGCGGCGAACCTGGATCTGCTGGCGGCCATCGGACGCCAACTGGGCGTTGCGATTGAGAACGCCCGCCTGTGGGAGCAGGTCCAACACAAGGAGGCTCTGCGGGGCCGACTGCTGCGCAAGATCATTACCGCCCAGGAGGAGGAACGGCGCCGTATCGCGCGGGAACTGCACGACGAGGCCGGCCAGGCGTTGACCTCCCTCTTGATCGGACTTCGAGCTATGGAAAAATCCGCCAGCCTGAAGGAGGTCCATACACTGGCTGCCGACTTGAGGAAGACGGTGGCCCAGACCTTGGATGAGGTGCACAATCTGGCCCTTGAACTGCGGCCCAGCGTGTTAGACGACCTGGGGCTGGTCCCCGCGCTGGCCCGCTACATCCAGAGTTGCCCAACCCGTTTCGGCTTCCAGGCGGATTTCGTGACCGTCGGTATAGACGGCCAACGCCTGCCACGGGAAGTGGAAACCGTCCTCTACCGGATCGTCCAGGAGGCGCTGACCAACGCAGCCCGCCATACCAGCGCCAACCAAGTCAGTGTCCTGTTACAGCGACGCAGGGATGCGGTCGTGCTGGTGATAGAGGATGATGGAGAGGGATTCGACGTGGCCCAGGTGATGGCCTCCCCGCAGAGGCGAGAACGGCTTGGATTGTACGGTATGGAGGAGCGGGCTTCACTGGTGGATGGCCACCTGACGGTGGAGTCCTCACCCGGTACCGGTACAACGATCACCGTGGAGATTCCATTGGAGGGAGTATGGTTGGCAGCACACGGAGTGGAGAGACCAGCAGACGACAACCCATCCGCATCCTGATCGTGGACGATCACGCGGTGCTGCGGGCCGGCCTGCGCATGCTCCTCGACGCCGAGCCAGATATGAACGTGATCGGTGAGGCTGCGGACGGGCTGGAGGCACTGGAGCAGACCCTCGAGTGTGCGCCCGACGTCGTGCTGCTAGACGTGACGATGCCCAACATGGACGGGCTAGAGGTACTCCGCCGGATTCGGGATCGTTCCCCCCGCACCCGGGTGCTTATCCTGACCATGCACGACGACGAGGGTTACCTGCGGGAGGCGCTGGCTTCCGGCAGCTCGGGCTATGTGCTCAAGCGCGCGGCCGACATTGAACTGCTCTCGGCCATTCGCGCTGTGCACCAGGATGGCACCTACCTCCACGCAGCTCACACCAGGGTGCTCTTTGAGGATGGGCCGGACCGGCAGAGAACCGCGGCATCCGAGGAGTCCGAATCTCCCTTGAGCCCGCGGGAGGATGAAGTGCTCCGCCTCGTTGCCCTGGGCTACACCAACCAGCAGGCAGCCGACATGCTCTACCTGAGCGTCAAGACGGTGGAGACCTATCGAGGACGGCTGATGGCTAAACTCGGCCTGCGCAACCGGGCGGAGTTGGTCCGGTATGCCCTCCAACGTGGGATGCTAGAGGAAGAATAGGCGCTTCCTGCGGGCTGCACCTCGACGCGAAACGCTCTGTCAGGTTTCCCCTTACAACACAAGCGGGTTTTCCCCGACCCAGTCCAGTACTTTCCCTGCTAGACAATCACCCCGTCTATCACTACAATGGAAGCATCAAGCCTGGCAAGTGTCCATGGGCCACTTGTCGTGATCAGCACTTGTTCAAGAACAACTCCGTACTCCATCCTCTATAGCCGCTTCCGCGCCCCGTACGACATCGGACCGCGTAAGGAACTGGTGGAGGGTGGTCGCCTCGAACCCTCTTCCTGCTGTACTGCTTCGAGTGGCAGCCGCGCTGGTGGGAGCGACCCTTGTTTGTGGCTTGTGAACCTGGCGAAATTGAGGGCCGCTTCGGCTCGTACTTTGAGAGCGAGCGCTATGCCGAAGGGACGACGGATTCTCGATTGATGCCCGGCTGGGCTGTTGATCTGATGATACGCAAATGAAGGAAAAGACAGTTGGAGAGGTTGTGAGAGGCCGGCCTGTGTACGTCGTGCAACGGAATGACTCAGTGCTGGATGCCGTACGCTATATGACGCAATATCAGGTAGGAGCTGTGCCCGTTCTGGCCGAGGGAGATATAGTAGGGATTATGTCGGAACGAGACGTGATGATCCGGGTGGTGACGCAGGAACTCAACCCAGCCTTGACAAAGGTCGGTGAGGTTATGACCAGGGAAGTAGCGGTGCTGGGTGAGGACTGCACATGTGAATGCGCGCTGGCCGTAATGACGCGGCTCCACGTTCGTCACCTGCCTGTAGTAGCCGGAAAATGGCTGGTAGGCTGTGTCTCGCTCAGAGAGCTACGAGAGGCAGAGATCAAGGCCAACGGGGCAGACATAGAGTTCCTGGGCGACTGGAGCGAGCAAATGGAGGAGGTTTGATAGAGTTGGGCACAGCAGCAGCGAACCAGCGAGTGGGTAAACTGGAACGCGACGCTGAACCTGCCAAGTATCAACAGGAGGAGGCAACAATGAACGTGAGAGAGAAGACTGTCGGAGAGATCGTGAGGGATCGGCCGGTCTATTTTGTGGTGGCGAGCGACTCGGTGCTGCAAGCTGCCCGCTACATGGCAGAACAGCAGATAGGGGCTGTCCCTGTTCTGGATGAGAGCTACCAGCCAGACACTCTTGTGGATCAGGTGGGGATCTTCTCCGAGCGCGACGTGATGACCCGTGTCGTGGCACGGAGACTGGACCCGGCCTCGACGAGGGTTGGTGAGGTCATGACGAGGAAGGTGGCGGTATTGAGCGAAGACCGCACCTACAGAGACGCCCTAGCTGTGATGGAGCAGCTTCACATCCGTCACCTACCTGTCCTGGTCGGGAGACGGATCGTCGGCTGCGTCTCGATCAGGGATCTACGAGAGGCAGAGGCAGAGACCAAGGAAGCACAGATCCAGTTCCTGGACGACTATATCGACAGAATGGAAGAATTTGCGTGGGGTGGAGCAGGCTGAGCTTGTAGCCTCTTCTGAGAACATCTTGCATGTCCGCACAATCGAGCAAGATCTTTGGCAGTCTTCCGCGTTACCTGACGCGCTTCATCGGCCGCGAGCGGGAGATCGCCCAACTGAAACAATCGCTGACCGCCAAGCGCGCGGCGCGGCTGATCACGCTGACCGGCGTGGGCGGCTCCGGCAAGACGCGCCTGGCCGCAGAGGTCGCGCGCGCCTTCACCAACCATGGCGCAGGGGAAAACGACGCTCCGTTTAGCCATGGCGTGCGCTGGGTTGGCCTGTCCTGGTTGACCGATCCAGCGCTGGTGCCGCAGACCGTGGCCGCGGCCCTGGGCTTGCGCGAGGCCACGGGGCGCAGCCCCACCCACGCGCTGCTCGCCGCCCTGCGCCAGGCTCACCTCCTGCTGGTGCTGGACAACTGCGAACACCTGGTCGGCGCCTGCGGGGCGCTGGCGCAGCAGCTCCTGGCCGGCTGCCCAGGCCTGGTCATCCTGGCCACCAGCCGCGCACCCCTGAACATGGCCGAGGAATCTGTCTTTCCCGTTCCTCCCCTGAAGACGGTGGACGTGGGCGTCGGGGCGGCCGGGACCTATCCGGCACAGGGCGAGGCGGTGCGCCTCTTCCTCGACCGAGCGGCGATGCTTGAAACTATTGACACCCCAAGCGCTTATCTGGAAAACTGCCCCCACCCACCAGCCACCGAAGCGCTGATTGAACCCAACCGCCCTGCCTCGACTGAAATGCGATAGTTCATCGGGCGAGCATATTGTGCTGGCGATGATGGCGACTTTGGAGGAGCACTTCAAACCAACGCCAGATTATCCTGCGCGCCCGGGTTTCGGAATTGACTGACCGAGTGTGCCTTTTCTTCTGCCCCCGCCAAATGGCGGGGGCAGAGATAAGCCAGATTCCTCTGGTCATCACCCGGCCGCCGTGGTATGATAGCAAACTGCGCTCGGGGAGTGACAGGTGGTGATGACGGGATGGGGCACGCCGCCGAGTTCTTGAGACACCATAGGGAGAAGCATCGTTGTGAAACTGAGGTGGAGTAGCAGAACTGTCTGGCTCAGACTGATGGCCTTGCTGTTGGCGACGGGAGCGATCTGGATCGCGCTCAGCCGTGTCCCGGCCGAGGCGATGGCTGCTCGCGCCGGTGGTTCTCCCCTGCCGCGCGAGGGCTTCACCTTCGGTTTCGTCGTGCCAACCTACGCGATGACTCTGCTGCTAGCCGTGTGGGTTGGGCTGTGGCTGTCGGAGCGCGAGGCGCGGCGGCTGGAAATGGCTGGTGACCTTATCTACAATCTGGGTCTCTACACCATCGGGTATCTATACCGTCGCCGTTTCCCGGCGATGGGGACCTCACCTGGAGGTAATCGTGTTGACGCCCTCCCTTAGTTTTCCCATCGTCTTTTTGGCCGGCCTGTTGACCTTCCTCGCGCCCTGCACGTTGCCGCTGGTGCCCATCTACCTGGGCTATCTCTCGGGGAGCGGTCTCTCCGGCGATACGCTGCGCGACCGATGGAGGATTTTCAGCCACGCCCTGGCCTTTGTCATTGGCTTTACCCTGGTCTTTGTGCTTTTCTTCGGCCTGCCCACGACGATGCTGTCCGGTGTGTTGCGGCGCTACAGCGACTGGGTCAGCCGGATCGGCGGGCTAGTCCTCATCCTGTTCGGACTTCACACCCTGCGGGTGATCAATATCCCTGCCCTCAATATGACGCGCCAGATGGAGGCCGGCAGGGGAATGGAGCCGGGCTATGCCCGCTCGGTCCTGATCGGCGTGACCTTTGCGGCGGGATGGACGCCCTGTATCGGCCCCCTGCTGGGCACCGTGATGACGCTGGCCTTCACTGCACCAGCGCAGGGATTGACCCTCACCCTGGTCTATGCGCTCGGCCTCGCCACGCCCTTTCTGCTGACGGCAGCGCTCCTGACGCCGGCCGTCAACTGGCTCAAGCGATTCAACCGATACGCGCGCGTGGTGGAGATCGCCAGCGGGCTGTTGATGGTGGCGGTCGGGATCCTGTTGCTCAGCAGTCTCTTTTCCGTGCTGAATAACCTGTTCATAAACATCACCCCCGACTGGCTGATGCAACACCTGTGAGTTAAACGGTTTTCACACCTGGCACATAGTGCCAGAGAATGGATAAGAGGTAAGACATGATAGAACGTACAAGAACCCTGGCGATAACTGGATTTCTGGCATTGGGATTGTCGGTGCTGATACTGGCGGGTTGCCAGTCGGCGGTCGACAGCCTCATAGAGCCAGCGGCACTCGAGGCCGCGCCGCTGGTCGGTACCCCAGAGGCCAAGGCCCCGCAGTCCAAGACGGAGGAGATAGAGATGCTGGAGGAGGCAGAGCCACCACCAGCCACCGCCGAGAGCGATAGCCGCGGCTACCAGGAGGGCTTCACCGAACAGGGCGAGCCGTTCAAAGGAGACCCCGATGCACCGGTCGTCATCGAGGAGTTCTCCAGCTACCAATGCCCCTACTGCGCCAGGTACTTTCGGGAAAGCTATTCCCAGATTCTGGCGGACCACGTAAAGACCGGGCAGGTACTCTACATCTTCCGGGACTTTCCCCTGGGGAACCAGCCCCAGTCGCCCCTGGCGGCCGAGGCAGCCGGTTGCGCCGGGCAGGGAGGTGGGGGAAGCGGCTTCTGGGCGATGCACGACCGGCTCTTTGAAACCCAGGATGAGTGGTCTGGGAGAGAGAATGCTATTGCCATGTTTAAGGGGTACGCCGCCGAACTGGGGCTCGACGCGGACAGCTTTGATGCGTGCCTCGACTCGGGGGCGACCCGCGATCAGGTCCAGGCGGATGCGTCCGAGGGCGGCGCGCGGGGCGTGACGGGTACCCCGAGCTTTTTCATCAACGGCCAGTTGCTGGTCGGCGCCCAGCCCTACACCGTGTTCGCCCAGGCGATCGACGCGGCGCTGGCGGGGGATACGCCCGTCGCCGCCGAGCCAGCCGCACCGGCCGCGGGCCCGACCCCGGCCGCCATCGCCCCAGCGGAGGCCGCGATGACACTGGGCAACCCCGACGCGCCGGTCACCATCGTCGAGTTCAGCGATTACCAGTGCCCCTTCTGCGCCCGTCACTACCAGGAGACGTGGCCCCAGATCCGATCCGAGTTTGTGGACACCGGTCGGGTCCGGTACGTCTTCAAAGACTTTCCCCTGACCAGCATCCACCCGCAGGCGGACGAAGCTCACGAAACAGCCCGTTGCGCCGGGGAGTAGGGGGCGTACTGGGGTATGCACGACCGCTTGTTCGCGAGACAGTCCGAATGGGCTGGTCAGGCCAACCACGTCGCCATCTTCCAGGGGTACGCGGCCGAGCTGGAGTTGGATACGCAGGCCTTTGACGCCTGCCTGGAGAGCGGCCGCTGGACCGACGCGGTGAACGCGGACCTTGCCGAAGGCGTGGGCCTGGGCGTGCAGGGCACGCCGGCCTTTTTCATCGATGGTTACCCGCTCTACGGCGCGCAGCCCTTCGACGTCTTTCAGTACGCGCTCGAGCTGGCCGAACAAGGAGTGCTGGGCCAGGCTTATCAGCCTGCCCCCTAGAATAAGTGAGAGGTCAACTATGGCAAAACCGTCCAAGAAAGCGCGTGCGCGGAGGAGAGAGATCCATCGGTCGTCCGCTCGCCCGACGACGTGTTGCGCATCTCCCCGGCGAAGGCCAAGGCATTGGTGGATGACGGCAGGGCCGTGCTCTACGACACGCGGTCAGCCGACCAGTACCGCGCGCTGCACGCAGCTGGAGCGATCTCGTTCCCCGAAGATCAGGCCGCAGCGCGTTTCGATGAACTGCCGGACGATCTGGAGCTCATATTCTACTGCACCTGACCGGCCGAGCAGACGAGCGCCCGTGTGGCGTTCACCGTCATCAGCCAAGGGAAGGACTCGTCGAAAGCATACGCCCTGGTGGGGGGACTGGATGCGTGGCAGGCAGCCGGTTACCCCACAGAGTCGGGCGACTAAGATCAGCGAGCCTGATATAGACTAGACACACGGAGAAATATGAACCGCAGAAACGCTAAAGCCGCTTCAGCGTGGGCCATCCTGCTGATGTCATTCTTGGTGACGGCGGCTAGCTGCACAACAAGCACAAACTTGCCAGGTCAAATCGAGTTGAGTGCGGCCGAGTTTGACCTTGGCACTATCCCAAACACCAAGCCGGTGACCCAGGTGTTCCAGGTGCGCAACATCGGACAAGGGGACTTGGAGATCACCGGTGTGAGCACTTCGTGCGGCTGTACGACCGCGGGGGTCAGCAGCCGCCGTCTGGGACCGGGAGAGGCGGCCGATCTGGCAGTGACCTACGACCCACAGGTTCACGATGGTGAGACGGGCGAGTTTATGCGCGTGGTCTACATCCGATCCAACGACCCTGATACTCCGGAGGCCAACCTGACGATCCGAGCGAAGGTGGTTGATTCAGGTTTTGATCCGATGTTTCACGGCCCCGAAGGGACGGGCACGTTCCGGCGAGGGCTCTCCGTTGACTCGAACGATCCACTGAACCCTAGATTGGACCTCTCATTCGCCGTCGAGGTGGTTGAGTAGGCTGGGGTGTTGCCCTTTCTCCCAGGCAGACCCTGACGCAGGTCGGTGGCATGGTCGTTGTTTCGGCCTGGGTATCCGGTCAAGATCCCCTCCTTGTAATGCGACATCCATCGCTGCTATCGCCGCAGGCGATAGCTTGACTGCCTCTCATCGGCGCTCACGTCACTCTTGTTGTACCCGCTAAACAGCGGGGGCGGAAACAGGCTGAATTCCGCTTGTTGTCGAACAGTCGCTATGATACGATGACGATACCGATGGGGTGTAGATGAAGACCAGTACATAGATTGGAGGGGGAGATGATATCCGAGATTGAGAGAAGAATCACTTTACCGGTGCATGGCATGACGTGTGCCTCTTGTGTCGCCTATGTGGAGAAAGCGCTAACAAGTGTACAAGGTGTTGCCGAGGCCAACGTCAACCTAGCCACTGAGAAGGCTGACGTTTGGTTCAGCACTGATGCAGTAGGCATTAGCGATCTAGTCGAGGCAGTGCAGGAGACCGGTTACGAGATACCTGTGAAGACGATCACTCTGCATATCGACGGGATGACGTGTGCCTCGTGTGTTGCTCACGTGGAGAGGGCTCTGAGCAAGGTGCCCGGGGTCGTTGAGGCTAACGTCAACCTAGCCACTGAGAAAGCCGTTGTGACCTTCGCCCTCGACACGACCGGCCTGGCCGACCTGAAGCGGGCAGTGGCGGAGTCGGGATATGAGGTATTGGAGACTCCCGAAGAGAGGGTTGTCGAAGAGGAGGAAGACGAAGCGGAGCGTAAGATGCGCCAGGCGAGCTACCGTATGCGTGTCGCCTGGCTCTTCACCGTTCCCATCATCCTCTGGATGTTCGCCGAGATGTTCTTCGGTGTTGTCTGGCCCAACGAGACGGTGTTCAACCTGGGGATGGTCGTGCTGGCTCTGCCAGTCCTCCTCTGGGTGGGGCGCCGCACCTACCGCAGTGGCATGACGGCAGTGCTCCACGGCTACGCCAACATGGACACCCTCATTGCCATGGGCACTGGCGTGTCCCTGTTGACCGGCCCGGCTTCGTTCTTCTTCCCGGTCGCAAATTACGCCGGTGTGTCAGCGATGATCATGGCCTTTCACCTGACCGGGCGCTACGTGGAGGAGACGGCCAAGGGACGCGCCTCCCAGGCCATTCGAAAGCTATTGGAGCTGGGAGCCAAGACCGCCCGCCTGGTACGGGATGGGCGCGAGGTCGAGGTATCCATTGAGGATGTCCAGGTCGGCGACGTGATGCTCATTCGACCGGGCGAAAAGATACCCACCGATGGTGTTGTCATCGAGGGAGAAAGCGCCGTGGATGAGTCGATGGCTACCGGTGAATCTATGCCGGTCAACAAGCGCCCCGGCGACGAGGCCATCGGGGCGACGATCAACCAGGAGGGACTGCTGAAGGTACAAGCCTCCCGCGTTGGCAAAGACACCTTCCTGGCCCAGGTGATCAAGCTGGTGGAGGAGGCGCAGGGCTCCAAGGTGCCCATCCAGGAGTTCGCCGATCGGGTCACGGGGGTCTTTGTGCCCGTGGTCATCGGTATCGCCGTACTCACGCTGCTGGCCTGGATTCTGGTTCCGGGCTTGATGCAATCGTTGGTCGGCACAGGATCCTTCCTGCCCTGGGTTAACCCGAACGTGGGCGTCGTCACCCTGGCTATCATCTCGATGGTCGCGGTGCTGGTCATCGCCTGCCCCTGTGCCCTTGGCCTGGCGACACCGACGGCGCTGATGGTCGGCAGTGGGATGGGTGCTGAGCACGGTGTCCTCATTCGTTCCGGTGAGGCCATCCAAACTCTCAAGAACGTTGAGGTCGTCGTCTTTGACAAGACGGGGACGATCACCAAGGGCCGGCCAGAGGTGACGGACGTGGCGGCCGTGGACGGCTGGGACGAGCATGCCCTGCTGCGCGCTGCAGCGTCGGCTGAACGGGGCAGTGAGCATCCCCTGGGGCGGGCCATCGTGGAGCGGGCGGAGGCGGATGGACTTGACCTGACCGAGCCGCGGGCCTTCCGGGCAGTGCGGGGCAAGGGCGTGGTGGCGAAGGTACATGGGCGCGAGGTGATGGTGGGCTCGCGGCGTCTGATGCAGGAGAACGGCTTCGACCCGGCAGCGCAGGAAGAGACGCTGCGCCGACTGGAGGCGGAGGCCAGGACGGCCATGCTGGTGGCTATAGACGGAAAACTAGCCGGCGCCATCGCCGTGGCCGACACACTGAAGGAGGACTCGCTGGACGCCATCCGGGAGTTGCGCCATATGGGCCTGGAGACGGCGATGATTACCGGCGACAACCAGCGCACGGCCGAGGCCATCGCACGCCGGGTGGGGATTGACCACGTCTTGGCCGAGGTGCTGCCCGACGGCAAGGTGGCCGAGGTACAGAAGTTGCAGAAGCAGTATGGGCTAGTGGCTTTCGTGGGCGACGGCATCAATGACGCACCAGCACTGACCCAGGCCGACGTCGGCATCGCCATCGGCACCGGCACCGATATCGCCATCGAAGCCAGCGACGTGACCCTCGTGCGTGGGGAGTTGACGGGCGTGGTGGAAGCCGTCAACCTGAGCCGGGCGACGTTCCGCAAGATCAAGCAGAACTTGTTCTGGGCCTTTTTCTACAACGTGGTGATGATCCCTCTGGCAATCGTCGGCTGGATGCACCCAGTGCTGGCGGAGATCGCGATGGCAATCTCTTCGATCACTGTAGTCACCAACGCGAACACCCTGCGACGGGTAAAGATCCGCCCAGCCTACGTACTTGAGGCGCCGTCCGTCTCCACGCCCGAGATCGTAGGCCAGACAGCGCAGGCTATGGCGTGAACACAGCAGGTTGGGGTTGGGAAGGGGAGGGACGTCCCCACTCCTCACCAGCTAACCGGTGGCCCGCGACACGACGATGTACTGTAGGCTCCCCTTCTGGTGAGAGGAACGGATGATTACGAATCAAACTATCCACATACTGCGCGACGGCCAGACAGTCGGGATGTTGAGCGTCAACGGGTATACCCGCCAGGTGTTCGTGCATACGTGGCACGGCGACTTGGTGGAGAGGACACACACGCTCAGTAACATAATCACATGCATGTCTGGAGAGGACGGAAAGGAGAACGCAAAATGACAAAGACAGTTACCGACTACGCTTTGCGAGCCCGGTTGGACTTGCCCTACGAGCAGGCGGTTGGGCGTTCTCTGAATGAGTATCTGATGGAGACCTGTGGGCGGCAAGATTGGAAATGACAATGATTCGACGGACGTTTACCTTCCTGGTCCTGCTGTCGGTGTCACTGGCGCTGTACACAGTTGGTGTGCACGCTTCCGCGCCAGAACCGGTCACGGTCTACTACAATCGCGCGTGCGCCGATTGTTTGCATTACATCGAGGAAACCATTGTGCCCTTACTGCGCAACGCGGGGTACACCGATTTCGTCTACAAGGATTACATCAACGAACCTGCCAACCGCACTGAGCTCCTCGAACGGAGCGACACGCTGGGCGTGCCGCCGGACCTGCAGTCCCACCTGACAACCTTCGTCGGCGACCGGCTCATCCTGGAGGGCCATATCCCAGAGGGTGTGGTGACCAATCTACTGGCCGCCCCGGCGGATGCCTTCGAGCGCATGCTGGTCTACCAGGACAAGATGAGCGGCGCTACCGACTATGTCGCCTGGGCCTTCCGCGGCGAACCGCAGACCTACCCTATAGACGCGCCAATCAGCGACTACCTGGCCTACCTGGAGGAGCACGGCGAGCACCTAGCACCGGCCGCCCCAGTCGCGGTCGAGGAGGAACGCAGCCTGCTGCCGCTGGTGCTCACCACTGGTTTTCTCGACGGGCTCAACCCCTGCGCCTTCGCCGTACTGCTCTTCTTCATCGCCTTCCTGTTCACAATTCAGCGCACGTCCGGCACCATTTGGGGGATGGGGCTGATCTACATCGCCGCCATCTACCTGGCCTACTTCCTCATCGGCCTGGGGCTGATGCAGGCGGTGATCTTTACGAACAAGCACCATCTGATGGCCAAGATCGGCTCCTGGCTGGTCATCGGCCTGGGGTTGATTAATCTGAAGGACTATTTCTTCCCCCAGTTACCGCTACATCTGCGCATCCCCACCATCGCCCACGGGATGATCGAGGACTGGTTGACGCGGGCCACCTTCCCAGCGGCGGCGGTGGGCGGGTTTCTGGTTGGGCTATGCACGTTCCCCTGCTCGGGGGGCATCTACGTGGCCATCGTGGGATTGCTGGCGGCAAAAGCAACCTATCTCCAGGGAGTGGGCTACCTGGGAATCTATAACCTGGCCTTCGTGCTGCCGCTGTTTGTCATTCTGGCTGGTGTGGGAAACCGGCGGGTGATGCATCACATCCGGCTGGCGGAGCGATCGAGCCGCCGGTGGATACGGCTCGCAACCGGGCTGGGGAT
>Ga0180437_10005033_pt1 | contig 18349 bp, 13 predicted proteins | sample SS_ome_4_FD_132410 | JGI IMG/M metagenome (GOLD analysis project Ga0180437, IMG submission 132410) | Hypersaline lake sediment archaeal communities from the Salton Sea, California, USA - SS_3_D_1 metaG | ecosystem: Environmental > Aquatic > Non-marine Saline and Alkaline > Hypersaline >... | reverse complement strand
TGGACGGTGAAATCGTGATGGCGTATCCCGATAAGCTGAGGGCATCCTTGACCACACCCGGAGGCGAGGTGGCTATGGTGCTCAACGGCGATGAGGGGTGGATGGCATCGCCCCAGGGGACGATGCCCCTACCAGAGATGCTCAGGCAAAGCTTAAAACAGAGCATTTTAAGAGATCCAGTCACCATATTTACAAATCACGAAGTACTGCAGGTTCGGTACGCGGGGAAACAAAAACTTGAAGAGAAAGAGACCGAGGATATCATCATCGAATCCGATGGTTACACGTTTCATCTGCTGTTGGATCCTTCGACGTACCTACCGGCTGCATATGTCTATTCCGATATCGGTCAGCAGGGCCCCTCGGAGAAGACTGAAATCCTGTATGATTATCGAACCATCGACGGTGTCTTGGTTCCCATGAGGACCGTCGGTTTGGCTGACGGCAGTAAGGAATCTGAGACCGTGATTAAGGAAGTGAAATTCAACGTAGAGCTCGCTCCCGGTGTGTTCGAGAAAGAATGATAAACCAATGGTTGCCTGATACGGATTCTTGCTGACAGGTTGTTTTCAATTGAGCGCTAACCGTGAGGTGCCGAATTATGTCTTGACATTCTCCGGCACCTTTTATATACTATCATGTGTATAGGATGAAGAATGGCTTATTGATCCCATGATTTGATTCGATTTTACGACGGTACTTTGAACATCAATGATGTTCTGTCGAATGAAGACGCTTCCTGACTGCCAGCGACCGATTTAAGCAGATTCGCACGAAGATTAAATTATGCATCGTAAATAAAAAAGGAAATTTCCATGACGCTTGTTCCCTGCCGTGAATGTCAGAAGGGTGTCAGCGATGAGGCCCGAGCCTGCCCCGTATGCGGAGCGCCATTCCCAGCCCGAGAGCGATGGATGGGAACGGGGTACGAATGGAAGTCTAAAACGACGTTTTACGGTTACCCTCTTATACACATCGCATTTGGCCGGGATGCTCAGGGTAAGCAACGGGTGGCCAAAGGTGTAATAGCCATCGGTCAATTTGGCATCGGTGTCATCACCGTAGCCCAACTGGGTATCGGTTTCTTGTTTGGTTTTGGGCAATTCATTTTTGGCCTGACGGCCATCGCCCAGTTTGCAATCACAGCACTCTTCGGGCTTGGACAAGTGGCCATGGGTTATGTAGCCGTCGGTCAGGTAGTGGTGGCTTATTATGGGCTGGCGCAGGCGGGAGCGGCCGAGTTTCTCTGGAGCAGTACGAGAAAAGATCCTGAAGCCGCCGCGTTCTTCCGCATGCTCCTGGAGAAAATAGGTCTTTCTGCAGGGCATTACTTCAACAGGTGAGTTCTTCGGCAACATCATGAACTCATTTTCGAATAGAAAAGTAGGACTCCATGTCGAGATTATTACTCGTTTCCAATAGACTGCCCATCACCATCGAAAAGCGAAAGCATGGTTTGAATTATCGTCAGAGTGTGGGTGGGGTCGCCACGGGGCTCAAATCGGTCTGTGAAGACTACAACGGGCTATGGATCGGTTGGTGTGGTCTGTCTTCCAATGCCCTGGATGTAAAACAGAAGAAAGATGTCGAGTCGAACCTAGCCAACGATTATTCCTGTATCCCCACCTTCTTATCGAAAAATGATATACGCTTGTTTTATTCTTACTTCTGCAATCGGACACTCTGGCCACTTTTTCATTATTTTGTGGATTATGCGTCTTACGATGGAGAATCGTGGGAATCGTACAAACGCGTCAATCGCCTCTTTTTTAATGCGGTGATGAAAGTTGCTGAAAAAGACGACATAATCTGGATTCATGATTATCATTTAATGCTTCTTCCAAGGCTGATTAAAGAGCGACTGCCGCAAGCAAAGATAGGATTTTTCCTGCACATCCCTTTCCCCTCGTATGAGCTGTTTCGTCTGTTGCCCTGGAGAAAGGAAATACTGCAGGGCGTACTGGGAGCCGATCTTATCGGATTTCATACGTACGACTATGTACGTCATTTCATGAGCAGTGTAAGGCGACTCTTGGGCTACGAACATGCCTTCGGACGGCTCACCGTGGATCATCGACTGGTGAAGGTGGATGCGTTTCCCATGGGTATCGATTATGATCGGTTCGCGGGTGCCGAGGTCGATGATGACTGGCCGGGGGAAATGCCGAGGCTTTACGGCGACAATGATGATGGATGTAAAATCATTCTTTCCGTAGACCGGTTGGATTATACCAAGGGCATTCCTCAGCGCCTGGAGGCTTATGACTTTTTCCTGGAAAAATATCCCGAATACCGGAAAAAAGTCACCCTTGTTCTCGTCGCAGTACCTTCCCGCATGGGAGTCACCACGTACCAACAGCTGAAGCATCAGCTTGACGAGTGGATCGGTCGTATCAACGGAAAACACGGTACCATCGATTGGATGCCCGTATGGTATCTGTATCGTTTTTTACCTTTTGAAAAGCTCGTCTCTTTATATCAGATGGCCGATGTAACCTTGGTCACGCCCTTGAGGGACGGGATGAACCTCATCGCTAAAGAATACATCGCTACCAAGAAAGACGCCAAGGGCGTTCTTATTCTCAGTGAGATGGCGGGGGCTGTCAGCGAACTGGCCGAAGCGATTATCGTGAATCCGAACAACAAGATGGATGTGGCCGACGCATTGAATGCGGCCCTGATGATGTCAGAGGATGAGCAGGTCGAGCGAAATAGGATTATGAAGAACCGTCTGCGGCGGTACGACGTGACGACGTGGGCCAAAGATTTTATTACGAGTCTGTCAAAAGTCATCATCCAGCAAGAGGCCATCAGTACGCGCCGTCTGTCTCCAACGGTGCGGGTTGAGATAGTCGATGCCTATGCAAGAAGCCTGAATCGATTGATATTTTTAGATTATGATGGCACACTGGTTCCGTTCACTGAAAAACCCCAGAATGCCGTTCCCGATGAAAAACTATTAGGATTGCTCCAGACTATGATTAAAGACCCTAAGAATGAGGTTATTCTCGTCAGTGGTAGGGACAAGGATACGCTGGACTGCTGGTTTGGACACCTGAACCTGGGATTGTCCGCCGAGCACGGCGTCTGGATTAAAATCGATCGAAAGACGTGGACCATGGTGGAGCCGCTGAATAACGAGTGGATGAGAGAGATTCGGCCCATCCTGGAGTTGTATGTCGATAAAACGCCCGGTTCATTCGTAGAGACCAAGTCCTATTCTCTGGTCTGGCATTATCGAAGGGTGACGGATGAATTGGGGTCTGTTCGTGCAAGGGAGTTGATTGAAGACCTTCTCCATTTTACCAATAACCTGAATCTCATGGTTCTGGAAGGAAGCAAGGTCATTGAGATTAAAAGCGGCGGCATCAACAAGGGCCGAGCCGCGATGCACTGGACGTCAAAAGACAAGTATGATTTTATGCTGGCCATCGGCGATGATTGGACCGATGAAGACTTGTTTGAGGTTCTTCCCGATACGGCTTATTCAATTAAAGTCGGCGTGGGCATGTCGAAGGCCAGGTTCTGTGTCAAGAGCTCTGGTGAAGTCCGGGAATTGCTCGAGACGATGGTATCGCGGTAAAGTTATCCTGTATTTCGAAGTAATCCTATCTTTTTTTCTTTTATAACCGTCCATCATCGATCTCACCAAAACGTTGACAATGGCGTGTCGATAAGCTATATTACACTATATATAATGGTTCGATGCGGGATGTCTCATGGTCTTCCATCGTTTAAAAGTCCGCCTTATTTTCATCTTTGTGTTGTTCGTCTTCGTGGTTCTTCTCATCAGCGGATGGATTCTTCACTGGATGATTCGCCAGAGTTTGGAGAATGAGACGGGATTAAAACTACTGGCCGTGGCACGGGCGGCATCGGTGCAACTGGGTGGAGAGGAGGTCGGTTACCTGATGCAGGGTGTAGGGCCTCGCACCCGGGATTATCTTTTGGAAAGACTGACGCAACTCAAGGAAGCGAGCGAGGTCAAGCGTATCTATTTATTCGACCTGTCGGGACGGAGTCTATTGGATACAGATCAGGAACTCGGCAGAGGCGCGCCTTACCATAATCTCCGATTCTACCGCAAAGAGATAGACGAGGTTCGGCAGGGCAGGTCGGCATTCTCGGTTCTGTTTACGGGGATCGATGGACAGCCGACCATGACTGGATTTGCCCCCCTCTTTCTTGGAGATGACGTCGTCGGCGGTATCGGCGTGGACGGAAGCGTGTTATTCCTGGGTGCTGTCCAAAAAATGCAGAATCGCCTGTACGTGATCGGTATCGTAGGTACGTGTACGGCCGTTCTTCTGGGCATCATCTTAGCAGGATCGATCACACGCCCAATCGGCAAACTCGTCAGGGCTTCCAGACAGATCGGCAGAGGCGATTACAGTGAACGCATACCCCGACTGGGCAAGGGTGAAATCGGCATTCTTTCGGAAACCATGGAAGAGATGCGTAGGGGCGTGATCGAACGTGAGCGGGAGCAGAAGGCCATGCTGGCAGGTGTGGCCCATGAGATTCGAAATCCTCTGGGGGGCATTGAGCTTTTTACGGGCCTTTTATCCGAAGAAGTGAGCAAGAATGTTGAGGCCAGGAAACACCTCCAGCGGATCACCAAGGAAGTTTCCCAGCTCAAGGAAATCGTCACTCGTTTTTTAATCTACGCAAAACCCCAAGAGCCCAACAAGGAGGCGTGTTCGCTTCGAGAGACTGTGAGGGACGTGGGTTCCCTGGTTAAAGATCACATGCGGAAACAGGGTGCTGTGCTGTCTGTCCCGCAAGATGAAGAAGATGTCGATGTTTGGGTGGATCCGACCCATTTGAAGCGAATCATGCTGAACCTCGTTCAGAATGCGATTCAGGCCATGCCCAGCGGGGGTGAGCTCAGAATCCGTTGGCAAAAGGATGAACGGTCTGTCTCCATACGCACGGAAGATACCGGTGAGGGCATACCAGCAGACGTTCAGGCGCATATTTTCACACCTTTTTTTACGACGCGGGAGAAGGGGACGGGTCTGGGGCTCTCCATCGTCAAGGGTCTCGTCGAAGCAAATGAAGGAACGATTCGGCTGGTACGATCGGATGAAAAAGGAACGGTTTTTGAGATCACTCTCCCTTGTGTTTGAGGGATGTACGCCGTCAATGCAGCAGCTGGATCGTCCGATTCAAATCTCAACATTCGAAAACGGAGGTCTGATACAAGAACAAATCATCGAGGAAAAGTCGAATACGAAATTCGTCTTAAGGATAAAAAGCATTCGATTCAGTTTTGACCATTTTATATTACGGAACGCAGAGGAAGAATCGTGACCCATAAAACAGAAGGGAAGCTCCGCATCCTCGTTGTCGAGGATAACGATACGATGCGGGAGGGAATGACACAGGTGCTTCGTAAAGCGGGGTATGATGTCGCTCAAGCATCCAGTGGCGCCGACGGACTGGAATGGCTGGATAAGCACGAGATCGACCTGGTGATCACGGATTACAAGATGACCGGGATGGACGGCCTCGAGGTGCTGAAGGGTGTAAAAACACGAGCACCCCGGGCGGAGGTGATGATGATCACGGCTTACGGTACCATCGAGCTGGCCGTGGATGCTATGAAGGCGGGTGCTTGGGATTTTGTGACCAAGCCGTTTTCCCAGGACGAACTGAAGCTCAAGGTGAACCGGGTGGCCGAGCTGATCCATGAGCGTCAGACCTCCCTTCGACTGGCCGAGGAAAATCGCTACCTTAAGGAAGAAGTCGGTGTTCGGTTCAACTACGGTGAGATCGTGGGTGAATCGAAAACGATGAAGAAGATCTACGAAACGATCGAAAAGGTCAGTCGAAGCGATTCATCCGTCCTCATCACGGGAGAGAGCGGTACAGGCAAAGAGCTCGTTGCCAGGGCCATTCATTTCAACAGCCCGAGGAAGGAAGCGCCGTTTATTCGTGTCAACTGCGGGGCTCTGGCCGAAGGCGTGTTGGAGAGCGAACTGTTCGGTCATGAGAAAGGTGCGTTCACCAACGCCATTCGTCGGAAGAAAGGCCGGTTCGAACTGGCCCATCGGGGAACGTTGTTCCTGGATGAGATCGGCGATATTCCGTTGGGCACTCAGGTGAAACTCCTGCGGGTGCTGCAAGAGAAAGAGTTCGAACGGGTCGGAGGGGAGGAGACTATCCGCGTGGATGTGCGGCTTATTGCGGCGACGCATCGTGATTTATCCAGAGAAGTCGATGAGGGCCGGTTGAGGGAAGATTTATATTACCGTCTTTACATACTGCCCATCCATCTGCCGCCCTTGAAAGAGAGAAAAGAAGACATTCCGCTGCTGGCCGAACATTTTCTGGTAAACTTGAGCCACGAACTGAAAAAGCCTGGCATCGCACTCACCCGGGGGGCTATGGACGTTTTGACGGCCTACGAATGGCCGGGCAACATCCGGGAATTGGCCAACGTCCTGGAGAGGGCTGTGGTTTTGGCCGAAGGGAATACCATCGATGTGGAGGAATTGGGTTTTATGGCTCAAAAAAAGGCGGGCACGAAGATTGCAGAGAGAACATTGGACCTAGATACCCGACTGACCGATTTAGAGAAGCAACTCCTCAGTCAGGCCATGGAAGCCACGAAGGGGGTCAAGGCCAAGGCAGCCCGTCTTCTGGGAATTAAAGAGGGCGCCCTTTACTATAAATTGGAAAAATACGGTCTTATAGAGAAAAGGTAGGGTCGTCATGAAGAGGCATCGTGTGTTGTGGCAGGTCGTTATCCCCGTGTGTCTTTTCGGGGTGTCAACAACACTGTTTTCTCAAAACGTCGATATGTCCCCTGAGGAAAGGAAGGCTCTGGTTTACGAGCAGGAGCTGGATTCCCTGAGGGTACAGCATGCCCGGTGGATGAACCAGGCCGAGATCGTTGCACGGCACATCGAGCTCTATCGATCCAAGGAGACTCTCAACGCCAGGGAGCATCGGAATCTCGAAAAGCAGCTCCAGGAGTCTCAACGTCTGGAGAGTGCCGTTCTATCCCTCGAGGCACGCATGACCGAGGTAATGCGTGATTACCATGATGTGATAAAAACATTGATTCCGCACTATCGTACACGCATCGACAGTCTCCTGGTCAGAGCAGAAGGGGAGACGTCAACAGAGAAACAAGCATTGTTGGCGCAAGCACAGGCTCTTCTGGCTAAGAAACAAGCCTGGGATGCTCAGCTTCTCATGCCCCTCCGATTCACCCGAACAGACTATAAGATCGATGCCCATCCCTGGGACACGAAGCGCCAGTTGAAGATGAAAGGGGATTTGCTCCTGGATCAGGAGGATGCACTGAGACAAGAGATCGACGTTATTGAAGAAAGGATTCAATCCCTCCAAAAAGAAAAAAAGATACGGACGAAGATGGCGGAATTGGCCGAGGATTTGGACTTGTTCAACGAGCGGGAGGAATTGCTGGGCAGAGAGGCAGAAGGCATTGAAACCGGTGCCAACGATCTCATTTTTGGAGAAATAGACACGGAGGAGAGAAGCTCCTATGAGTTTTCGGACATTCCCGATGCCTGGGGTTTTGAATCCTCCGAGCGTACCCTGAATCGTCCCCAGGACCTGGTGTGGACACCCCGGTCTCCGGTCTTGATCCAGGAATCGATCGACCGCCTGACGCGTTTCCGTAACCGTATGACCACGCAGGCCGACAGCCTAAGACAGAGGGCCGAATGGTTTCACGAACAGGCGCAGAAGGGACAGCAGTAGGAATACGATTATATCGATGATTCGACATATCAGCATCGCATGTCTCATATTCATAGGGATTTGGCAGGGCGAAGGTACAGCTCAGGATTGGCGTTGGAGGTCACGGCTGGATCTCGCCTACGTTCGAGACAGCAACGTATTCGAATCCTTCACTGAAGATCAAGCCGACGATACGGGGCGTCTGTTGCTGGATGTCTCGGGAAGTGGCCGTGTCATACATCCCATCGCGGTTTCCATCCAGTACAAAGGAGGCGTTGAAGGATACCGTCAGTACAGCGACGAGAATCGCATGATTCACGACGCAAAACTCACGTGTAGCGCTCCTCTGTTCCGTCCGTTTTCCGTGGGACTTACGGTTCAGGGTAAGACAAAGACATTCTTCCAGATCACGCGGGGCTATCAGATTTCCAGTATATCACCCGTTCTGCGTTGTTCCCTTCCGTCGGGTTTTCGTCTAGCGCTCGTTTATTCCCACGCTTTCCTGAATTATTCCCAGGGCACCTATTTTGACACCCAGTATCAGAACGGAGGTCTGCAACTCGAGTATACTCCTTTTCATGAGCTGGCTGTCGATATCAAGTGGTCGATGGGTACATTCGCGTACGATCGGGACGCCTTTGCGTATGAGTTTGTAGATACGGCCTATCAATGGATAGACAGGGGAGATAAGCAAAAAGATAGATTCCAGGAGATCGCCGTTTACCTGGAAATATATCATTGGGGACTGCTGCGTGTTGGTGGTTCGTACCAGTGGAATCATTCCAACAGTTATGGCTATTCTTATGATTGTCCCGAGCTTCACCTGATGTTTGCCAAGGAACTTCCCTGGAATATGATGTTGCGATTTTACGGTACGCTCCGGTGGAAACGGTACAAGGATGAACTCCTTCCCCTTTTGCAAATACGCCCGGATGCAGAGAATGAAGAGAGTAGCTTCCTGGTCGCCGATCTCTGCCGAGACATCTTTAAAGACTGTTCCCTCCGGTTTCGGTTCGGTTGGTACAGAAACGAATCTCCGTTCCGGAGTTATTATTATCAGAAGAATCTCATCTCTTTTGGATTGACTCAACGGTTTTAAATCCAGCAGGTTCTTGATCAGCGCTTCAGATTTCTGAGGAATCCTCAGATATTTGAGGTTTTTTCTCGTGCGGGACATGGGAACACACCGGTTTTGGTCGTGCTTTACCATGAGGGACCACGATATGGGCATATGCTTTATGGCATGGTTTTTGAGCATTTACCAGACATGGATTGCTTGGTTGGATCGATGAATGAACAGATGATGAAATTTTTTATTCAGGGTATGCGGTACGGTATTGTCGTACTATTAACGGTAGCAGGTTGCAGCAGCAGGGATCCGGTGTCGACGTTCCGGACCGAGACTCAGGAGATTCTACTCCACGATGCAGGGAGAGTTTTTCTCGCATCCACAGATCCTGCCACGATTCGAGAGGCCAGGATCGATGGAGACCTATTAACGTTGAATATTGCCTATACGGGGGGAAGCCAGACCCATGATTTTCAGCTTTATGCGTATAAAGTGTTTCTTGAATCGTACCCTGCACAATCGGATATTTTCCTGTCTCACGGTGCCAGGGGTGACGAGGGTGATGCCGTCATCGAGACGCATTTGAAGTTTGATCTTTCTCCCCTGAAGGATCTCTACAATAGCTGGTACCGAGACGGAGGCCCCCTTCTATTGCGGATTCATGAACCCGGCGATACAGCCAATTTTAAGTTTTTAATGGCTTATGAGTTTTAGTGCTTTGGAAATCGTAACCTGTACTTCTATTTTTAGGAGCGGGTCGGTTTATCTTTTTCAATACTAGTTTTTAAGGAGAGTGACGATGAAAGCGACGAGATGGATTTTACTTGTGGTGGTATTCGCGATCCCATCCCTGCTTATGGGGCAGATGATCGCTGATATAACCACGGACGTGGAGACAGCGTTCGGAACCTACCAACCGTACCTCGTAGAGGTGACCCCGCAAGCCGTTCCTTATACGGTGGCGTCCGACTTCAGCAATGTCGAGAATTTCCAACAGTTCACATTCAGCCAGGCCGATCTGGACATCCTGAAGGCAAATGGATTTGTCGTCAAGCCGGGCCAGTTCAAGCAGATTCATCATCCGTACAATTATTGCTATGACAACGCCATTCCCGTTTTTGTGACGACAGACGCGGTGCTTCATGCGTATCATATCCTGTATGATTATATCATGCGTAGCCTTGAGGTTAGCCAATTTGCCGATGACATAGACGGTTTGAATAAAAGCTTGCTATCGGCTGTCCAAATCCGATGGGCTGAGGCCCAGAATCCCGATGCCCAGGAGGCTGCCCGGAAGGTCCTGGCGTACTTTGCCGTGGCCGCGGAGCTCCTGGATGAGGCTTCTATACCACCGGCGGCTGCTGAGGCTTTGGTACAGGGAGAAATGGCGCTCATCGATGCGCATGGAGGGTATGACCAATCTCCGATTTTTAACTATTTGGAGGATTACAGCCAGTACGTTCCCCGAGGCCATTACACCCGCAGTGAGCTGCTTGAACGTTATTTCAAGTCGATGATGTGGCTGGGCCGTATGGCCTTTACGATGCTGCCTGACGAGCGTCCTGAGGCTACCGTGGAGCACACACTCATGGCGCTCATCGTCGTGCAAGCACTCCATACGGCCGACGTCGATGGTGAACCGGCCATGACGGTGTGGAGCCGGATTTACGATCCCACGGTTTTCTTCGTGGGCAAGTCGGATGATTTAACCGTATACCAGTACAAGACGTTGGCCGACGATGTGTACGGTGTCAACTTCACCACACTGAGTGTCGACGAGCTGGCCGACGCATCATTGCTGAATCAGTTCATCGACCGGGCTGCTCAACTTCAGGGCCCTCTCATCACGTCCCCGCTGCCGGGAAGCACGCCCAAGGGCTTTCGATTCATGGGGCAGCGATTTATCCCTGATTCGTACATGTTCGATCGTCTCACCGCACCCCCCGTGTTCGGGAGACTCATGCCCCGGGGGCTCGATGTCATGGCCGTCCTGGGCTCACAGAGGGCCTTGGAAATCCTCCATCAGGTCTACCATGAGAATACGAATCCTCTGTACGTGACCTGGATGGATTCGGTAAAAACCGAGTTTGCCTCTAAAGCGGCAGAGGATTGGGCCCAGAATCTTTATTGGAATTGGCTCTACACGCTCATGCCCCTTCTCTTTGCCAAGGGCGAGGGGTATCCTCCGTTCATGCAAAAGACCGCCTGGCAGGACAAGGAGCTGGCTACATCGCTGGGTTCCTGGGCCGAACTGCGGCACGATACCATCCTTTACGCCAAACAGAGTTCCTCGTTCGAGTCTGTACCCACACCGCCTCCTCTGGTTAAAGGATACGTGGAACCGAATCCCCATCTCTTCGCCCGGCTGGCCGCACTGGCACGGTTCATGATCACGGGATTCGAGAGCCGTGGGATTCTGCTGAACAGCTTTCGTCAGCGTCTTGTCGATCTGGAATTCTTGCTTCTAAATCTCAAACGGATTGCAGAAAAAGAACTGACCAACGAGACGCCAACGCTTGAAGAATACACCCTGATTCACCAATTCGGCTCGATTCTGGAGGGTATCGTTACGTTCCCGTCGGAGGAGGTAGGCGAGTTCGAGAATGACACAGATGATGAGATGGCGGTGATCGCTGACGTCCATACCGATGCGTTGAACAACCTTGTCCTGGAGGTCGGCGTGGGCTATCCTTTCGATATCTATGTCATCGTTTCTCTGGAAGGCGCGCTCCAAGTGACCCGAGGTGCGGTGTTTTCCTACTACGAGTTCTCACAGCCCATTTCTGAGCGGCTGACCGATGAAGACTGGCAGGAGATGCTCCGCAGTGACGATCCGAAGAAGCCGCCGGTCTGGACACACAGTTTTATGGATACATCCCAGAGCTATATCAACCGGAATCCGATGCGGTGGGAAGGCTCCGATATCACTGGAGTGGATCGACCCAAGCCGAGTGCGTCCATCCCAAAGACATGCGATTTGGAACAGAATGTTCCCAATCCCTTCAATCCGGAGACCACCTTTCGGTTCACTCTGTCCAAACCGACCCAAGTGAGACTGGCCATCGTGAATCTTCTGGGTCAGGAAATTCGTATCCTTATCGACACCTATAAATCTGCCGGTCACCATACCGTGATGTGGGATGGCAAGGATCGTTACGGACGGAATGTTCCCAGCGGGGTTTATCTTTGCCGGATGACGGCCGGCACATCCGTCCGGGTCGTGAAGATGAATCTGCTCAGGTAAAACGGTTGGAGGTGAATCATGTTCAGGCGAATATACGTATTCCTTTTCTTGCCCCTATTTGCACTGCAGTGTACGCGTGACTTTTCCGTGGCTCCAGATGCGGTTCAGCGCCGCGAGCTCACGTCCTTGGAGAAACAGATCGTCGAGTCGGACCAGGTTTTTGGTCTCAAACTTTTTAAAGAGATTGTCAAGAATGATGCTGACGAGAACATCTTCATCTCTCCACTGAGCGTGGCTATGGCCTTGGGTATGACGTACAATGGTGCGTCGGGGACGACGGAAGAGGCCATGCGGAATACTCTAGAATTCGGCGACTTGACATTCGAGGAGATCAACGAATCGTTCAAAAGTTTGATGGAGCTCTTTGTAGGACTCGATTCCAAGGTCCAATTCCAAATAGCGAATTCTATCTGGTACCGTCTCGGTTTCTATGTCGAGCCTGATTTTATCAATGTGAATAAATTCTATTTCAATGCCGAGGTCAGGGGACTGGATTTCTCATCGCCAGACGCCCCGGGTATCATCAACAACTGGGTCAACGTGAATACCCACGGGAAGATCGAAGAAATCATCGATGCGATCAGCCCGTTGACGGTCATGTTCCTCATCAACGCTATATATTTTAAGGGCACATGGACCTACGCCTTCGATAGAAGTTTGACCACCGATGCCCAGTTCACGACGTCAGACGGATCGAGGGTGCCCTGCAGGATGATGGAACAGGAGTGCGATCTTCCTTATTTTGAGACCGATGATTTTCAAGCCGTCGACATGCCCTACGGGGATGGCCTCTTCAGTATGACCGTATTCCTGCCCAAGCCGGGGACATCGGTAAATGAATTGATCGAGGAATTCACCCCTGAGAATTGGGCTCAATGGATGGGATCGTTTTCAGAGACGACGCTGACTCTGCATATGCCCAAGTTTAAGCTGGAATACGAAGATTCGCTGAACCGGGTTCTCACGAATCTGGGAATGGGTATCGCGTTCTCCGACCAGGCCGATTTCACCCGGATCAACAGAAACGGCGGACTGTTCATCAGCATGGTCAAGCACAAGACGTTCGTGGAAGTCGATGAGGAAGGCACAGAAGCCGCGGCGGTGACCGTCGTCGAGATTCGATATACGTCGACCGGCCTGGTCATGACTGTGGATCGGCCGTTTGTGTTCGTGATCCGGGAGCGGCAGTCCAACGCACTCCTGTTCATGGGTAAAATCGTCGAGCCGAGCCTCGAATAAGACGGAAACACGGAGTGAACATGATCGCATTTACGAGGGTATTCCTGATCGTCGTATCGGGAATGGCCTTATTTATCCTCCTTTCTTCGGGTTGTGACTCGGGTGTTCTCGAGCCGGCGGATCGATCAACACCTATGGCGACCATGGTGATAGAATACACGATTACCGGCGGTTTTGCGGGAATACACGAGGAAACGCACATCGATGATGACGGCCTCTGCCGGTTGATCGACGGCACCGGAAATGAGGCGGATTATCAGATGCATGAGAGCCTTCGAGATAGTGTGAGATGGCTGTTCCAGCAGGCGGATTTCTTCAATCTGAGGGATGTCTATACCCCATCCCAAACCGTGATGGATGGATTTTACTATACCATAACCTTATCGACGCCTGAGCGAACCAAGACGATGAGAACCGAGACCGAGGCCCCTCATCCTCAGAGCCTGAATCGACTACTCGACATGCTGCATGAGCTGAACTGGAGAATTCGGTCCCAACCAGATGTCTGGACATTGCTGATTGACTAGGAGTACATGACAGAGTGGTGGATGTTTACAGAAGATGTCCACTCAGCCTATAACGAAGTTATTCGGATTAGTGACGATGGCTCGGAACACTTTGATGAAATTTTCCGTTTCTTACGGGAAATCAGCCAGAACGAGGTGAGCGCGTTGTTCTGGGAAAGTGATTTTTTGTACAGGATAACGGTAAACTGGGGCGGAAACATCGAGAAAGACAGCTTTCTGGTTATCAGGCAAATTCCGGTTCGATTCTGGCCCGCTGGTTTCGGTTTTTCCCTGGATCAGATTCCCGAGGAGGGAATGGTCATGGAAGGTGACTCGTTGAAAGGCATCGGTGATTATTTAAAAACGTCACACATGGATTCCAATATATTCGTATTCGATGAATTACAGGATAACGGGAAATCCGTATCATTGATCCTGATGAGTGGTTGGCCCATTGAATAAGCGTATCTCTGATCAAACAGGAAACAGGGCCATGAAATATGTTGTATACATCGCCCTCTTAAAAGCGTTTCTCGTCCCCCAGTTTCTCTCTGCCCAGATGATCGCTAATATTACCCATGACGTACAGACCGATTTTGGCGTTTACCGTCCGTATACGGTCGTGTTTTCTCCTGTCGCACCGGTGTTTACAGTAGAACCCGATTTCAGCAATGTGACGAATTACGAAGCCCTCCGTCATGCTTTCACGGCTACTGATGAGGAACTGCTCCGGCAAAACCATTTTACGGTCAAGTACAGCATGTATAAGCAGATTTTTGACACATACAATGAATGTACGATTCGAGGTACGCCTGTGTTCGTCACGACGGATGCCGTACTTCATATTTACCATGTCTTTTTCGACCAAATGCTAGCTGATATCGAGGTTCAGGAATTCGTGAATACACTGGATGTGCTGATACAAGGATTGCTCGATGCAACGGAAAACGCCTATGCGCAATCGCAAAATCCGCAGCCAAAAGAAGCCGTGCGGCGGAATATGGCCTTTCTGGGCGTCGCCTCGAAACTGTTGAATGGCGACGATGCGGAGGTTCCTGAACTCGTAACCGCCCTGGTGGACTCGGAGTTGGCATTGATTGCGAATCATGATGGATATCACATCTCGCCCATTTTTGGTAATTTTTCCGCTTTGGATTATAGCCTCTATCAACCTAGGGGGCACTATACCCAAAACGAGATCCTTAAAGCATATTTTAAAACCATGACGTGGTTTGGTCTGGCTACCTTCACGATGGAACCGCAAAAGTTTGGTGATCTGGCCCGGCGGCATACGCTTCAAGCATTGATTCTGACGCAGATGATTTACAGCCTCGATGCCGACGATCAATCCCTTTACGATTATTGGAGCCGGATTTACGAGCCCACGTGCTTTTTTGTGGGTAAAACCGACGATCCCAATGTCAAAAATTACAAAGTAATAGCAGATGTTATTTATGGCTCTGAATTCTTGTCTTTATCGCCCGATCAATTGGCTGATCCGACACTGTTGGATCAATTCATGGTCGAAGTGCAGAGGCTGCCGGAGCCTAAAATTCCCAACTGGATATACGGAAAAGTTGTTGCCTATAAGGGTTTTCGATTCATGGGTCAGCGGTTCATTCCCGATTCGTACATGTTTGCTCATCTGGTTCAGCCCGATGTGCCGGATCGGCACTTTCCTAAGGGGCTGGATGTGATGGCCATCCTGGGATCGGACCGGGCTTACGACCTGATGGATTCGCTTTACGGTGAGATCAGCTATGTAAACTATCCAGAGACAATCGATGCATTCAGGAATGAGTTTGCCACCTTGTCGGATGCCGACTGGGCCCGGAATCTGTACTGGAATTGGCTTTATTGCCTGATGCCTCTGCTCTATGCAAAGGGCGTCGGATACCCGTTTTTCATGCAAACAACAGCCTGGGCGGACAAAGAGCTCCTTACGGCTCTGGCCTCGTGGGCCGAACTCCGGCACGACACCATTCTGTATGCCAAACAAAGCTGTACTCCCTATTGCCTCGCGCCGGCGGCTCCCAAGAGCTACGTAGAACCCAATCCTTATCTTTATACACGGCTGGCGAGTTTGGTGCGTTATACTCGTGAAGGGCTGGATTCGTTCGGTTTGCTGCTTTCGGGCTACGAGGAGAGATTGAGTCTTTTCGAGATGCTTCTTCTTTTTCTGAACAAAATTTCTATCAAAGAGTTGGAGGATACGCCCATTACTACACTGGAGTACGAGGACATCTACCGCTTCGGTAAGGTGATGGAACAGCTCGTGTCCAAGAAGACCGATCCACAAGCTATCGAGGAAGGTGACATCGATGATATGGCCGTCGTGGCTGACGTACACACCGACTCGTTTACGGATCAATGTTTGCAAGAGGGCGTTGGGTATCCACTCGAAGTTTTTGTGATCGTTAACGAAGGGGGCATCCCCCGTATTACGCGAGGAGCCATGTTTTCGTATTATGAATTCCTCCAGCCCATATCCGAACGGTTGACCGATGAGACCTGGCGGGAGATGCTGATGGGAGATTCACCCCCGGATATGCCTGGGTGGGTGGATAGCTTCATTGATACGGATGCACCCCGAACGAAGGTCTATAGCTTTTCATCAACAAATATCTTTGGAGGTGATTTTTCACCGGAGGTAGATCAGGCTTTTAGAATGCCGTTGCTGCATCAGAATATGCCCAATCCGTTTTATCCTGCAACGACGATCCGTTTCGTATTGCCCCACCAGACGCGAGTAACATTGCATGTTTTTAACCTGTTGGGACAGAAGGTCAAGACCCTCGTCGACGACGTTCGATCGGCAGGCACGTACTCTGTCCGATGGCAAGGGAAGGATGACATGGGCATGAATGTATCCAGTGGTATTTATCTGGTCAGGCTGGTCACGGATGATGGATTTAGAGTACGGAAGATGTATCTGGTACGATGATCGGATGTCCGGGACCGTAAGTCTGTAAATATAAAGTAAATGTTTTCCGATTCTCTTGGTCGAGTAAATCCTTTCGAAAAGGAGTGAATCATGCGAGGCAAAAATCAACTATTTATGGTTTTATGCCTGTTTTGGGTGTCCCAGGTTTTTTCCGATGTGCCCCCGCCCAAGACACGTGCACCCGGAGTCCCGTACTTGTTCCAGTCGATGCATTTTCAAACGGTTGAGATGCTCGTTTTTCCATACAGGGTTTCTGGGATGGTCCCGGATCGTTATTCGGACGTTTACTGGAATCCGGCGTACATCCTGCAGCAACCGGAAAAATCGGTATATCTGGATTTTCGATCTCGAACGGACATCACGAGTTACGCTTTGCCGGTCTTATCGCCACAAGACGACGCGTACGCGCAATGGAATGATGATGCCGTGATTCCGCGGTGGTATCCACAGACATCGATCAGTGCAGTTGGAACGGTGCCCCTTTATCATGTGGCGGCTCTTTTCCCAGTGGGATCCCGTCTTACCATCGGCGTTTTCAACAGGTGCATTTTTGATCATGGTGCCTATCGGTCGTTGCCTGAATCATGGGATTCTGGATGGGGCGATTCCCAAAGAGATTTAACGGGGGGGACCGACCCGGAATTGCAAAGGTTGGAGGTAGACGATAATCAACAGACTGTTCTGGGAATGCAGTCGGAAATCGTCGTTGGGTACCATTTGTCATCCAAGATCGATTTGGGTCTGCGCGTGGGACATTATACCTATGACAGGGATGGAAACATGTACGATTCCAGATGGGCGAACAATCCCCACTCGTCCATGGCGGATTTGAACGACGAATCCCTTCGAATCGATGGAAATCATCTGGAACTGGGACTTGGATTGATGTTCCGGTTTAATGAAAAAAGTCGCCTCGGAATGTATGCCGGCTGGATCAGCGGAAAAAGCACGGAAACCATCGTGTCTCAGGATACCGCACATGCATGGTCTGAGAGAGATACGGATCCCGATTTTTACAACACGAACGAGTACTGGTTAACGCGCCGTGAGTCTTACGATTCCGAAGCAAGAAGTCCCCGATTCGCGCTTACTTTTGAGAGTCGGATATCGTCAAAATTGCTGTTGAGGTCATTCTTTTCAGGCACATGGTCGGATACCGATATTACCGGATGGGTCACTGCTTCTGACACGACGTATACAGATAGGACTTACGACTACCGGGAACTGGGAAGGACGCATTTGCGCCGGTATGAATCGCACAGCAGCCGGGAGGGCGGGTTAAACGGATTCGGGACGGAAAAGTCACATCGATGGATGGGCTTTGCCTCCTTGATCTACACGCTGGATGAAGACTGGCTTCTGTTCGGCGGCATACAAGTCTGTCGGTCATTCTTTGAGCAGACGATCGACGAAGATTCGGATCAACATGCTCACAGTTGGAGTGAGTATAGCCTGTATCAGCCCGAGATGTACGAAAATGATTACTCGCACGAGAAGACGTACGCCTTCCATGCGCAATACGATGAATGGTCTGTTTTTCTGCCCATCGGCATTAAGGCCAGAGTCGTCCAAGGATTTTACGTGCTCCTGGGAACGAATTTGACCCTGACTCTCTCTGACTCCGAAGCCCGAGG
>Ga0180437_10005029_pt1 | contig 18363 bp, 21 predicted proteins | sample SS_ome_4_FD_132410 | JGI IMG/M metagenome (GOLD analysis project Ga0180437, IMG submission 132410) | Hypersaline lake sediment archaeal communities from the Salton Sea, California, USA - SS_3_D_1 metaG | ecosystem: Environmental > Aquatic > Non-marine Saline and Alkaline > Hypersaline >... | reverse complement strand
GCTATTTGGATAAACTCTTGCGCACTTATTTATTCTCTTCACATTGAAGCGGATATAACTATAAGTTTTTCATTAAATCTTTTTAAATTACTTCTTTTAATTATGCTTTAACTACATATCAGCAGCCCATGCCAAATTTAAGGCTTGTCGGATGTGACACAAGAATGGTAAATTTTAAGGAACTTGAACAGAAATGGCAGAAAAAATGGCAGGATGACAAGATTTTTGAAGCCAATCCAGATCAGAATCGCGAAAAATTCTTTTTAACAGTGGCATATCCCTATCCGAATTCTCCACAGCACGTTGGACATGCAAGAACGTATACTCTTACCGACAGTTATGCTCGATTTAAACGTATGCAAGGACTCAATGTCCTCTATCCGCAAGGGTTTCACTATACAGGCACTCCAATTTTAGCAATGGCAAATCGAATTGCAGAAAATGATCGTGAACTTATTGAAACTTTTGAAGAAATTTACAAGGTGCCCAGCGAGGTTATATCCACATTTAAGAATGACCCTTTAGCGGTTGCTAATTACTTTCACAATGAGATTCGTGAAGGCATGAAAAAAATCGGATTTAGTATCGATTGGAGGCGTGAGTTCACAACTATCGATCCACCATATATGAAGTTCATCGAATGGCAGTTTCATACACTTCATAAAGGAGGTTACGTAACTAAAGGAAGCCACCCTGTAGGTTGGTGTCCTTTAGACCAAAATGCCGTTGGGCAGCACGATACTTTGGGTGATAAGGAACCTGAAATGGAAGAAATTACAGCATTAAAATTCATTTTTAATGGCTGGTATATGCCTACGGCAACATATAGGCCGGAAACGGTCTTTGGTGTCACAAACGTGTTTGTTAATCCAGATGCTGATTATGTGATTGCTCAGGTAGATGGTGCTCAACTTAATGGAGAAAAGTGGTTTATTTCTAAGGAATTTTCCGAAAAGTTAGTGCATCAAGTTGAGAAAGTTGAAATTTTGCAGACAAAAAAAGGATATGACATTATTGGAAAAACCGTGCAGAATCCTATGACCGAAAAAGAAGGGCTGCTAATATTACCAGGCACTTTTGTGGATCCAGATGTTGGAACAGGATGCGTCATGAGTGTGCCAGCACATGCCCCTTATGACTATATTGCCCTTGAAGATCTGAAAAAGAATCTCTCAGAATTAGAAAAATACGGAATCAATCCAGAACAAATCGAGGAGTTAGCACCTATCTCATTAATCTCTATTGAGGGTTATTCAGATTTTCCAGCTAAAGATGCGGTTGATAAACTTGGAGTTACAGATCAAAACGATCCAAAATGTAAAGATGCCACGGATGAAATTTACAGTGCGGAGTTTCGAAGCGGTATTCTCAAAGAAATAACTGGGAAATATCAAGGATTGCCGGTTTCTGAAGCAAAAGATAGAGTAAGGGAGGATATGATTGAACAAGGTGGTGCGTATCCAGTCTACGAAATTGTTAATGCCCCAATTCATTGCCGTTGCGGAACTGAAGTTGTAGTGAAGGTTGTTCGCGACCAATGGTTTATTAACTACGGAGATCCAGCTTGGAAAGACCTAGCTTATGAATGTTTAGATAATATGAGCATTATTCCCAAAGAATTAAGGGGTGAGTACCGAGATGTCGTCAACTGGTTGACTGCAAAGGCCTGCGCCCGTAAATCCGGCTTAGGTACTCCTCTTCCCTGGGATCCCGATTGGATTATCGAAAGTCTCTCAGACTCAACTATCTATATGTCCTATTATACACTTGCTAAGTATATCACCCAGTATAATCTCACTGGTGATAATTTTAACGACGCTGTGTTTGATTATGTTTTTCTAGGTCAAAGTAATGCGAAAGATATATCAAAGTCATGTAGACTTGACCCTGCACTTCTTGAATCAATGAGGAATGAATTTAATTACTGGTACCCACTAGATTCAAGGCACTCAGGAAGGGATTTAATCTGGAATCATCTCACTTTTATGATTTTTAATCATACAGCAATTTTTCAGCGTGAAAATTGGCCACAGCAGATTGTAGTCAATGGTTCGGTGTTAATGGAAGAAGAAGTTGACGGAAAGATCCTTATTCGCAAAATGTCAAAGTCATTGCGTAACATCATTCCTATCCATGATGCTATAAAAACTTACGGCGCAGATGCGATCAGGCTTTCTGTTTTAAGTTCAGCGGAGATATTATCTGATGCCGTTTTTAGCGAGAGAATGGCAAAATCGATAGGAAATCGACTTGAGCGCCTTTACACTTTTGCACAAGAAGTTGCAAGCAAACACATTAAGGATACACCTCCGCTTCAAGATATTGACAGATGGATGCTAAGTCAACTTCAATATAGAATTGCGAGAGCAACTGCAGCAATGAACTTATGTCGTGTGCGGGATGCTATTCAAAACGCGTATTTCTTGCTTGATCAAGATGTTTCATGGTACCTAAAACGAGTTGGTTCTGACAATGATAAGCCAGAACGAAATGAAACGATCACTGCCGTACTTCACGAAGTCCTTGATGTATGGATACGACTTTTAAGCCCTTTTGCGCCATTTATTTGTGAAGAAATATGGCAAGTATTAGGAAGAGAAGGATATTGTTCTCTAGCATCATGGCCGAAAAAAGACGAAACAAAGGTAATGTTTGACGCAGTTGCTATGGAAGATCTCCTAAGAAAAACAATAGATGACACACAAGAGATCTTGAAAGTCACGAATATTTCGCCAAAACGTATAGTTTACTATGTTGCTCCCAAATGGGCTTCTATACTCTATATAGAACTCCTTAGTATGCTTAAAGATGGCAAGTCAAGTCAAAGTGAGATCATGAAGGCAATATTTCAGAATTCCGCAATCAAGAAACATGGAAAGCAGGCCGCAAAACTTGTACAAAAACTTCTCCCCACTGCAAAAACTCTATCACCAGAAATGATCGAACAAAAACTTGCGGCACACTTTGATGAATTCACAACTCTAAAAACGGCAGCTCCTTTTATAGAAAATACCTTCTCTACAACGGTAGAAATCTATGAGGCCGATGACCCAGAACGCTATGACCCAATGAAAAAAGCCAATAGTGCTCTACCAAGAAGAGCAGCGATTTTCATCGAATGAATTCGTTTATTGTATCCAATTATCTTTTCATTCATAGTTAAAAAAAATCTCTTCTTTTTAATTTTCAAACACTATATGTACTTAAGCACGAGTTCTGAGAAGGTTATAGAATTGTTAGATGAACGCATAAAGGATGCATCGATCGATCTTCGTTTTTTGTTAAATCGCGGTTATGATAAAGCAAGAGCCATACGATTCGTAGGAAACAAATTTCAGCTTGATAAATCTGAGCGCCATATACTTTATCGAGCTTTATATTCAAAAGATGAGATCAATGCAACCAAAAAGAAACTCGTACCCTTTGAGCAAATTTCGGGGAAACATCTCGCAGTTGATGGGTATAATGTGCTCATTACCGTTGAAAGTCTTTTGTCTAAAAAGACAATTATAAATTGCGATGATGGTATCATGCGTGATGTTTCAGGCATTTTTGGCAGTCATGTGGTATCTCTTGTGACATATGAGTCCATAGATCTTATTCTATCACAAATCGCAAAAAATCCTCCTAAATTACTACAGTTCTTCTTTGATTCACAAGTTTCTAAAAGTGGCGAACTTTCAAAGATAATCCGAGAAAAAATAAATGAATTACAGTTAATTGGAAATGCTGAGACAGTAAAGCAAGTTGATACGACCCTTAAAAAACTAAATTGTGATATTATAGCCACAAGTGATACAATTATAATAGCCCAAGTATTAGCAGTGGTGGATATTCCCCAGAGAATTCTTAAAATTTCAGACTTTCCTATCTCTTTTCTAAAGCTATCTTAGGCATATAAAATCCATAACTTCACATTTTTCCTTTCGTTCATCTTGAAAAATAAATTAGTTTAGGATTTACAGTCATAATTTGATGCAGGATTCGAAAGGTCTTTATAACATGAGAAAGGAACACCTAAGAATTTAATGGAGGGAAGAATGTGGAAGCTATTCTTTCGCGAAGAAGTATTAGAAAATATACTAAGAAAACTGTATCTGATGAAATTGTTAAAGAATTGTTGAAAGCGGCTATGAGTGCGCCATCAGCGCTCAACGAGCAACCGTGGCATTTCATTATGATTATGTTCGGTTATGGGGTAATTTAATAAATATGAGCTGTGTATAGTATCCCATGTAATAACGTCCTGGAGGGGTGCTATCAATGCCACACTATAATCAAGAACATCTCAATAATCGAGATGAAAAAACCGGGAAATGGAAACCCTCTTCAGGTCTTGAATACGAATGGCTCTACGACTATCCAAAAGTAAAAGAGATGTTAAATGCACTAAGAACACAAGCTACCTTAACGAACTATGCTACCTGTCTCAGTGTATTCTTTCGAAAAATGGAGATTAAACCTGACGAATTTCTTACGCTCGATGATACCAGAATATACAACCTGGTGACTGATTATTTTCGTTTGTTAGAAAAAATTGGTACTACCGCGATGGGCCATCATACCAAATATGCCATTAAGAAACTGTTAAAACGTGTTGGAAGAGATCTAGAAATCAGAAGTGAAGATGATATAGTTCATATCATTACTCGAACAATAAGCGATAAGAAGCACATTCCAAACAAAGAAGAAATCTTTAAGATGGTTGATTTAACTACTAACATGAGAAACAAAGCACTTATATTATGTTTGTTTCAATCTGGCTTACGTGTTGGTAGTTTAATACAGTTAAAGTATGGCATGATTCGAAAGTATTTGTTCGATGAAGAGGGGAATAGAAACTCACCACCAGAAGCCCCTATTCCTATTCGTGTAGGTAAACGTCAAGAACATAATACCTTGCGAGATGGTAAAGTATCCAAACATATAGGTGTCTATTATACGTATGTTGGTCAAGAGAGTGCTGAAGCATTACAAGACTGGATTATCTGGCTACGAGAGAACGAAGAACTATACATCGAGGATGAAGATCATGTGTTTATCTCAATGGGATTTATTGGCGATAAATACATAGTACCTAGAAATGAATATTTCAAGAGGCCAGCACAACCGTCTAAGATATCGCGAGTTCTCAGAAAACTCGCCAAAAAGATGGGTATCAAAAAACGTGTCTGGACCCATTTACTGAGAGCTTCATTTCAGAATTTTGTGGATCGTCAAACTGGTGATCCGGTATTTTCTCAGTTATTAATGGGACATAAACTAATGGTAGGTATTAGTTCATCTCATTATGGAGAATATGATAATACCACAGAAAAACGAGAGATGTATAGTAAGATCAATTGGACTAGAGCTTCATTACAGCGCGTCTGGGAATTAGAACAAAATGCTAGATATAGAAATGGTCGAATCAAAGAACTTGAGACACAACTTGAAGCACGAGATCAACAATTCGAACAGGTATCACAAGTGCTCAAAGCACATGAAGCACTACTCACACAATTACAAAAGAAATTAGAAGAACAATAATAACCTATTCTCTTCTTATTTTTTTAGATAAGTAAAAAAGTCTTGTATGCTAATATTTTCTGGTAGATTTTCTTGTTTCATAATGATAGTAATTAACGGTTCGATCGCTAAGACTTTTGGAAAATCTTGTTCTGGATTATATAACCAGAAATTACCACTGAGTTCTTTATGTAATGTATTTAATTCGGCTATTGAAAGTTCTACTAATTGTTTTTGGATGTTACTTATATGTAATGTTTTTTCTCCTAATTTCGTTAGTTTATAATAATGACCATTTTTAGATAATCGTTCTTCTTTTTGTAAAAGTTGTAAGTATTTACATAATGTTTTGTTGGACATTATCGGTTCTTTATCTGTTTTTGGTTCACATAATATATGATATAGATCCGTATAGAGCATTTTCGATTCTTTTTTCACTGTTTTTAGGATAGCCAATCGAATTGACATACTATCTATTCGAGACACCAATATTCACCAAATAGTGAATATTAATTCATAAATATATATAGGTTTTGGATAGAAAGGTCATAGGTGTCGGATAATGACCAAAAAAGAAGATAATGAAGAAGGTATTCAAGTTGCGGTGAATATGTCACCAAAACTAAAGAAATTAATTACTAGAGCCAGAGAAGTTACCGACGAAAGTTAGAGTTCTTTTATTAGAAAAAGCATTACGGAAAAACTCGAAAAACTATCTGTTATTTCTACTGAAATCAAAAAGGAGACTAACGACTAATGACAACAGACGTGCTAGAGCGTATTAATCGATGTAATAAACTCGTTCGTGACATGATATATACCTTAGATAAGAAAAAAGAAACACAGGTAAAAACTCAGGGCGAATGAGTACGCATCTGGTTGCTTGGGCCAATTGCTATGAGTTCTACCCTGAGTCTGTGAATATGGAAGTAATCACATGACACATTATATCGAGATGAGTATAAAAGGTATTCGTCAGCTCAAACAAGCTGAGATTTTGATCATTCGACTTTTTAATAATCCTAAAGCACGCTGGTGCTGGAAAGAATTAGATAAACTTCTTTTTTTTGTTCGTGATGTTGGTAGTCGTACCAGAGAATACCAGGAGGACTTAGAAGGCCATGTCTGAATATTTTGATTGCAACTCAAGCTAAAGGATTGGGGGCAGTATGGTTGGGTTTTTACTCAAGAGAAGATCGCATAAAGTCTCTTCAAAAACTATTAGGCATTCCTGAACATGTCATCCCTTTTTCAGTGATTCCTATCGGCTATCCTGCAGAACAAAAGCCTCCAGCAAATCGGTATAATGAATCAAGAATTCATTACGACCAATGGTAATCTGGTAAGTCTGAAGAAAACATTTACTTGCCCTTTTCATAAAACTATAAAGCAAGTTAGTTCGATTTCTAAAGAAGGTGAATTTCATGCCATTTTGGAAATGTTCGAATTGCGGTTACACTTTTCAGGCAGATATGCCCCCAGAAGATTCAATATGTCCCAGTTGCAAAGAAAAATGTACATTCAAGAATGTCACGTGTTATTTAGAAGAGTGTGGCATGATTCCAGAGCACCCAGAGGAAGAGCACATAGATCCGAGATTATAATTACCTTCTTTTTTTGTAACCTCTTACCTTCTGCAATCTTATGTCAAAACTCTACATTAGAAAAGGCAAAAATTTTTCAAGCAGCTTTAATTGTCATAGAACTGAAATCTAAAAGTTTAAAACATAAAGCAGTTCTATATTGTCACACCTTTCCAGGGCCCGTGGCCTAGTCAGGATAGGGCGCAGGCCTTCTAAGCCTGATCGCAGCCCTTAAATCGATGGCTGCTTAGGAAACCGTGGGTTCAAAGGAACTATGCAAGCGTTTAGTTCTGAAATTCCCACCGGGCCCGCCACTCACTTTCTGATCGCATAATTTAAATTAAAAGCACCTTCCACTTCAATATCGACCTGAAGCCGATTCAAATTTTTCCCTTGTTTCTATGAAAGTCATAAAAAATTCTAATCACTCATAAAAATTACACAGCGAGATTATATTTTTCTCTCAACTGCTTAGATATTCTCTCCACTCTTTTTAGTTTATTTAATCCCCACTAGGTTATTCTGTAGATACTTTTCAAACCATTTTTGGCTTGAACGCATTCTACTAAACCCATTTTAGAGAGCCTTCGAAATGCACCACTGATACGCCGTCTATCGACACTACAATACCTCGCAAGTTCACTAATATAACTCTCTTCGTGTTCTAAGTTCTGTAAGACTTTTTTCTCTAATATTCTGTTCTTATTAAGCCTCACTTCACTCAAGGGATACAATTCTGATAATTCTACGGTCCTTAATATCAATTTCACACGCTCTCTTAGTCCTGTCATTGGGGGCACTACTCCAAATTTTTCATAAAGCACCACTTTCGTTAAGTGCTTCGGATTGTTGAACCCTATTGTATTCATCCACTTCTCGTAATTTCTATCCCCGTTTAGCCACATATAAAACGTCCCATTTTCCCTTTCCTCCAACTTCTTCGGAACTGTGAACCCTAACTTTCTTAATTGCTCCTGTAACTGTCTTATTAAGGGCTCACTAATTGAAGTATAGCTCAGCACCGGATAGGTATGTCCAAGCCCCCATTTGCTCTTAAAACTCAGACTCCCATCTCCATCGAATAAACCTCTTAACACTCCTGTTACAAAACGACGTGACCTCAACATACATGCCGGTATTTCGATCTCTGCCTTTTTGCCAGAAGGCAAATTCAACATCTTCTCTTTAAAGTTGGCTATCTCTTTCGAACAAAAACTAAGTGACATCCCTTACTTTCCCTTTGCGTATTTTTGTGTTACATTTTTTATTCCCCATACCTTCTTAATTAAAGGAACTACTTTATAGCGTAAATATGCACTATCATCTTCCGCATGTCCTGCATAGATCATTATCCCATTCCATATATTTCCATCACTGATATGTATCCCTGTCTCCTCTGCTAATTCTTCAGTAACCATTTTTGGCAACTTTACTGACTTGGATTTCCTTTTTGGCCGAAACTCATTCTCTGTGTAATGAAGAGGAATTGATTCTCCCACTTCCCAGTTGAACGTTTCATTTAACACATATAATCCTCTAAGACCTTTTCTCTGTTGATTTAAAGTATAATAAAGGTATTATAACTCCTAATATTGTATATATTTCTACAAATTATAAGGATTTGCACTATTTTTATTTTTTATCTCATTAAAATTACAAAATATTCGTTAGAATTGATAAGAAGTTCTTTGAAAGTGATTGTGTGTTATTTATTGTTTTATAGACATTTCACTGTGTTGATAGGTAATTCTTCAAATAATCAAGGAAAATTGTTCAAAAAACTGAAATGTCTTTAATTCGCAATTTCTAACTTTGTCTATCTTTAAAAAGTTCCAACTAAAAACACGGAATTGTAAAAAATCAATTTGAAAAATAATAGAATTAGTCTGAGAAAATATAAGCAGTTGGGGTTCAAATCTCGCCGGGCCCGCCATTCCTTTTATCCTTTCATCTTTTCTTGGCAGGATACTACAAGTTACTGTACTCCTTGTGATAATAAGTTCTTCTCTTCTTCTTTGATCGGATTGTCTCTAAGAAGTATCATTTGTAGTTGTTCAAGGTTCTCTAAACCTTTGATTTCTTTTATCTGGTTATCACCAAGCCTTAACGTTTTTATATTTGTAAGATTTTCTAAACCTTCGATCTCGGCGATATCAGTGATTCCTTTATTAAAAAGAAAGAGTGTATTGTCTCTTATATTAGATTTCTTCCCTTTAACTATCACAAAATCGTTTGGCATTCAGTGGTCAACCTTTAATTTGAGTAGCAATCTGTTTTCCAAATTCTTTCGCTTTAGGAAATTCCTCCTCTAGAATTGGCCCCTTTGTCCCCATAACTTTTATTGATAATCCAGGAGTAATCAATTTTGATCCAGGGATTTTTTCTTTAATTTTATCTTCCATTTTCTTTACTGCTTTTTCGAAGTCTTTTTTGATGTACGTGTCAAAAACAGCAATCACTTTTTCTTTCAGGTCAAGTTTTCCAAGATTGTCAATAAACTTCTTAGCTGTTCTGGTCGGTCCACCAAAATGATTAGGACAACCCATTAGAAACGCATCATATTGATTTATCGTCTTAAAGTCTACTTCTTTCATATTACTGAGTGTAACATCTATTCCCTCAACGTTCATCCCCTCTATGATAGTTTCCGCTGCAATTTTGGTGTTACCATACTTAGTGTCGTATGCGACAATAACTTTAGTCAAAATATTCACCTCTTAAATTTAGATAATAAGGTAAGGCTAGGTATGTTATCCGCCCGTTTTTAATCAGTTGGTATTTTAATGCTTTGTGAAATGTTCATAACCTCTTGGAAAAATCTCCCTCTTTTTTCCACCCTCAATATAAAATAAGCCTTTTGCCTTCACTATCCTACCAATAGGTATAAGCTGTCCTTTTACTGCATTTAGAGCAGCAGAAGCGTGAACTATTTTTTTTGCTGGTATTGTAACGATCAATTCAAATTCTTCGCCACCATAAAAGCATAAGTCGAATGGATCGAGGTGATTTATCCTTGCAAACTCCTCAACTGATAAGTCAATAGGCAATTTATTAATCTCAATTCCGATATTGCTAGCCTGTGCAATTTCATAAAGAGACCAGGCTAATCCATCACTGGAGTCTATGCTTGCTGTAGGTATTCTTGATTTTGCCAAAGCAATCCCTTCATCGAGACGTGCTTGTGGATGAAAGATAGTTTCAATAAATTCATCTCTTAAGTGTTCAGGGCATTCAAGATTGTCGAGTAGGATTTTAAAGCCAGCAGCAGTCTTTCCGAATATACCTGTCACACAGACAATATCTCCTTCTTGAGCTTTTGCCCGTGAAATTAATTCATCTGTATTAGTAACTCCCAGGGCTATTCCCGTAATAACAAGGTCATCTGCTTCATTAGTATCGCCTCCGAGATAAGGCACTCTATACAAAGAACATGCTTCTTTGAAACCATAAAGCAATTCCTCAATATCATTTTTGATAAAATCAGAAGGAAACCCTAACGCGGATAAAAATCCGACTGGTGTTGCACCTTTTGCAGCTAGGTCGCTTACATTCATGACAATGACTTTTTGCCCAATTTGTCTTGAAGACATTCCTTGAGGAGCATCAGTTTTTCGTACAAACATGTCAGTGTTTATGACTAACACTTTGTCTCCTATTTCAATGGCAACCGCGTCATCATTAAATGGAAGCAAAGAACTCAAAGAATCGCCTATAATATCATAAATTAAAGAAATAATCTTTCGCTCACCTAAAGTCACCTAAAGTCACCTAAAGGCTCTTGATCAATCTATTAATGAATTGATTTGATATTCACTTCTAATACAATCATGACAAACTCTATAATATATTAGGAAAACTGGCATTTAATGAAGAAATGTGGAAAGAAAAATGGCTGAAAATGAACAAACTGATGATTCAGTTGAAAGACGAATTACCTTAAAGGTTATTGGCAAAATCATGCTCCCGACGATATTAGCTATATTGCTTGCTGTATTTCTCGCTTATATTTCTATTTTAGGACAAACGCAAGTTGAAGTAACTCCATTCTCAGAACAAGAGGGAGGTCTAGGGGCTGCAGGTCTCAACGCCTTGGTATATGTAATTGCAGCCCTACTTGGGGCGAGTTTGCTTGTGATTCTGTTAAAACATGGATACGGTAAGATTTTAAATGCATTTATGTTTTTTGGAATGACTTTAGGAGGAATTTTGTTAACAGGTTACTTTGGATTAACTGTTTTAGTCATTCTTAATAGCCTGAATTTATTTTTTATTCTTGTAGTTGTTAGCATACTGTTTGGTGTAAGCGCTGCATACATTTTGCTTAAAAGAAATATTTCAAATCCTTATTTGCAGAATACAGTAATCTTAGGGTATGGAGGTGGACTTGGGGCTTTCTTAGGCATCGCGATGCCCACATGGTCAACCATTCTTCTGCTCGTAGGTCTTTCTATTTATGATATTTTTGCTGTAACACGAGGCCCTATCAAACAAATAATTGAAATATCTGAAGAGAAAAGCATAGAGATGCCTGCAATGACCTACTCAAGTAGTGAAGAGATAGAAATCGGCCTTGGAGACCTTGTGTTTTATTCAATGTTAACAGCGCACACATTTTTGAACTTTGGCACATTTCCTCTGATGATGGTTTCTGGAGGAATTCTTGGAGGACTGATGATTACCCTTAAACTACTAGAAAAGAGAAAAATGCTTCCTGGATTGCCTATCTCAATTGCATTAGGACTTGTAGCCCTTTTTCTTTCATTATTACTTTCCGGTCAACTTGAATTGTTACAAATTATTGGGTCAAGCTAAAATATAATTTCTTGTAGCGTTCGAGCATAAGAGAAAGGGTGTATTCTTTTTCAACAATCATTCTGCCCTCTAAACCCATTTGTTGAGCTTGGTGTTCATCACTTAAGATACTCTGTATCGCGTTCGCAAGTTCTTCAACATTATATGGTCTGACAAGAAGACCGTTTTTTTTATGTCTAACAACTTCAGGAAGTCCACCGACATTCGAAGCAATAACTGGCGTTTTCATAGCGAATGCTTCTAGAGGTACATAAGGGAATGGATCTGGCCAAATTGAAGGGACAACCACCACATCTGCTGCTGAATATGCTTGAGGAACTAGCGCCGATTTAATTCGTCCTGCAAATATCACATGCCTTTCAATCTTCAATGTTTTCACGAGCTGCATTAAATACGGCTTTTCTTCCCCATCTCCCACAATAACAAGTTTACAATCAATTTCTTTTAGAATTATAGGCATTGCCTTTATTAGGGGTATGATTCCCTTTTCCTTTGTGAGACGACCGATGCTAAGGATGATCTTTTGATTTTCTAGTCTGAATTTCTTAATGAAATCCTCTGCATTAAGTTTTGGAGTAAATTTGCTAAGGTCGATGCCATTGGGAATGACTAATACCTGACTTGATGGAATGCCGATTCGTGCTAATGATTTTTTAAGGGCATGACTTGGCGTAGTAATCATGTTTAATTGATCAAAAACTTCACGTTTAATTCGTAAACTCCTTTTCCAGAGTTTGAATAGTGCGATTTTTCCAAAATTAAAAAAGCGCGGTAGATAACTTGCAAAGCAATTTTTACACGCAGTTTCGTCAATAGTATCGCAAATATGGGTCTCAAAATAACTTCTTTGAAAGAAGCAAACTGGCCAATAATTATGTAATGTAAGGACCGTTGGAATTTTATATTGAATTGCGACCCAAAGAGGTGCTAAAGACATGAAAGGGATACTTTGCGCATGAAAAATATCTGGATTGAAAGATTTGATGAGATTGGATGTTTTTTTGATGCAATAATGATCTATTAGGAATTTTGATAATTGTGGATGCAATTTTGGTCGATATCTGTAAATTTTGATGTTTTCGAAAGTTTCAAACGATGTTAGTGCATCAATTTGTCGTGTCAAGACGGCTATTTCAAAGCCATCTTGTAAAAAATGCTTAGCTAATTGGTGGATGTGAATTTCAACACCTCCAATCATATGAGGATAAAAATAATCTGAGGCGTATATAATTTTCACAGAAACCACCGTAGCACACTACTTTAAAACTGGAAAACATTAAAAAGAATTATGTATTCCGAGCATAAAAGTGTCATCTGGAGCGGTAAGGATTGAGTTATAATTTATTAGAAATGACTCCTGAGGAAATTAAAACAGGAATTGTTGAGGGTAAAATCAACATAGCGATTCTCGGTCAGGGGTATATTGGATTACCACTTTCATGCTACTTGGCAAGTAAAGGTGCAAGAGTAATTGGAGTTGACATTGATCCAACTGTTGTTGAAAAGATAAACGCGGGATCACCACATATCTATGAACCTGGCTTAAAGGAAACACTACAAGATGTATTGCAAAAGGCACACTATCATGCTACCGCTGATGTAAGCGAGGCTGTAAAGCAAAGTGAAGTCATTATGATCACTGTTGGAACGCCCGTTGAAAAAACTGGTATTAATTTCTCCTACGTTGAACGAGCATGTAAGGACGTAGCAGGCAGTATGAAACGAGGATGTATAATCCTCTTAAGATCTACTGTGGCTCCTTTGTCTACAGAGAAAATTGTGCGTGAAATGCTAGAACGCGAGTCTGGAATGGTTGCTGGCAAAGATTTTGGTCTTGCTTTTTGTCCAGAGCGAACTGTGGAAGGAAACGCATTCAAGGAACTACCAAGACTTCCAAGAATTATTGGGGGTATCGACAAGAAAAGTACTGAAATTGCTGCTGCTATTTTTGAGGTATTGACAACTAAAATTGTAAAGGTAAGCAGTCCAAGAGTTGCTGAAATGGCAAAAATCTTCGACAATGTTTATCGAGATACAAATATCGCTCTCGCCAACGAGCTTGCAGTTATCTGTGAAAAATTAGGCATAGATGTAATTGAGACAATAAAAGCATGCAACACGGGCTATGATAGAACAAATATGCTCATTCCTGGCGCAGGTGTAGGAGGTTCTTGCTTAAACAAAGATCCGTACATTCTTTCCTATTCTGTAAGTGAAAAAGGAATTGAGCCGTCTCTAATACTCTCCGCACGTGAGAGAAATATTTCAATGCCCAGACATGTAGTGGATCTTCTCAAAGAGGCCTTTGATGAGATGAAAAAAGAGCTTAATGATTCAAAGATAACTGTTTTAGGTTTCGCATTTAAATCGAACACAGATGACACGCGTGAAACGGTTGCAGTCCCAATTATCTCTGCTCTAAAAGAACATGGTGCAAATGTAGTCATATTTGATCCATATGTCCCTCAAGAAAAGATAGAATCTCAGGTAGGTAAAATCAATAAGGCTAATACAATCATTGAAGCAATAACGAATAGCGATTGCATAGTTGTTCTAGCTGATCATCATGAGTTTAGACAGTTAAATTTGCCAGAAATTAAAAAACATCTTGCAACACCAGCAGCGATAATAGATGGTCGTCATATATTCGATCCAAAAGAAGTTATAAAAGAAGGATTGATATTTAAGGGTGTAGGACGTCCTGCGATATTTTTTAAAGAGTTATTTGAACTTTGAGTCATTTTTAACACATGCTAGAACGTCTTCAGGACGTCTCTATCGAGAACTTCTGCGATAGACTTCCAATCGTATTTCTTTACAACTAATTCTCTGGCGTTATTGCCAATTTGTTTTCTTAAATTGGCATCTAAAATCAACTTAATGACCTGACCTGCAAATTCGTTCATATCATCGGCTAAAATTATGTTTTTTCCATTTTCTATAGCGATGCCCTCTGCGCCTAGCCTTGTTGAAATGACCGGTTTTCCTATGGCCATATATTCCAAAATTTTCAGACGTGTTCCAGAACCTGAAAGGATTGGTGCAATTGCAACATCTGCTGCTGCAATATATTCCGTAACATCTTTGACATAGTCGGTATAAAGAATAGACTCGTGGTTGAGATGCGCGGGAGGATTCATCCCAACAATAAGAAATTTGCAGTTCGGTACTTGTTGTAAAACATTTGGCATAATATTGTGGAATAGTAATTCAAGTGCTTCTAAATTTGGTTGGTAATCTAGTTTGCCCATAAAAATTACCAGGGGGTCAGATTCCAAATTGTGTTTTCTTCTTATTGAGGACGCATCTATGTTTGGGTTAAATTTTTGTGTATCTGCCCCATTAGGGATGATATGTATTTTCTTAGGTGATATACCTAAATTACTTAAAGCACTTTTATCGAGTAACGAGACTGTAAGAATACTATCAGAAAAATTAGCTAATCCTTTTTCTAATATGAATGACAATATCACACGTTTGAGACTTTTCATACGGATGGCTCTTAAAACCTCCACATTATGTTCATCAAGAACTAGTTTTTTGCTATAGCCCTTTTTTAGGATTAAAGCGGGTAATAAAGACCATAAATGTGCTGAAATGATAATATCTATCTTCTTTTCCTTGATAATTTGCTGACCGAGTTTTAAAAGATAGTACATGCTAAAAAGTGTATTTAGATAGCGTGGTGTTTTAAACGTCATAATGTGCAAGTTATTAATACGAACTTGACCATTATCGTTTTCTGGAGCAATTAGGAAAACTTTATTGCCCAATAAAGCAAGGTTTTTTGCCATTTCAAAGATTCTAACACTAACTCCTGATTTAGGAACTGCTTCAAAATAGCTTAGAATCATTATTGATTTCATGGTTTTCCTCAGTGAGTTTTCGCTACTTCTTTAAATAAAGTTATTATTGTCAATTCTATTTCATTGTCGTAAATTTTAAAATAGCAGTCAAATTAGAAAAGAAATATTGCAGAATCTATCCTCACGTGCGCAAATTAATGGAGTGATTTAATAAATGCGAGAGGACTGGCCATCAGTCTCAGTTGTAGTACCTGTTTATAACTCAGAGGCCACAATAGAAGCATGTCTAGAATCTATATTTAACCTCAACTATCCAAAAGATAAATTGGAAGTAATTGTCGTTGATGATTCGACAGATAGAACTCCAGAAATAGTGAAACGTTTCAATGTACATCATATTCGCTTTGGTAAACGCGTTGGAATAGGATATGCACGACGAATTGGAGTTGAAAAGGCTACAGGAGAATTAGCTGCATCAACAGATTCGGATTGCTGTGCGGATCCAAATTGGTTAAAAGAATTAATAAAACACTTTGAGCGCCCAGAAGTTGGAGGTGTTGGGGGAGGCGTTATACTTCATATACAAGATAAAATGAGCAAATATATCGGCTATTTAGGCTTTCCTGCTGGAGGTCTAATTGGATATGAAAATCTGTTTTCTATCACCAAGAAAAGGGAATTAGAAAGATTATCTACGGCAAATGCGATATTTCGAAGAAAGGTTATATTGGATGTTGGAAATTTTAACCCTTCTTTTTTCTATGGAGGAGAGGACGTTAATTTATCTTTACGAATCGCCGAAAAATATAAACTAATATTTGAACCTAAGGCAATAGTGCATCATTACGAATCACGTAATACTTTAATTGGATTTATCAAGTGGCATATCAGAAGGGGGGCAGCATACCATTCGATTCATAGAAGAAAATATGAAGTAGGGCGTACTCTAGGTCAAAAATTCCGCCATTACTTAAATTTGTTATTAACTGGCGATTCGCCCCTCAGAAAAGTAAGTAAAAAGGATAGCGAAATATATTACCCACTACTACTTTTATTGGCTTTTATAATGATATTTTATACTGGCCTTGGTTATATCATTGCGTTTCTTCTTGGAGAAGATAAAGTTCATTAATTAAATCTCTAAGTTGAATTCATTGTTGATATGAAAATACAACTCAATAAATCACCTCTCAAAATGTATATTCAAAAGATCAAGGCGTGAGAAAATGGCAAGAAGACTTTGGGAACTTGGTATTATCCTTATGATTCTCGCAGCAATGATTATCATAGGAGGAGTAGTTATAATCGCAATTGGCCTGATTTTTCAGGAAATCAATAGTCTCAGCCTTACTGAAATTTTAACTGCTATTATTTGGCCAGTACAATTAAATGGCTGGTTAGGCTGGCTTATGTATGGTGTTTGGTGGCTTTTTCTTGCAGGAGTTAGTGTCATTATTTTATCAGGGATCGTAGGGTTGCTTAAACCTAAAAGGAGAATGCCTGTCAAAACTTCAACTGAACCTATATCGCCTCCGGAAGATCTTAAAGTCGTTGTGACTATACCTGCTTACAATGAGGAAGAAACTATTGCGGATGTTATAGAAGGATGCAAAAATTATGCAAGTGAGATTTTAGTGATTGATGATGGATCTGCAGACAAAACAAGAGAAATAGCACAATTGGCAGGAGTAAAACTGATAATACATAAAATGAATAGGGGCCTGAGCGAGACTATTCAGGATGGCTTTAGAGCAGCGTATGATGCTGGCGCAGATATTATTATAAATATTGATGCAGACGGGCAATATTTACCAGAGGAAATTCCTAAACTTATAAGTCCCATTGTAAGGGATGAAGCCGACTTTGTATTGGGTTCAAGATTTGCTGGACACATCGAAGAAATGCCATGGATAAAAAGATTTGGAAATAGACTATTTACACGAGTTGTGCGAACACTTACCAATACTGAAATTAGTGATGGACAGACTGGCTTTCGAGCATTCAACCGAGAAGCTGCCCTAGCGTCAATAGACTTAGCGGGAAGGTATACTTATACGCAGGAACAAATTATTCGTTTAATAGAAGAAGGCTTTCGTGTTGCAGAAGTGCCCATTTATTTTGCAAAGAGAAAAAGCGGATCATCTCGCCTAATTGCGAGCCCATTAGGCTATGGCGCAAAAGCACTAGCGGTCACACTGAGAACATACCGTGATTATCATCCGGTGTTATTTTTTGGAATCCTTGGGGGAATCTTGATCATAGCTGGCCTATTACTTGGAGGTTTTGTGATTATTGAGTGGATAACGACCGGGTTGGTCTTCCATGAATCTACAGCAGTACTTGCAGCTGTGTTTGTAATGAGTGGATTCCAATTCCTATTCTTCGGTTTTCTTGCTGACATGTTTGCAAACTTAAAGCGACTGATAAAAAGAAATAGTCAATCACCCCCTAACAAGTGAGGGGGCTTGTTCCGTGAGGAGCGAGAGTAATTGGTTGATTAGCCTAAGAGAGGTCATGCATATGACGGTATCTACGTTATCAGCAGAGTTGAAGAACACACCAAGGGATGCTTCTCTAGTCCCTTGCTCTGTAAATGGTGGTTTAAACAGAGAGGAAACTCTCAGTGATCACCGTATAGTACTGACTGATAACCT
>Ga0180437_10005028_pt1 | contig 18364 bp, 13 predicted proteins | sample SS_ome_4_FD_132410 | JGI IMG/M metagenome (GOLD analysis project Ga0180437, IMG submission 132410) | Hypersaline lake sediment archaeal communities from the Salton Sea, California, USA - SS_3_D_1 metaG | ecosystem: Environmental > Aquatic > Non-marine Saline and Alkaline > Hypersaline >... | reverse complement strand
CGGCAGCGGCTCACGATTTTCATTCAGGATGACTGTAGCAGGCAGAATTGCGCTCCTGCAGACGAAATCCTGCAAATTGTGCTGATTACGGTCAACTCTTGAATTTAGATGCGATTGCCCTAGCCTGCCCACTTGACTTTATTCCTTCAATGTCATACAATATAGACCTGCCACTGTGACCGCTGGCAGGAGGTATTCTTGTACAAGATTCTTGCTTGTCTCGCATCGCTCTCGACTTCCATGAACCTTTTGGCGGGCAGCCGTGTGTATATAGCATGTCACCAGGTTGATGTGAGAGGGGGATGGCATGGCCCTCCACGATGAGGATAGCCGGTTGATATCCCGCATACGCCAGGGAGACCTGTTGGCATTGGGGGTCCTTTACGAGCGGCACAAGAAGCAGATGTATCGCGTTGCGTTGGCCATTACCCGGGATCCCAACGCGGCAGAGGATATCCTTCAAGAGGGCTTTCTGAGACTCTATGGCAGCGTTGACCGCTTTGATGAGACTCGCCCTCTGGCGCCCTGGCTGTATCGGGTCACTGTCAACTTGAGCTATAATTGGGTGACGCGGCGAGGCCGGTGGTTGGTTCCTATGGAGGGTGCCATGGAGCGATTACGGGCGGGGCCAAAATCGTCACCCGAAACGGTCGTGGAGCAGAACGAATTGCAGCGGATTGTGCGTGAGGCACTGAATGCCCTGGGGTTTGAACATCGTGTAGTATTGGTGTTGTTTTATCTGGGAGAGTTTAGCCTCAAGGAAATTGCTCATATTCTCAATCTACCTGAAGGGACTGTCAAGTCCCGCTTGCATTATGGGCGTAAGCGGTTGCGCAGTCGACTAGAAAGGGACCGCCGTGTACTTGGGGGAGTGGCCTATGAGTTCTCATAGCCAAGAGGAGCCTTTGTCGCTGAGGTCGGCAACGGATCTGCTAGACCAATTGATCTATCAGGCGCTGCAGGACGAGGTCAGAGGACTTGAGCCTTCGCCCCAGGTATGGGTTCGTATCCGCCAACGCATCGCGGCGACAGGAGCCTCTTGTCGGGGCAAGGATGCCACGGCATGGGTTCCGTTACTGCGGAGTGGTGCATTGGCTGTGCTTGACGTGCTTTTCGCTGGCAGTGACTGGGAGGCGCGGCTGACGAAACATCGGGCGCCGGTCTCGTGGCTACTGCCTTTTGCCGGCGGCTTGGTTTGGGCGGTCTAGTCGGTGGCCTCTGGAGGACGATTTGCAGCTGCGGCAACGTAGCCGGCGGGCCATGGTGGCCATTCTCTGTGTTGCCTATTTGATTCTTGCCTGCAACCCGCTCAAGGAGCCTGCGCCCACTTCTGTGCCGTCTGCTGTCGCTCCAACTTCGACAACGTTTGCGATACCAGGACCTACGTCAACTCCATTTCTTCCTACCGCTACCCCTGTCCCCAGCCCTGTTTCTGCAGCGACGCGTGCACCGGCTGATGGTTCGCTTCATCTTTATGGGCAGGAGCCCGTCACGCTGGACCCGGCTCTGGCTGCGGATACCTATTCGCACGAGTACATCGGCAAAATCTTTAGCGGTCTGGTGCGAATGAGCAGCAACCTGGAGATTCTACCCGACATCGCCGAGCGATGGGAGGTGGACGATAGTCAGACGGTTTACACTTTTTACTTGCACCAGAACGTCAAGTTTCACAACGGGCGGTCCGTGACGGCTGAGGACGTCAGGTATTCTATCGAGCGGGCCTGCGACCCGGAGACCGGCTCTCGCGTGGCTAGTTCATATCTGGGTGACATTGTCGGCGCTGCGGATAAGCTCAGTGGCCGGGCCAGCCAGGTGTCTGGTGTCCAAGTCCTCGATGGCCATGTCCTCCGCATCACGGTTGATGCGCCGAAGGCTTACTTTTTGGCCAAACTTACTTACCCGACTTCCTTTGTCGTAGACCGGGAGCAGGTGGAGGGTGCGTCCGGGGATTGGTGGGAGGAGGCCAACGGCACTGGCCCCTTCCGCTTGAAGCAGTTCTCTTCTGCCTCTATCGTTCTGCAGGCCAACGACGATTTCTATCGCGGGTGGCCTTCCCTGGATGAGGTGATCTACCGTTTGACAGGTGGCGGGGCCGTGGGCCAGTACGAGAGAGGGCAAATTGACGTTGCCCCGGTGAGTGTGGCCGACGTTGATCGGGTACTGGATCCCAACAACCCCCTCCACGATGAGTTGGTTGTCGTTCATTCACTGGACACTTATTACCTGGCTTTTAACACCACCCTGCCGCCCTTTGACGATTCTAAGGTCCGACTGGCCTTTGCCTACGCGACTAACAAGAGGGCAGTGGCAGACGTTATCCTTAACAAGATGGTCGAACCGGCGGCTGGTATCCTGCCGCCAAATATGCCTGGTTATAACAAGGATCTGAAGGGCATTCCCTTCGATCCGGATGTGGCGCTAGACCTGCTGGATGAGTCCAACTATGTTGGCGACTTGCCGATAGTGTACACCGTTAGCGGGCAGGGAGGGCCTGGTGCCTTGCCTGAGGCCCTGGTGGAATCTTATCGGCAAATACTGGGTGTGGAGATTGAGACCCAGCAGATGAGCTGGTCTCGCTTCCTGGATGGATTGGACAAACAGCAGTTTCAGATGTTCTCCCTGGGTTGGATCGCCGATTATCCAGATGCGCAGAACTTTCTTGACCTCCTGTTTCACAGCCAGAGCGAGTACAATCACACAGCTTACAGCAATCGAGAGGTAGATGCGCTGTTAGAGCAGGCGCGCACCGAATCGGATCGCGGGATACGCCTGGACTTGTATCAAAAAGCTGAAGAAATACTGGTGTGGGACGTTGCCTGGATTCCGCTCTATCACGGCATAGATTATCAGTTGGTCAAGCCTTATGTCAAAGGGTTGGTCATCAGCCCGCAAGGCTTCTATTATCTCGAAGACGTCGTTGTTGAGCCACATTGAGTTGGTTCGCGACAAAGAGGTCTCAATTTCGCAGTACTTATTTAACGAGGAGGAAGGTCTATGACGAGTTTGTTGGAAGTGAAAGAGCTCAAGACCCGTTTCTTCACCCAAGATGGCGTCGTAAACGCTGTGAATGGCGTTTCGTACACCCTGGGAGAAGGAGAGGCTCTGGGCATCGTGGGTGAGAGCGGGTGCGGCAAGAGCGTCAGCGTGCTGTCCATCATGCGTCTCATCCCTGACCCGCCGGGCAAGATCGTCGGTGGAGAGGTCATGTTTGAGGGGCGAAACCTGCTCGAGATGACCGCCGACGAGATCCGCAGCATTCGGGGGAACAAGATCGCCATGATCTTTCAGGACCCGATGACCTCGCTGAACCCAGTGCTCACGATCGGGCGTCAGGTCAGCGAGGCGCTGGAACTGCACATGGGGATGGACAAGAAGGAGGCGCGCCAGCGAACCGTCGAGTTGTTGGAGATGGTGGGCATCCCCGAAGCAGTAGACCGCGTGGACGACTACCCCCATCAGTTTTCGGGCGGGATGCGCCAGCGCGTGATGATCGCCATGGGGCTATCGTGCAACCCACAGATCCTCATCGCCGACGAGCCGACCACAGCGCTGGACGTGACCATCCAGGCACAGATTGTCGAACTGGTCAAGCGCCTGCGGGAAGAGATCGGCATGGCGGTCATCTGGATCACCCATGACCTGGGCATCATTGCCGGTTTTGCTGAGAAGGTCATCGTCATGTACGCCGGTTTCATCGTCGAGGCAGCGCAGGTCAAAGAACTGTACGGCAACCCACGACATCCTTACACCATAGCCCTGCTGGGGTCTCTGCCGCGTCTCGATGCCACGACGCACGAGAAACTCGTGTCGATCGAAGGATTGCCTCCAGACCTCATCGCTCTGCCCAAGGGGTGTCCTTTTGCAGCGCGCTGCGAGTACGTGCTAGACAAGTGTCTTGAGGAGAACCCATCACTGGAACCTGTCGGTCCGAATCACTACATTGCGTGCTGGGTGGACGTGACGGGAGGAGCGGCATAATGGCAGACAAACAAGTTTTGATGCAAGTAAGGAACCTGAAAAAGTACTTCCCCATCACCCGGGGGATTGTCGTCCAGCGCGAGGTAGGGGCCATCAAGGCTGTGGACGACATCTCTTTTGACGTGTACCAGGGCGAAACCTTGGGGTTGGTCGGTGAGAGTGGCTGTGGCAAATCGACCACAGGGCGAACCATCCTGCAACTCTACCGGCCTACGGCAGGGAATGTGCACTTTGAAGGTACCGATCTGGTCAACATCAAAGGCGAGGAATTGCGCCGCATGCGCCGCCGGATGCAGATGATCTTTCAGGACCCTTATGCTTCTCTCAATCCGCGCATGACAGTGGGCAACATCATCGGTGAGCCGCTGGAGGTGCACGGCATCGCCAAAGGTAAGGAGCGACGGGAGCGCGTGCAGGAACTGCTCAGGGTGGTGGGGTTGAACCCCTACTTTGTCAACCGTTACCCCCACGAGTTTTCCGGCGGGCAGCGACAGCGCATCGGCGTGGCGCGAGCGCTGGCCTTGAACCCGGCGTTCATTGTGTGCGACGAGCCGATCTCGGCGTTGGACGTGTCCATCCAGGCGCAGGTGGTCAACCTGCTGGAGGACTTGCAGGCCGAGTTTGGCCTGACGTACCTGTTCATCGCCCACGACCTGAGCATGGTGCGGCACATCTCTACCCGGGTGGCGGTGATGTACCTGGGCAAGATCGTCGAGTTGACCGACCGGGAGTCATTGTACCTTCATCCGTTGCACCCGTACACGAAGGCATTGCTTTCTGCAGTGCCGATTCCCGATCCGGTGGTCGAGGAGAAACGGCAGCGCATCATCCTGGAGGGCGACGTGCCCAGCCCGGCCAACCCGCCCAAGGGGTGTAACTTTAGCACCCGCTGCCCGGTGGCCATCGAGCGCTGCTTCGAAGAAGAACCAGAATTCCGGGAGATTTCTTCGGAACACTGGTGCGCCTGCCATCTCGTGTAGGGGATGGCTCTGGCGGGCGCTGCTTTTGCCTGGCGCCGACAAGTTGTTGTGAACCTAGGCTTCCTGTTGTGGGTATATTATATTGACACAGGCGTCGCTGCGCGTTGCCGGGCCGGTGCTATCCACTGAGAGTGCGCCTGCCAGCGAGGTTTGCGTGGCGGCGACGTGGTGCCGGCCACGGGAGGCAAGAGCGTCGAGCCTGGCTTCGCTACGGCTCTGTGTGGCGTTTATCCCGAGTCTGCCGAAGGGTTCGAGCCTATCCTTTGGGAGGCTCAGGGCGTCGCTCAACCAGCGCTGTGGTGAGCCCTGGTTTGTGGCGTTGCGAGGTCTGTTCACAGCAAGGTGTGGACAGATAGTCAGAGTTTAGCACATACCTGGAAAGGAGGTGATGCGCGGATTTGTCCGATGATGAGAAGACGAATGGCAATCGTCTCTCCCAGTGGGTTGCCGAACCCGCATTGTATTCATTAGACATGCCAATACATTGGCAAAATCACCTTAGGAGGAGAAAATGTTTGCTACGAAGAAATGGGCTGGCTTGTTTGCCCTGCTCATGGTCAGTAGTTTGATCCTTGCTGCGTGTGCCACACCGACGCCGGAAAAGATCATCGAACGGGTCGTTGAGACCAAGGTCGTTGAGGTCGAGAAAGAAGTGACCAAGATCGTCGCCGGCACTCCGATCGTCGAGACGGTGGTTGAGACCCAGATCGTCAAGGAAGAAGTGGAAGTGGTGGTCACCGCCACGCCTGAGCCAGAGCCGCCAGAGCCGCCCAAGGTGCAGCTGGAAGGGCTCTGGTACCCCCTTAGCACTGAGCCACCCACGCTGGATATCCAGTTGGCCACCGATACCACCTCGCACCTGATCATCCACCAGTGCATTGACGGCCTCTTTGAATATCGCGGCGATGGCTCCATCGAGCCCACAGGAGCCACCGGCTATACGGTGTCCGACGACGGCCTGGTGTACACCATCAGCCTGCGCGAGGACGCTGTGTGGTCCGATGGCGTGCCCGTCGTCGCTCAGCACTACGTGGACGGCGTCGTCCGGCTGATGAAGCCCGAGACGGCGGCCGAGTACGCCTGGCTGATGTATGACATCGAGGGGGCGGAAGAGTTCAACACGGGCGAGATCGACGATCCTGCCCTGTTGGGTGTCAAGGCCGTGGACGACTACACCTTTGAGGTCACGCTCAAGGCGCCCACTTCTTACTTTGAGACCATCCTGCCCTTCTCGACCTTCTACCCCGTGCGCTTGGACTTAGTCGAGGAGTATGGGGACCTGTGGACCGAGCCGGGCAACTATGTGAGCAACGGCGCCTACCTGTTGGACTCCTGGGACCACGAGGCCGAGGTAGTGCTGGTCAAGAACCCCACCTACTGGAACGCCGACAACGTGGCGATCGAAAAGATCACCCTGCCCATCATCCAGGAGTCGGCTACCGCGTTGGCCCTCTACGAGAATGATGAGCTTCACACCAGCGGCCAAACTGGCTATCCCTCGGAGGAGGTGCCGCGCATCCTGACCGACCCCGTCCTCAGCGAGGAGCTCATTCGGCTACCGCGCCCTGGCGTGTACTATGTCGGCCTGAACACCTTGCGGGAGCCTACGGACAACGTGTTGGTGCGCAAGGCGCTGGCTGCGGCCATTGACCGCAAGTCCATCATCGACAACGTCGTGCAGCGGCCATGGCTGGCGCCTCTGTCGTGCACCACGCCACCTCGCATCCTGGGCCACCAGGAGTGGGGCACCTGCGGCTACACCTTCAATCCCGAGCAGGCCCAGGCCTTCCTGGCCGAGGCCGGGTACCCGGACGGCGAGGGCTTCCCCATCTTGAAATTCTGGTTCAACCGGGCGGACTATAACGAGGACGTCATCGAGGCCGTGGCCGCCATGTGGGAGGAGAACCTGAGTATCAATGTGGAGTTGCGCACCAACGAGTGGGCCGTCTATCTGGACTACCTGGATGCGTGCAACACCACCAAGGAAGAGCTGGCGGCCTGCGAGTTCAACGCCTACCGCATGGGCTGGGTGATGGACTATGGCGATCCGCAGAACCAACTCCAGGTGGTCTTTGCTCCGTCGTCAACCTTCCAGTACACCGGTTGGGAGAGCGAGCGGTTCGACGAGTTGATGGCTCTGGCCGGGGCCTCGTTCGTCACGGAGGAGCGCGAGGCGTATTACAAAGAGGCGGACAAGATCCTGTGTGAGGAGGAGGTCGCCATCATCCCCATCCACGGCTACGAGCTCGCCAACCTGGTCAAGACCGGCGTCAAGTACGAGTTTCCGCCTTTCGGTGCGCCCCCGCTGTATCACTGGGCACTGCCGTAAGTTGGATTCCCTGAGCTATGTAGCTCTCGCTGTGAGAGCTACATAGCTCTTCTGTCATTATTTGCTATTATCCCTGTTTTCCTGGAAACTCATCAGATGATCTACTTGCCTACTGGCATCCGCAAGCCAGTGAAGAGGAAACGACATGACTGCCTATATCATCAGAAGGTTCCTGTGGATGGTGCCCGTCGTCTTGATGGTCACGGTGGTGACTTTTGGCGCCATGAAGCTGGTGCCTGGGGGGCCCTTTAGCAGCGGGGGGCGGCCCATGTCCCCCGAGATCCGGGCCAACTTTGAGGCGCGCTATCACCTCGACGAGCCGGTGTGGAAGCAGTACATCCGTTACATGGCGGGCGATTTTGTCGACACCGGCAACCTGCGGGACTTTGGGCGGAACGGTTTGCTGGGGTTTGACCTGGGACCCTCCTACAAGTATCGGGGGCGCACCATCAACAATGTGCTGTTCGATGGCGGGCTCGTGAAAGCGGCTGTCTCCGTCTCGGCCCAGTTGGGCGTGTTCGCGACCATTGTCGCCGTGGGCCTGGGCATTCCTCTGGGCCTGATTTCGGCCCTCAAGCAGAACACCTGGGTGGACTATAGCGCCATGTTCTTTGCCATGCTGGGCGTATCTGTGCCCAATTTTGTGGTCGGTCTGATGCTTATCCTGGCCATGCTGTGGCTGAACCAGCATGGCCTGCCGGCCCTTCCCCTGGCCCGATGGGGTACGAAGGATTTTGGGGACTGGTTCAGCCATATGATCCTGCCCGCCATCACCCTGGGCACGGGCGGGTCGGCCTTTATCGCCCGGCTGACTCGGGCCAGCATGTTGGAGACCATTCGGCAGGACTATATCCGTACCGCGCGGGCCAAGGGTCTGATGGAGCGGGCAGTCATCCTGGGCCACGCCCTCAAGAACTCGCTGATCCCGGTGAGCACGGTGCTGGGCCCTCTCATGGCCGCCTGGTTGACCGGTTCTTTCATCATCGAGACCATCTTTTCGGTGCCAGGCATCGGGCGTTTCTTTGTCACCAGCATCGCCGACCGTGATTACACACTGATCATGGGCACCATTCTGGTGTATGCGGTGCTTCTGATATTCTTGAATATCCTGGTGGATATCTCTTATGCCTTTCTGGATCCGCGCATACGCTTTGACTGATCGTTGCCTTTTTGCCTTGAGCCGCGCTTTCCATAGCGCGCTATGGAAAGCGCGGCTACCTAGCTGGAATGAAAAGTGCGCTTTTGAATCATCATCACCTTCTCGCCGGACGAGTTGGTGATGGTTAAGGAGACATTATGAGTGAAGAGATTTTAGCCGCTCGGGAAAGAGCTGAGCGCCGGGAAAGAGCTGCGGAATTAGAGTTCACGCGCCCGCCAGAGAGTCTGTGGCGGGATGCCTGGCGGCGGTTGCTGCGCAACAGAGCGGCGGTGGCGGGCGGTCTCTTTGTCATCATCGTCCTCGTGGCTGCCATCCTGGCCGACAATGGTCTCTATGCCTGGGCCTTTGGGCGAGAGTCTCAACATCTGCTGGCCCCTTATGGTTACAAGGAAGTTGATTTCGAGCACACGAGGACCAGTCCTAGCCTGGCGCGCACAGCAGAGGGAAGGTTCGCCCATCTCATGGGTACCGACAAATATGGGCGGGACGTCTTTAGCCGGATCATATATGGCGCTCGGGTATCTTTCGCCGTGGGCGTCTTTGGCTCTCTGGTGATCATGGTCTTTGGGCTGGCCTATGGGTCCGTGTCGGGCTATCTGGGCGGCCGCGCGGACACACTGATGATGCGCTTTGTCGATCTCGTGTACGCCTTTCCCACCCTCCTGTTCATCATTCTGCTCATGGTCATCCTGGGTTCTACGGCTGGTCTGCCGGCGATACGCAACATCGTGCTCGGTATTTCGCTGGTCAGTTGGATGGGCACGGCGCGCCTGGTTCGCGGCCAGTTCCTGTCCCTCAGGGAAAAAGAGTTCATCGAGGCGGCACGCATGATCGGCGCCGCAGATATGGCGATCATCAGCCGCCACCTGTTGCCCAATAGCCTGGGCCCCATCGTCGTGTCCGTCACGCTGGGCATCCCGAACTTGATCATGACCGAGGCTGTCTTGAGTTTCATCGGCTTGGGTGTGCCGCCTCCCTTCCCCAGTTGGGGTCAGATGCTCAGCGAGGGCTGGCGGGCCATCAGGGCCGACCCGCACCTGATCTTCTTTCCGGCCTTGATGCTTTCCCTGACCATGTTGGCCTTCAACTTTTTGGGCGATGGGCTGCGCGATGCCCTGGATCCGCAGATGCGAGGGACCTCATAGACAGCTTGGGCAGTCGGCATTCTCATAGCAATTTTTCCAGGCGGAGAACAGCGTTCTCCGCCTGTGTGTGAAAGGCAAGGCATGGTTGTGGTGAGACAGATCGTGCACAGTGACAAAGCCTTTCTGTGCCCTCGTTTGCTCTTGGCGATCGGATTGGCCCTGCTGGCTCTGACCGCTTCGGGCTGTGGGCTGATGGCCCCTAGCCACGTGCCTCGCGCTTCGGACGAGTGGAGCAATGGAAAGCTGCTCGGCACGGCCAGCTTGAACAACCCGATGGCCCTGCAGGTGGGCGAGGGCGGGAATAGCTCCGTTTCCGTTTTCGTCGTGTGGGTCGGGCTCGAACGCGAGCTGCGGTTTGCCCGCGTGAACGAGCGCGCTGACGCCGTCATCCAGAAGCCGCTGGACCTGCGCAGCAATTACCCACTCAAGCCTCAGCTTCTGTTAGATCCGACAGGCCGGTTGCACCTTATCTGGCTGGACAGGTGGGAACCAAACACGCAGCTCTTTTACGCCCTTTTGTCGGCCGATGGCGAGGTGATCCAGGAAGCAACTGCCCTCTCGCCGCCCGAACGGCGGGCGTCCCACAGTACGATGGCTCTTGACCCTGTTGGCCAGACTGTGGAACTCTTTTGGTCTGATGACGTGTTTATCCGTCCTGGCTGCTACCACGTTGCGCTGGATGGGTCGGGGGCGGTCGTCGTCCCGGCAGAACTGATGATCCCGGATGGCCTCTTGCCCGTGGCTCAGACGGATCAGCAGGGTTTCGTGCATCTCGGCTGGCGGGTAGAGTTGGAGGGGGAACAGCCCAGGTTTCACTACGCCGTCTACGATCCCCAGCGCCGGGTATTGGGCCCGCAGATCGTAGCAGGTGAACCTCTGGCTCAGACCAGCCTGCTTGGCGGACCGACGGCCGGGGCCGAGTTCGACGGGCCTTGGCTGGGCCTGGACGAGCGTTCGGTCTACCTGGCCTGGATGCTGGAGGTGCGTGAACGAGGCGGGCTGTCGTCCTTCACCTTCTACCAGACTTTCCCTCAGCCGGCCTTGGGCCAGCGCGAGGCCGCGGAGACGTTCGACTATCCGCCGCCGGAGGTGACGGGCAAGGCTGTCCACGTCAAGGGCGCTGACCCATCTCTGACGGGCCATCCACGGTTCCTGGATGGGCAGCCAGCGCATCAGGTGCTGACCTACTACACCCAGGTGTCCGGCCCGGGCAATATGGAGGCCCTTCAAATTGCGGTCGTCGACGTGCAGGGGGAGCAGATCGCAGGGCAGGAAATCGTTAATGCGAGCGGAGCCGCTTCTTTGCAACCCAGCGTGGCTATGGACTCACGGGATAATCTCCACCTGGCCTGGATTGACACGGCCGGTTTCAATCGCTATCAGGTGATCTATGCCAGTAACTCGCCCCAGGCCAGACAGGCGCTCAACCGTATCACGACCTATGAGGTCGTGGATCAGGTCCTGAGCGCGGTAGTCTCTGTTTTCTCGGCTCTCTTTTTCGTACCTATCATCGTGAGTTGGATGCTGGTGCCTCTGGGGTGGCTCTTATTTTTCGCTTGGAGCAGGGGCGAGACTGAGATTTCCACCCGCGGCGGCCACCGTGCCCTTGGGCTGGCCATGCTCCTGCACCTGGGGGTCAAGCTGTTCTTCTTCCCTACTCTGCTGGAACGGCCTGTGTTCAGTGCGCTGCTATCCCCTTCACCGAGCCTTCTCCTGGGGCGGTGGATATTGCCGCTGCTTCTGGCAGCCCTGTCTGCCAGCCTGGCGTGGCTCTACCTGAAGCGTGCGCGTAGCCGATCCATCTTTATCCCCTACTTGATCTACGGCGTGGTGGATTCCCTGCTCACCCTGGTGATCTATGTGACGCTTCCCATGAGATAGATTTCAGTCAATGTAGTGACTTTTTTCAGGCGGAGAACCATGTTCTCCGCCTGTGTGTAAGGCCAAAGTGCGGTTGTAGTGAGACAGGTCATGAGAGTTAGCAGTCGCTAAAGAGATACAATGAGATTTCTCGTCATCTGTGGTGTCCTTCTGAGCGTCGTTGGCTGGCTGGCTATGGGCTGCCAATCCTCACCGGCAACTCCGAGCACCCCTCTCCCGACTGCTACCCTGATCGCTGATCACAGTCGGACGCCTACGTCTACAGCCACGCTCACTTTAACTCCCACGCCTGTGACACCCACGCCGGTGCCCGGTCCTCTGACAGAAGCCGAGGCCATTGGGCTGCTCAAAGAGGAGTTGGCCGCTCGCGGTGTTGCCCTCGGTACGTTGCGCATCAGAATAGCGGGTGAGCCGCGATGCGTATCCATTCGCTACGCAAGTGCCTACGACGTTGACAGCAGCGTATTTCACGCCCAGACGGTGCTCGTCGCCCTGGCCGCCGCTCGGGTTGTCGTCAGGGTTCGGCCTCCCATGAACGGTGGAATACGTGTGGCGGTTATACCCGGTGGAGAGAGCAATATAGGACTTCAAGTGACCACCATTGACGGATCTAGTCTGGAGGCGTGGGCCAACGGCGCCATTTCCGATGAGGAATTCGTCGGCGAATGGACCGTTGGCATCGTCACCAGGGAATAAGGTGCCCATCGCGTGGCTGGTGAACCTTCGAACGGCGTTAACGGTATAAAAAGATGGGCTCCACGCAGAGTGTGGTTGAGAAATCGCTTGCTGTGGTCCGAGCCCTGGATCGATCAGGCTTGCGCCAAGGTTCCAGGTTATGAGGGGTGGGTGTAGCAGGCATGACATCGTTCGATACTATGCACAAGGCAGCCGACCTGCGCTCGAAAGGCATTTCCGAGGCGCGTGCTGGACGATTCAGAGAGGCGCGGGAAGCCCTCCTCGAATCGTTGGACTATGACCCGCACAATGCCGATGCTTTCCTGTGGTTGGCAGGCCTTGCTCCAACTCAGCGCCAGGCATATCAGTACCTGGATCGAGCACGGCAAGTGAATCCGGATCATCCCCACCTGGCACGGGCGGCAGAAGGAATCCACCACCACTTTGTCACGCCTCAGCAGAGACCGCCGCCGGTGGAGGTGCAGGCCCCGCCAGTTCCTTCACCGCCCCCTCCTGCGGAACCGAGAGAGGCACCCAGCGTTCGCGTCACGCCACGCGCCACCGAGGGCTTGATGGGCGGGGCGGCCGATCTGTTTGTGCGCTTAACCTGGCGATTCCTTTCCATAGCCGTGCTCCTGATCGCTCTGGTCTTTTTCGAGGCGCTGGTCGTGGAGTTGGGACGGGAGGGAGACTTGAGGGTGTTGCCCTCAGCCGTCCCTTCTGCGATTGACTTTACCGCCGATTATCTGAAAGGCCTGAGCCGTGGCGACATGGGGGCCATAGCGTCCCGTTCTCGCAACGCCTTGGGTACGCCCGTCCTCGCTGAACTGCGCCGTGCCCTTCCCATATCCCTGGGGCTGATGGCCATCGCGATGGCGCTGGCAGTGCTGGTGGGTCTTATCCTGGGGACTGGTGCTGCTCTGCGACGGTCTTCCCGCTTGTCCGGGCTGCTGCTTTTTGCTTCGGTGCTGGGCGTTTCCACGCCCAGTTTCTTTGCCGCCATGCTCCTCATCTGGTTCGGCGTCTTGCTTTACCAGCGTACTGGCGCGCATCTTTTACCTATCTCTGGTTTTGGGTGGGACGCCCACCTGATCTTGCCCTCCCTGGTCCTGGCAGCTCGACCTGCCGCCGCCGTGACACGCCTCAGTTACAACGCCCTGGTGGAGATTCTGGAGGCAGATTACATTCGCACCGCCGTAGCTAAAGGGCTGAGGCGCCGCGTGATCCTTCTGCGGCACGTGCTGCGCAACGCGGGCGTGCCTATCCTGACCACTGCTGGGGTCTCCCTTCGCTTCAGTCTGGCGGTGCTTCCTATCGTCGAATATATCTTTAATTGGCCAGGAATTGGCCTGAAGCTTCTAACCGCCATCCAGGTCCAGGATACCACCACGGTGGTCGGCATGACCTTGCCGCTCGTTCTGCTTTTCGTTCTGGTCAACCTGCTCCTGGAGGTCCTCTGTCCGCTCATAGACCCCCGGCTGCGGGATGCGGAGGTCGGCGCACTATGAAATTGTTAACTTTCTGGCAGCGTCTGGGTCGCGGAGTGCGGGACTCTTATTTTATCGTCGGTTCCGTGTTGGTCACCCTCCTTGTCCTGGCAGCCGTCCTGGGGCCAGAGGTGGCGCCCCACAATCCCTTCCTGGTGAAGCGCCTGCAGTGGATTGATGGGGAATTGCACAAAGCGCCTTTCTCTCCCGGCGAGACCTACCCGCTGGGGACGGATGACCTGGGAAGAGATCAGCTTTCTCTTCTCCTCTATGGAGCCAGGACAACCCTGGTCATGGCCGTCTTTGCGACGGTCGTGCGGCTGCTGTTGGGGCTCCTGCTGGGCACCTTTGCTGGATGGTGGCCGGGGAGCACGTTCGACCGTGCGGTCATCGCCCTCACCGAATTTCTAGCAGCCATCCCTGGCTTGATCCTGGCCATGATTGTCGTCTTTGCCGTCGGCATCCGCCGGGGGCAGATTGCCTTCATCGTGGCCCTCTCGCTGGTCGGTTGGGGGGAGATCACCCAAATCGTACGAGGCCACGTTCTGGCTATCCGCAACAGGCTTTACATCGTGGCCGCGCGGGCGGCGGGGCTCAGTTCGGCGGCCATCCTCAGCCGTCACGTCCTGGCCAACCTCCTGGCGACCCTCTTGACGCTGGCAGCACTGGAGATGGCGGGTGTGCTACTCTTGCTGGGGGAACTGGGCTTTGTCCACGTCTATATCGGCGGCGGGCGGGTCGGCTATGAAATGGCCTCATTCGAGGCACATCACTACTTCGATGTGCCCGACTGGGGGGCGATGCTGGGTTCTTCCTGGCGTTGGTTCCGCTCGTACCCCTGGTTTCCCATGGCTCCGGCGATGGCTTTCTTTGTCGCTATTCTGGGCTTCAACCTCTTCGGCTATGGCTTGCAGCGGTTCATTGAGCGTGGGCGGTTCCATCCCAGTGGCTGGTCGGTGCTTCGCTTCCTTCTGGTGGTGACTCTGCTTCTCTTTGGCGCTCGCGCTCTCTTGCAGGGTGCTGGCATCGAGGCCCAACTCGCCAAATTGACCCGCCAGTTCGACGTGGATCGGGCGTGGGACGATATCGCCTATCTTACCCGGCCCGAGTTGGAAGGACGGCCCACCGGCCCCGGCGGTGGGCGCACGGCCGCCGACTATATCGCCTTTCAGTTCGAGCAGGCCGGACTGACCCCCGCCTCGCCCGATGGAAGCTACTTTCATTCCTACACCGCCATGCGTGGACGGGTCACCGTTGTGCCGACCCTGGAAGTGTTGGGCGCGGACGGGGAACCGCTACTGCAACTGACTAGCGGTATCTCGATCGATCCGTGGCAAGCCTTCCACGCACAGGGGATCGCGGAGGCGGAGCTACAGGTGCAGGGCAACACCGGCCGCGAAATGCTAGCCCTGGGGGACGTTATCCTGATGCTTGACCCGGAGGAGGAGTTGTACCGTCCATGGAACCTGCGCGCACCCTATGCGGCGGCCCTTCGCCTGGTGTCCGACGACAAACTGGCACGCAACGATCAGCCCCCCTCCGTTATCCACGGTTACTATCAGGGCGTAGATTCCTTGCCAGCCTTCCCCAATCTGCTCATCGGCGAATCCGCCGCCCGGCAAGTGCTGGCGCAGGTGGGGGTGGATCTGGGCGACCTTCAGACCAAGATGGAGGCAGGAGAGGAGGTTGAACTATCCACCGGGCTGCAAGTCCGGCTGACGTATGGACTGCTTTACGAGGAGGTGCCGGCGATCAACGTCGTCGGTTACATCGCCGGCATGGACACGCGGAGCCAGGAGGAACGTGTCATGGTGGCTGCGACGTATGCTGGGCCCTCTCCGAAGGATGGGGTGGTTTACCCCGGCGCGGACGAGAATGCCAGTGGGGTCGCCGTGATGTTGGAGACCGCCCGTCTGATGCAAGATTTGGAAATAGTGCCCAAGCGAACGGTGGTTTTTGTGGCTTTCGATGACGGCGGCGGGGGCCATTTTGTCAACAATCCTCCCTTGCCGACCAACCGGTCGAACGTTTGGACGACGGTGATCGTCCATGGGGTGGGCGCAGGCGGGTCTCGATTGGCGCGGCTGGAAGCAGGGACAGGTTTGGCCCGCGCCTTTGACCAGAGCGCCCGGCGCTTCAGGGTGCGCACGGAGGAACTGGACGAATGGCCATTCTTCTTTGTCTCCAATAACAGCCGTCTGAGGTGGGGTGATCCGACGGCTCACACATCCTACCAGGCTGTGGCGGTGACCCGGGCAGGTGACGATCTGTCCGGTACGCCGGCTGACACACCGGAGCACCTGGACCCGGAACTGCTGGCAGAGGCAGGTCAGGCGGTGGCTCACTTTGTGATGTTACTCAGTTCTCGCTGACGACAGATCGCCGGAAGCCTGTGCCTTCTGTGAGGAGATCTCTTCCTTTGTCCATGCATCGTTTTCAGTTCACACGGCTCTATCTTGCCCTCCTGCTGGTCGGTGGCCTGTCGGTGGCCTGTCGGCGTGTACCTTCATCACCTCCTTCTCTCACGCCAACGCTTCCGACTCCGTCTGCGGCAGCTTCAGAGACCGCCAGTCCGACGCTGATTCCCCCAAGGGTGGATACGCCGAGGTTATCTCCTACCCCTACCCCTATGCCCACGCCCACACTCACCCGCACGCCCACTCCCACATCCCTCCCCCGGGGCGGGCGCGTCGTCGAAGCTGGACTGGCAGGCATCTCTACTCTTAACCCGCTGCTGGTGGCCGATGACGACGACCTTTCGTGCGCTGTCGGGAGGCTGCTGTTCGATGGTCTGCTGCGCGTGAATCCCCAGACGGCAGCCCTCATGCCGGGCCTGGCCCGCGACTGGCAAGCCTCCGCTGACGGGCGTACCTTTACCTTTCATCTGCGCCCCGGCGTGACGTGGCACGACGGCCAGTCCCTATCCGCCGCCGACGTGATTTTCACCCTGGCTGTGGCGGGCGATCCCGAGGGGCCGAGTCCCTATCGCTTCGACCTGGCCGGTGTGAGAGAGGTGACGACCCCGGACCGCGCGACTGTCGTTGTCACCTTTGATGAGCCGGGCTGCGACGCCCTCTATGCCGTGGGCCGGGTGCCCATTCTGCCCGGGCACTTGCTTGAGGGCCAGGCGATGGCCAGGTCGCCATTCAATCGAAAACCAGTGGGCACTGGCCCCTTCCGCTTTGGTTCCTTGGAGGCTGATGGCAGCCTCGTGTTGAACGCCAACGAGGGTTACTGGGCCGGTCGGCCTCGCCTGGACGGTTGGACGTATCGCCTCGTACCGGACATGGCGAGCTTGCGAGAGAATTTGAACCTGGGACGTGCCCACCTGGCGCGGCTGCCCGACGGCCTGCCGGTGGCGTCTCTGCCCGAGGCTTTTCACCTCCTTTCCTATCCCGCTGGCTGGTGGTATTTCTTGGCGTTGAACAACGATCACCCCGCTCTGCGCGACGCAACCGTCCGCCGGGCGCTGGCCCTGGCCCTCGACCGGGGGCGGTTGTTGGCCGTGGCCCTGGACGGGCAGGGTACGCTCATGGACGCGCCCTGGTTGGCGACCCACTGGGCGATGGATGGAGCGTCACTCACTCCGCTGGTCTACGCGCCTGATCAGGCCCGCGGGCTTTTGGCCGAGGCGGGCTGGCGCGACACCGACGGCGATGGCCTGCTGGACAAAGACGGCCAACGGTTGCAGGTGAGCATCAGCACCAACGTGGGGAATCCCGTCCGTGAGCGGATCGCTCTGCTGGTGCAGCAATACTGGCATGTGGTGGGAGTCTCCGCGCAGGTAGAAACGTTGCCCTGGGGGGCCTTTGTGGACGATCTCTTCCAACACGCTTTCGACGTCGCCGTCTTTGATTGGCCACTCGAGCCCGGCCCGGATCAGAGTTGGCTCTGGTCGGCGGGGGAAGACGGGCCTGGCACGGGTTTTAACTTTGTCTCCTACGCCGACCCCCAGGCCGACGGGCTGTTGAAACAGGGTCGCACGGCCCCAGGGTGCCATCCGGCGCGCCGTGCGGCGGCCTATCGGGACCTGGCACAGCGGCTGGCGGCCGATCAGCCTTACGTCTTTTTGTTCGCTGCGCACCGCCACCTGGCCGTCGCTAAAGCGTTGGCTGGCCCGCAGCCTGGGCCCTACGGTGGGCTGTACTGGAACATCACGGACTGGTATCTGGAAGGGAGTGAGAGCCCATGACCGGCGGCTTATCGTCTCTGTTTGTCCTGGAGGGCCGCCTTCGCTCAGGCTGGCGGGCGGGGGCCTATCTCGTCTCCTACGTCGTGGGCCTGCTGGTCGTCCAGTTGCCCATCGGCATCCTGTACGTGGCGCTCCTCACGCTGCAGGGTGTGGGTGATGCGTCTGAGCTGTTGGCCGCGATGCAACCGGATCGCCTGCCGCTGTGGTTCTACTTCCTGCTCAAGGCAGCCGAACTGGTCATGCTCCTGCCCCTCACCTATGTCGCCCGCCGTCTGCTCGACCGGCGCGATTTCGCCAGCCTGGGCTTTCGCCGGGACCGGGGTGTGGGTTTCGATCTCTTTGTTGGCCTGGCGCTGGGTGGGGTGCAGATGCTCGTTATCTTTGTCCTCGGATGGATGGGCGGCTGGCTGTCTGTCGGACTGCTCGGCGGCCCAGCCCTGACACAGAGCCTGGCGGCTGGTCTGCTGGCTGCCCTGTTGTTCTTCCTGGTGGCCGTCGGGGAGGAGCTGGTCTTTCGGGGCTATCTCCTGGTCAACCT
>Ga0180437_10005027_pt1 | contig 18368 bp, 18 predicted proteins | sample SS_ome_4_FD_132410 | JGI IMG/M metagenome (GOLD analysis project Ga0180437, IMG submission 132410) | Hypersaline lake sediment archaeal communities from the Salton Sea, California, USA - SS_3_D_1 metaG | ecosystem: Environmental > Aquatic > Non-marine Saline and Alkaline > Hypersaline >... | reverse complement strand
GTCCGGCCCTTCCGGCACGTTCTCGATGTAGGCCGTCTCCACGCCCAGTTCCTCTTCCACCATGAGGCGACCCTGTTCGTGGGCCCAGGTCCAGCCCAGGTCGCCGATGGGGGCCACGTAGACGAAAGCCACTTTGAGCTTTTCGGGGGGTGGCGGAGGTGCTTCGGTCGGTGGGGCGGGCGCCTCGGTCGGTGGGGCAGGTGCCTCAGTGGGCTTTGGTCCGCAGGCCACTGCCACCATAGCTATGATGGTCACCAAGGCCAATATAACCCATAACTTTTTACTCATCTCTGACCTCCTTGTCTTGTGATAAAATGGAACTAGGGGCTTTTCGGAAAAATGTGTCTTAAGCTACCACCTCCTCTCCGTCCGAGAAGTTTCCCTTCCGCTATCCATCTCATTTGAGACGTGCTTGGAAGGGGACAAGAAGTAGCCGTCGTCTCACGTTTTTTATTATATCACACAAGTGATTGGGAGAAAAGTTTGGGTTACGGGTGTGATTCACTTTCCTTTGGCCCTTGTCCCAATGCCAACCTGTGATATTCGGTAAACCAATCAGCCCATCTTTCCATCTCTAGCTGACTTTCCCTCTGGCTCTTCCGTTCGCGATAGGCCTGCATTCGCCAAAAGATCTCTTGTTGCACGGCAATGGGGTCGTAGACTGACTCAAAGGTGTAGGCTCTTGGCGCGCCGGCTGTGTCAATGATGACATGGCCAAGATTGATCAATTTGGCCAGGAAATTCGGCACATCGGAATAGACACTCTCGATCTCCTCAAGGGAGCCCACCCGCTTATGCTCTCGAAATCCAAAGGGCGCGCTTTCTCGATCTATGATCGAGGTCTCTGTGACAGTATATGTGTCATTGCGCCAGTCTTCGTAGCGCCACAGCAGCCAACCGAGGATAGGGAGAAGCAGGAGTGCACTCAGCAACGTAAGATAGGGAAAGACGAACGGCAGAGGGAAGAACGAAGCGATGACTAGGCTGACAGCCAAAAACAGAGCCAGAAGGGGCGCAGTCACCTTTTTAATCAGGATCCACAAGTGTTTACGCCATGTCACTGCACCAGGTTCCGCGAACGTCATGCGGGGCACGAAATAGTCGAAGAGAAGATACAGCGCTGCCTTTGGTTCTGGTGGCGGTGGTGTGGACTGCGGTATCAGCAATTCCGTTTGAGCGTTCTGTGAGCTGAGGCGTTTTTGTAATATGCGGCGCCGCTGTCCTCTCTCCTCAACCACCCGATAGGTCCTGGCACGGTCCTGCAACTCTAGAATGACCTGCTGGATCCGTCCGGCCTCTGCCAGATGATCAAAGACAATTGGATTGCCCAGGCTGGCCGTACGGATAATCAGGGTCCCAAAGCCCAACAGCCGCGCCATCAGCGTGGGGGTCTCCAGGGTGACCGATACCACCTGGTCAATAGGTGCTTCATAGCGCTCATCGCGTATGAGAAAGACCCGTTCAATGTGAATCACCCGTTTGGTGCTGACGATAAAGGTGTCATTGATCCAGTCTATGTAGAGCAGGACAGCCCCAAGCAGCCACAGCACAGAAAAGGTAACCCAGGCCCACGGCAGGGCAGATCGAAAAGGAGAGCCTGGAAGAAGTTGAAGGCCGAAGGTGATAACGACCGCAAGCACAAGGACCAGCACAGGGATAAAGAACCGCTCGATCACAGCGTATGGGTGTCGGCGGGTGTGCACATCAGCTACCTCATCGGGTTGACGGCCGGGGAAATCAACCCGGGTGCGGATAAGGTATTTTCTGATGTCGGGATGTCTCGAGCACAACTGGCTAAAAGCTGTCTTGTCGAAGACAGCCAACTCTACGTCATCCATAGTCCTGACGGTGGCTGCCCTGGGTTTGCCAGTAAAAAGGGCCCCCTCACCGAAGTAATTCCCGGCCACGTGATAATTAATGGTCCGCTCTTTTTGGTCGTCTAACCAGAGCACCTCCAGGTGGCCTGACAGGACCACGTAAAAGGCATCTCCTGGGTCTCCTTGGTGGACCACGGCTGTCCCTGGGGGATGGCGTTGGACTTTGGCCAGGGACGCCAGGTATTCCAGTTCATCCTCGGGCATTTCTTCAAACAGGGAACAAGTCTTGAGCCGTGCTGCTAACTCGGTCATGTCTTTTCCTCACCTTGCCCCAACCCTGGTCACAGATGCTCCTTCACCTGCTCTGCCGTCCGGCGGGTCATGCCTGGCACCGCCATCAGTTCCTCCACCGGGGCTTGGCGGATGCCCTCGAGGGACCCGAAATGTTTGAGGAGAGCCTGGCGGCGCCTGGGGCCAATACCGGGTATTTCCTCCAGGGTTGAGGTCAATGTCTTTTTTTCCCTCAATCGGCGGTGGTACTGCAAGGCGAAGCGATGGGCCTCGTCGCGGATACGCTGTATCAGAAAGAGTCCCTGGGAGCCGCGGGGCAGCAGGATGGGATCGGGCTGGCCGGGGAGGAAGATTTCCTCTCGCTCTTTGGCCAGGCCCACTACAGGTACCGCTTCTCGCAAGCCATAGTCATCCATGACTTCCAAAGCGGCGTTGAGTTGCCCCTTGCCTCCATCAACGACGATCAGGTCGGGCAGAATGGTCCAGGCTTCGTCATGATCGCCTGTCCTGAGCAAAGCCTGCCCTGCCTGTCCCGAGCGTAGCCGAGGGGAGCCTCGTTGAAGGGTCGAAGGGGCCGCCCGGCGGAACCTTCTTCTCAATACCTCTTGCATCATGGCATAGTCGTCGGCCCCTTCGACGGTGCGGATTTTGAAGCGCCGATAATCGCTTTTCCTGGGAGTCCCTTTGACAAAGACCACCATGCTCCCTGTGGCGGCCTGTCCCTGGATATTGGAGATGTCGTAACACTCGATGCGAGCTGGGGGGTGGGCCAGTTCCAGGTGTTCCTGTAGCTCGGCCAGAGCCTCCACACTTTTGCCTTCGTCGAGCAGCCATTGGGCCCGCAGGTGGGCCAGGGTCTCGGCTGCGTTCTCGGCCGCCATTTGAACCAGTTCCTTTTTCTGCCCCCGTTGGGGCACCCTAAGTGTCACCTTGGTGCCCCGTTTGCTCCTCAGCCAGGATTGGATGATCATGGCCTCATCCGTCTCGCTTTGCAAAAGGATCTCGGGCGGCACGTAAGCGGCTTTGTCGTAGAATTGTTTGACGAAGGAGGTCATGATCTGCCTGGCCTCCTCGTCGGCGGTGCCTTCCAGGACAAAGTACTCCCGTCCGATGAGCTTGCCCCGACGGATGAAAAAGACCTGTACGCAGGCGTCGCCATCCTGGCGGGCGAAGGCGATGACGTCTTCATCGGCCAGGGCCGATGAGACGACCCTCTGGCGCTCGATGACCCGTTCCAGGGCCACGATTTGATCGCGCAAGGCTGCGGCCCGTTCGAAATCCAGCCTCTCCGAGGCAGTTGTCATCTGGGCGCGCAAGTCGTCTATGATCTCCTCCGATTTGCCCTCCAGAAAGCGGCAGATTTGGCCTACCAGGGCGCGGTACTCTTCCTGGGACACGGCTCCGATGCAGGGCCCCGGACAGCGGGCGATGTGGTAGTAGAGGCAGGCCCGTTTGTCCTGGCCCGTGATCTCCCGTTTGCAGGTCAGATAAGGGAAGATCTTGCGCAGCAGGTCCAGAGTTTGAGAGACAGCCCAGGTGGCCGTAAAGGGGCCGTAGTATTTTGCGCCGTCGTTTTGCATCTGGCGGACGGTGTAGATGTGGGGATAGGGCTCCTGCCAGGTGATCTTGATGTAGGGATAGCGTTTGTCGTCCTTGAGTCTGACATTGTACCTGGGCTGATATTTCTTGATCAGGTTGCATTCCAGGATGAGCGCTTCCAGTTCCGAGGCGGTGACGATGAAATCCAGATCGGCGATGTCTTGCCTCAGGTAGTGCGTTTTGGGGGAGGGGTCGGTTGAGGCGTGGAAATAGGAGCGCACCCGGTTGCGCAAATTGACCGCCTTGCCTACGTAAATGACCTTGCCCTTCTCATCTTTCATCAGATAGACGCCGGGCTTGGCTGGGATAGATGACAACTGTTCTTTCAACGGCAAAGGCCCCATGCTGAGATCCTCTTGCTGGAGTCGGCTGTGTTGTAACACAAAGACGGGCAGAGGAGTCATCTCTGCCCGATGTAAATTTCTCCCCTACGTCACCCTGGAAGAAAATCCCTATGACATGCGCTTACTCGCTTGGTACTACAACCGCACTTTCGGAATGACGAGTACGGTTGTCGTATTAGGGCATGGGCGTCATTTCCAATTCTTCGATGATATTGGAGAACACGTTCCCGACCGAAGGGCCAAGGAGGGAGGGGACGAGCAAGGCCAACACACAACAACAGCACAGCACGATCAAAACTACCACGACGATGATGATAATAATCAGGGTGGTGTTGCTCTTCTTCTCCTCCATCGGTTCTGCGTAATAGTCTTCTGTCACTTTTACTTCTCCTTTCTATGATTGGTTGTTCCTCACCAACTGGCTTGCGTCTTGCGTCGTCTGTACCACAGCAGTCCGAGGAGAAAGGCCAGCAAGAGCAAGAGCAGGATGAGAATGGGTACGAGGATGGCCAGCAAAGAGGTCGCCAGGGAGACAATGTCCTCAGCCAAGCTGACGGCCGGGTTGAGGGTGCCAGCGCTGGCCCCGGTGACCAGCGGCCGCACGGTGGCCTTGGCGGCGTGGACGCCGCCAGCCAGGATGAGGCCACAGATCATGGCCAGGACCGGGTGGATGTCGGCGATGACGTTGGAACTGGCGGCGAAAAGGATGGCCCCAGCTACTGGTCGCACAAAGGTCTGAATGATGTCGTTGATACTGTCTACGGCTGGAATCTTGTCAACAGTCATCTCAATGAACAGCAGGACGACCAGAGCGCCGATGACCCACCAACTGGTCAGGACATTCCAGGGCTCGTTGAGGGTGATCAGGTCGGGGAAAAGGCGGCCCGTCAGAGCCACGACCAGCAGGGGCAGGTAGGCGTTCAGGCCTGCTGAGACAGAAAGCCCCAGGCTGGTAGCGATGTTGGAGAAAGCCTCGATCATTTGTATCACCTCCCTTCCATCTCATTATACCAGAGGTTTTGTCTTTTGACAATACTCGCCGCTTGACATTTCTGTTGTCCCCTGCTATACTATGTGTAGGTAATCAGGCAAGAGAGGGAAGGGGAAACAGGTGGCAGAACCGGATCATAGGTCCAGGGCAGGGAAGCTCGGCGGGGCGACCACTAAAAGGCGTTATGGGGGCAATGGCTTCTACGCCAGGATAGGGTCCCTGGGTGGCACCGCTACCATGAGATTGCATGGCCAAGAGTTTACGAAGCACCGCCGCCGAGGAGGGGAATGTACCAAAGAACGGTACGGTGTGGAGCACTACCGGCGCATAGGGACCGAGTCGGCGCGGTGCAAGCAGGAACGGATCCGCCTGCGCAGTGAGGCCATGCAGGCTATGCTGGACGACGGTTGGAAGATCCCTACCATCATCAAACTGACCTGGGACGACTTGCCCCGCTTAGAGAAGTACATGGAGAATGGCCTGGGGACCTATTTAGAGGACGAACGACCAGAGACAGACAGCGAATGTCTCTTTGTCTCCCAATCAGGGAGGCCGCTATCGCTGGCTAATACCTACACCGTGATGAAACGCTATCGTACAGAAGACGACTAAAGCAATTATCAATATCATCAGGACTTGACAAAAACCGAAAAGTGTGGTATAGTATATACAGGTTAGCAGTCACATTGGTATTCGACGGAGCAACGGCAGTGAGTTCAAGGGATGTTACAGGGGAACCCAATATTATATCCAGGTCGGCCTTTAGCTGGCAGTCAGACCCCCAGGCACAGATGACGGTATTTCTGCGTACCTGGCCGTTCGCTGTCGGCTATGAATTGGCGCATGGTAATCAGGAAAGCATTCACGTCCGGCGAAGGGGGGCTGTTATGAGAGCCTAGACTCTGTCTGGCATCATACAGTCTACCTTCGGCGGGCGTGAGACGGCAGGTTTCACGCCCTTTTTCTTTTCTCGCAACCGTTCAAATGAAATTCTAACATTTTTCTAACTTTACGCTAACAAAAATGTGCTATGATAGTAACGTAACTCGACCAAGCGCAGCAACTCAATAACCCTTTCTCTAGCCATCCACGTCGGTCCGTCGCCGGGCGCGGCGGCGAGGGTGTTGGGGGCACACCTTGAAGGTAGCTAACCCACGTTGTGGGCTTGTCTCGCAGGCAGCCTCTCATGGGACTTGCCCTGAGCTTGACTTTGGCGAGACTTTGTTGAGCTCAGTCGAGCCGTCGAAGGGCCAGCTACCAGCCCCCATTGTGGGCCTGAGAGCCAAGGGGGCCGCAGTGGTTTGCACCCACCTGTGGGCAGGTTCAATTCCTGCCGGGTCCACTGAGACAACAGCATCCGCCACTGTTGCACCACTGTTGCACCACTGTTGCACCACTGTTGCGGTGCAGGCGGTGCAGGCGGTGCAGGCGGCACAGGCCGTCCGGTTAGTCTATCAAAGGCTACCTCCCGAACTGTCCGAACCCACCCGGTGAAGAGCTGGGGCCGCTGTCAGTAGGGCGGGGGAACTCTGAGATGTCAGTGGGGGCGGGGGTCTGCCCCGACCGGCGGATGCTCGTGTCTCTAGCCTGCGGTAGCTTATGTGGTAGAGCGGGTGTCTGAAGCACACCAGGAGCGGATTCGAACGCCGCCCCAGGCACCAGGAAGGGTGTTGGCTCAAGACTGCCCTGCTCTCGCTCCTTTTAATAGGCTCGACCAAGTCTTCGGAGCGGGAGCAGGGCCTTGGCCATTATAGTGGGGAAAGCGGTGCAGGTGGCTATGGCGCTGTGGGCAGGTATAGGTGGAACAGAGCCTGGTACTCCTGATTGTCGCTCAGGTATTCGCCACTGTAGCCTCCGATGGCGTATATCTTTTCTTCTGTGGCCGCCACACCCAAGTTGCGCCACTCGGCCGTGATCGGTGTCTCAAAGTTGGCCCAGGTATTGGTGCCGGGATTGTATCTCTCATTATATACCAGGTAACTTTGCCATCCTCCTCCAACGGCGTACAGGTTGTTACCCACTACCGCCACTCCTAAACCACCCCGTCCTACAGACATGGGTGCTTTGATCGTCCACGGGACTCTTGTTCCATCGTCTTTAGCTGGATCGTACTCCTCGCAGAGGGCAAACTCTGTCGTCCCATCGTAACCCCCGACGACATAGATCTTGCCCTCGACCACACCAGCGGCGGTGAAGCCTCGGGCTGTGGACATGGCCGTTTTGGCCGTCCAGACGTCTTCTTGGGGGTCATACTCATAGACCGAAGCTACGTACGAGTTACCGTCCCAACCGCCAAAGACGAAGAGCTTGCCGTCCACGGCGGCGATGGCGTAGGCGCAGAGGGGAGCTGGAAGCGGTGCCCTCGTGTCCCAGGTGTCATGGGCCGGGTCGTAGACTTCCATAGTCGTAACCACTTCCCCAGCGGCGGTATAACCCCCCGGCACATAGATCAGGCCATCCACGACCGCCGCGGCCACATTGCTGGCAGGCGTCAGTTTGGGCGCGCCAACTTGCCAAGACTTGTCGCCAGGATCATAGATCTCCACCACCCCAGTGACTCCACTTGGTGTATCGCCAGCGATAGCGTATATTTTGTCTCCGTGGGTGACCACGGCCAGTCTTTCCCGGGGGGTGGGCATCTGGGCCTTGCTCACCCAACGCGAGGCCTCGAATCGGACCGCCGACTGCCCCCTTGCTGGGGGGCGATGGGTAAAGTCATTGGAGACCTTGCTGGGGGGCGCTGTCCCTCCGGTTTGTGGGAAGAAGGCAATCACGAGGACGAGCAGGGCCGCCGCCACGAACGTAATCCGCTTGGCCAGTGAGATCCTCTCGACTGGTTCTTCCTCAACAGCCTCGGCGGCTTCTTCTTCAACTGTTGATGGGGCGACAGCAACCCATCCCTCGCGGATAGCATAGAGTGCTGCCTCGGTGCGCGACTGGACATTCAACTTCTCAAAGATGTTGCGCAGGTGGATTTTGACTGTATTGACGCTGATGACGAGCTGGCGGGCAATCTGCCGGTTGGTCGCTCCTTCAGCCACCAGGCGGATGACCTCCATTTCCCGTTCGCTCAGAGGCTTCTGCTCCTCGTCCATCAACCTGCCTCCAAGGATGGATGCTTACAGGTGCTCCCGTCGGATTTGGCAATCCGGCGGGCATGGCCTGGATTTGGCAGTCCAGGCCGAGCAATCTCAAGTCCAGGCCTCAATGGCCCAGGCCAATTCTTCTGGAGTGGCCGTGGCGTTGCCCAATTTGCGTACCACCAGGCCCGCTGCATAGTTGGCCAGTTGACCTGCAGCCAGCAGGTCAATTCCTGCCGCCAGAGCCAGGGTCAAGACGGCAATGACGGTGTCACCGGCCCCTGTCACGTCAAAGACCTCACTGCGGTTGGCGGCTGGAAGGTGAGCGTATTCCCGACGCAGCGAACCAGTCCCGATGAGGGACATTCCTTCTGGCCCACGAGTGATGACCACAGCCTGGGCTCCCAGTTCCTCTAAAAGTGTCTCCCCTGCTCGCTGGAAGTCGTCTTCGGTGAAGAGCGTTCGCCTGGTTGCAGTCTGGGCCTCGGCGTGATTGCACTTGACCAGGTCAAAGGTATGGAACTTTTGAAGGTTGCCCTGGGAATCCACGGTGGCCAGCCGGTTGTGTCGGCGGGCCACGTCCAGGACGGCAGCGACAATAGCCTCACTGACCACTCCTGTGCGATAGTCGGAGACCAGCACCGCATCTGCCTGGGGTACGAGGGTTTCCAGATGGGTGATGAGGGCTTTTTCCACGTCCTTTGCTACCGGCCGACGGTCCAGGTGATCAATGCGAGCCAGTTGCTGGGGGAAGCGCAGCGACCCTTGGGCCACGATGCGGGTCTTGGTGGTGGTGGGTCGTGAGGGGTCGGTCACTACCCCTGTTGTATCAATGCCCGCTTCGCGCAGCTTCTGCAAGAGTTGCTGTCCTGCCTCGTCGTTGCCGACGACCCCCACCTGCCGGGCCACCCCGCCCAGGGTGACGACGTTGCTGGATGGGTTGGCTGCCCCGCCGGGCAAACAGAAGCGGCGCTCGAATTCCAGCACCGGGATAGGAGCCTCCCGCGACAGCCGCGTGGCCCGCCCGACGACGTACTCGTCCAGAAACACGTCGCCGACGACCACGATGCGTCGCCCTTGCAGACGAGGCAAAAGCTTGATCAATCTGCCCCTGTCAACATCCGACATTTAGCTCTCCGAAGTATCACCAGCCCCACAAACCTCGGCAAGGCCAACATTCTTTTCCAACGCCACGGCTCGCGGTAGAGCCGGTGCAGCCATTCCAGGCCCAACCGTTGCACCCACCGGGGAGCCCGTACCGCCACCCCGGCGATGAAATCGAAAGCTCCCCCTACCCCCATGGCCAGCGGCACCCCCAGCCTATCCAGATTGCGGGCGATCCACTTGTCCTGCTGCGGTGCACCGTAGGCCACGAAAAGGATATCGGGCCTGGCCTGCTTGACCAGAGCAACGATTTCCTTCTCTTCTTCGAGGGCTGGCGAGCCAGCGTAGGTACCCGCGATTTGCAGGTTGGGGTATTGATTGCTCAAGCGTTGGGCGCACAAATCGGCCACGCCCTCGGCTGCGCCCAGCAGAAAGAGGCGATAGCCTTTGCGAGCGGCCAGCTCCGCCACCCGTTGCACGGTGTCCACGCCGGTCACCCGCTCCTTGAGGGGGTGACCCAAGAAGCGGGAGGCCCACAAGAGGCCGAACCCATCGGGCAGGGCGAGGGCTGTGGCATTGATGATAGCTTTGAATTTGGCGTCCTTCTGGGCTGCCATCACGAACTCGGTGTTGACCGTCACCATCTGATGGGGGGCACCGCTTTCGATCAAGTCCTCAATGATGGCCAGAGACTCGGGCACGTCCACGTTGCTGACCCGGACGCCTAAAATGGCGATGGACTCGTGGGCCACTTTGTCCCTCTTATTGGGAGGCCGAACCTAAAAAAGTGGGCTGCTGCGACGGGCACTCGCAGCAGCCCTCGTACAGGGAAAAACTCACGGCGGTCCAGCCGCCAGAGTCTTTTTACCCCTTACTCCAATGTGGGGAGGGCTGTTCTCATCTCCCCCTGCTCTGGAAGAGCGGAAGCGACGGGATTCGAACCCGCGATCTCCGGCTTGACAGGCCGGCATGTTAGGCCGCTACACCACGCCTCCAGTTACTATTATATTATCACAGAATTCGCTTCCCGTCAAGCCGGTGCGGGTTGAAGAATCGCAAGGGTTCGGGTGCCAGGCACTTACAATACAAGTGCCTGGCACCTTGCGCTTGACATAGGTGAAAGCTTGTAATATCATTGGGGGTGGGAGAAGGTCGTATGAGAAGCAATGGATGTTCGTGGGATGGAAGCGAGGTCCAGTCGCCCCTGGTGGTCATCGTTGGCCCTACCGCAGTGGGTAAGACCCGCCTGTCCCTGCATCTGGCGGGGGAACTGGGGGCCGAGATTGTGTCCGCCGATTCGCGGCAGGTCTACCGGGGCATGGACATCGGCACAGATAAACCAACGGCTGAGGAGCGCCAGCGTGTGCTCCATCACCTGGTTGATGTCGTGGACCCTGATGAGGAGTTCACCCTGGCCCGGTATCAGGACATGGCTTACACAGCCATAAGTGATGTGCTGACCAGGGGCAGAGTGCCCCTCCTGGTGGGAGGTACGGGGCTTTACATAAAAGCTGTGGTGGAAGGTTGGGGCATCCCCAGGGTGAGGCCCAATGAGGCCCTGCGGGCAGAGCTGTATCAGGAGGCCGAGGCCAAGGGCGGGGCGGCCCTCCACGCCCGTCTGCGCCAGGTGGATCCGGTCGCAGCGGAAAAGATTGACCCGCGCAACGTGCGGCGGGTGATCAGGGCCTTGGAGGTCTACCTGGAGACGGGCAGGCCCATTTCCGAGTTGCAACGCCGGAGGCCACCTCCCTATTGGGTTCTGCAAATCGGGCTGACCATGGAACGCGCCGCCCTCTACCAGCGCATAGACCAGCGGGTAGATGGCATGATCGAGAGGGGCTTGGTCGGGGAAGTGAGAGGGCTGGTGGAGCAGGGATACGGCTATGAGTCGCCCGCCATGTCGGGGTTGGGATACCGGCAGGTGGGATGCTATCTGCGGGGTCAAATCAGCCTGGAGGAAGCCATCCGCCTCATCAAGCGAGATACGCGGCGTTTCGTGCGCCAGCAATACAACTGGTTCCGTCTGGACGACGAAGGAATACGCTGGTTTCGGGCATTGGATGACCCCTATGAGGGCATCAAAGGGATCACCCTGCAATTCCTGGATGATTCAACCGGGTGACAATTCAGACCTCCGAGGTTTGTGCTGCAGATTCGGGCATATCGTGGCGAAAAAGGCCGATTGGAGGCTGCAAACGGGTATGATAAGGAAACCTCGGAGGTCTTGTTCTGTGGTTCCTTGTCACCTGGCACTCATCACCATTGCTGGCTACTCATCACTTGTTACTTTTCACATCATCTCGATGGACATGGCCACTGCCTCGCCGCCACCCAGGCACAGCGTTGCCAGGCCTGTCTTGAGTCCGCGATCTTTTAAGGCGTAGATCAGCGTCACCAGCACCCGGGTGCCGCTGCAGCCGATGGGATGGCCCAGGGCGATGGCTCCCCCGTTCACGTTCACCTTTTCCCAGTCCAGGCCCAGGTCCTTTCCATCGGCCACGGTTTGGGCGGCAAAGGCTTCGTTGACCTCGATGAGGTCATAGTCGTCCACAGTCGTGCCCGTTTTCTTCAACAGCTTGCGCACGGCAAAGATGGGGGCGGTGAAGATTTTGAGCGGCTCTACGGCGGCTTGATCGTAAGCGACGATGCGGGCCAGGGGTTCAATGCCCAACTCTTGGGCCTTGTCGGCGCTCATCACCACCACCGCCGCCGCCCCATCGGTGATGCCGGGAGAGTTGCCGGCCGTAACCATGCCGTCTGGCTTGAAGGCTGGGGCCAGCTTGGCCAGGGCTTCCATTGAGGTGTCGCGCCGGGGGGTCTCATCGGTATCTACGAGGGTGGGCGGTCCTTTACGCTGGGGTATCTCCACGGGGACGATTTCCTCTTTGAATTTGCCGGCGTCCATGGCAGCAATGGCCTTCTGGTGGCTCTTCAAGGAGTACTCGTCCAATTCCTGGCGGGTGAGGCCGTACTCGTTGGCGATCCACTCCGCGGAATTGCCCATGTGCTGACCTGTGAAGGAACACCACAGGCCATCGTGGACAGTGGCGTCCAGCATCTCAGCATTGCCCAGGCGATAACCGGTGCGGCCCCTGGCGAGCATGTAGGGTCCCAGGCTCATGTTCTCCATACCGCCAGCAACAAAGATCTCACCGAACTCGGCCTTGATCATGTCGGCGGCCATCATGACGGTCTTGAGCCCTGAGCCACAGATCTTGTTGACGGTAGTGGCCCCCACCGTGTTGGGGAGACCGGCGTGGATGGCTGACTGGCGGGCCGGGGCCTGGCCTTGACCGGCCGGTACCACACAGCCTATCAGTACTTCGTCAATGGATTCCGGGGTGACTCCGGCTCGCTTCACCGCTTCTTTGACAGCCACCGCTCCCAGACGTGGAGCCGGGGTGGTAGACAGCCCCCCCAGAAAGCGGCCCACGGGGGTGCGGCAAGCGCTGACGATCACCACTTTGTGTTGGTTGCTCATTGTTTTGATTTCCTCCCTGGTATCTGTTAGTTGATAGTTTGTAGGTGAGCCAACAGCCGTTGGACATTTTACCAGAAAAACGGCTTTTTGACTAATACGAGCTTCCCCGATGACAGAGTCCTGAACTTGTTCGGGTTGGCTGCGCCCCCCAACAAGTTGGGGACTCCCTTGGCTACGGCCTTTCCAACTTTTTACCTGGGAGGCCCAATGGTGCGGTTTTGCCAGAGGGCAAAAGTACGGACAAGAGCCCCGCTCCTATCAGCCGCACTCCCCCGGCGATGAGAAGGGCTATTTTGACGCTGGTCAGGTCTGCCAGCAAAGTGCCCAGCAGGGGGGCTAAGAAAGCCGTCACGTTGACCAGGCTGGTGTAGATGGCCACATAACTGGGGCGGCGCTCTGGCGGGCAGACCTCCAACATAAAGTTAAAAGCACTCAGGTTGTGGCTGGCCGAGAACACGCCACCGATCACAGAGACAACGATCAGGGGTTCGATGCGGGGCGAAAGGCCCGTCAGTGTCGGGTAGAGCACCAGGCCCAGGCTGGAGATGATCAGCACCAGCCGGTTGCCGCGTTTTTCAGCCACCTTGCGCCACCAAAGGTAGCTCAAGATGGTGGTGGCACTCAGGACTGTGGACAGAAGCCCAACCCAGGCATCGCTGGCATGTAAATTCCTGACCCGATAGATGGAGTAGAGGGCTGCGGGCAGGTAGAGACCCCAGTGGAAGACAAAGTTGGCCCCCGCAAAGCGCATGAAATCGCGCTGGCCGGCCACGGTCCTCACGAAGCGGCGAAGGCGCAGGGTCAACAGTTCCTTGGGGCGGGCCTGATGGCGGGCAATGACCTCATCAGGCACCTGAATACGCTTGAGGTAATACAGGCTGAGCATGGAGGCGCTGGTGCCCAGGCCAAAGAGTAGTTGGTAGTTCAGAGGGAAGAAAGGGAAGAGGTCCAGAAACTTGCCACCCGCCAGCACCACGACCATACCGACCGAGGAGAGGAGGATGTGGCGGATGCTGACCATCTTGGCTCTTTTCTCAATGGGTGTGAGGTCCGCCATGAGGGAGGTGATGGCCACGTTGATGATAGCGGTCGGTAGGGTGATCAAAGCGTTCAGGATGATCACGGCCTCGACGCGATAGGTGTGGATGAACAGGGGCATCAAAGCGATGAGGAGATAGCCCAGGCGTTGCAGGAAGCCGGTCAAGAGGATGATGGGCAGGCGGCGGCGCTGGCGCTCGATGAGGCGAGCGGAGGGGATGAGCCAGAAAACGTTGATCAGGGCCGGCAGGGCGGCTAACCAGCCTATCTCGCTGTTGGAAGCGCCCAGGCGGATGACAAAGACGCTGACAAAGGTGGTGGCGATGCCCTCCAGGACGCCGAACCAGGCGGTATCAACGTAGAGATTCCACAGGTTCTGCTCTTCGATGGTTGTCCAGGGTTTTCGCCACGGCAGACGGCTGGCGAGTCGGGCCAACGCGGTCCGCAGGGGCACTCTGGGTCCGGCACCAAGGGCCAGGCGTTTCAGGGAAGGGCGGATTCGACGCCTGCCGGCCTTTCTACCAACTCTTTTGCTCATCTACACAGATGCGCCTTCAGCTTGTCGTAGGTATCGTCCAGCAGTTCGGGGATGACGCGCGTTTCAGCAAAGATGGGCATAAAGTTGGTGTCGCCCTCCCAACGAGGCACAATGTGAAAGTGGACGTGGTCGTAGACGCCGGCTCCGGCGGTTTTGCCGATGTTGGCTCCCAGGTTAAAGCCGTGGGGGTTCATGCACTGGCGGAGGGCGACCAGGCACTGGCTGACCAGGAGCATCATCTCGGTCAGGGTCTCTTGTTCCAGCATCTCCAGGCTGGGCACGTGCTGGTAGGGAACTACCATAAGGTGGCCGTTGTTGTAGGGGTAAAGGTTGAGCATCACGTAGCAGGTGCGGCCACGGTGGAGGATGTGGTTCTTTTTGTCGTGGTTCTCGGCGACCTTGTCACAGAGGACGCAGCCTTTTGTCTTGTTGCTGAGGATGTACTCCATGCGCCAAGGGGCCCATAGTCTTTTCATTCGCCTGTCTCCGCCTTGGTGATAGATGATAGCACAGAAGAGGGCAGGATTGTGGCCCTGCCCTTGGTTGGATTTAGGTCAATTATACTCCAGTCTGGCTGTCTTGGCAAGAATGGAGTCTCAGATTGGCATAGCTACTGGTTGATCCAAAAGAGCCAATGGCTCCACCCTGTCTGTCTCCAAAGTCGGAGCATAGGAGAAGACTTTCAGAATGACGTTGACTGGAGAAGAGGTAATGATTTGCAGGAGGGTTATTTCTTTTTCGATCAGCCACTCAGGCTGTGTAGCCATAGTTTCAACTCTTCGGAATATGCTTTCCCCACGCGCTCACTACGAAATTGTTGGGAAGGGTAGTCCCATTCACGGCTTCCTGCCTGGCGGTGAATTGAAATCGGTGTGCTCGAAAGGGTTTTCGACAGGCAACCCTTCAGCGTCAGCGGCGTCCAGGGCCTGCTTGTCGCCGCTGACGAAGGTCACTGTCACTTTTTGAGTAGCAAGATGTTGTGCGAGTTGAAGCCCGCTGGCCACCTGCACAGCGTCGTAGCCTTTCAGGGGGTAGCGTTGGGTCAGCTCGGCTGCCTGTTCGATAAGCGGCTGGGTGACCTGCCAGAGTTGGTAGACGCCTTTGTCTACTTCGTCGCTGAATTCCTCGTAAGCCATCCTGCCTTGCCTGGGGCGCAGCTTGGCGGTCCGCACACAGATGGCAATGGCCGCTGCTACCTCTACCAGTGAGATAGCACTGATAAGGATGACATTCGCCGGATTATCAATGAGAGTCCGTACCCAGGTGCTTCCTGGTTCGTGCACGTAGCGTTTGACCAGGGCACTGGCATCGAGGTAAAAAAGACTCATAATAAGGGTTCCCGGCGGCGGTTGTCAATGATGATCTGTGACAAAGGTGGATCCAGTTGTAAAGCGTCCATCTCCTGGCGGAATTGGCGTCTATCCCGTTCCGGTAGACGTCGCCAGGCTTTAGCTCGGGCCTGGATCATAGGCCCCGGCTTGGCCAAGAGCCCCGTTGCCTGCAACAAGGCCAACAGCCGCTCTTTCTCAGTGTCAGGTTCGGCTGCTGGAGCTATGTCTGAGGCTGGTTTAGTCATCTGTAGCTCAGCGACTACTTGTTCTAACCGTTCCACACGAGCAGTCAGTTCAGCCAGGTTCGTTTCGGAGACTACCATAGTACATACCCTCCCATACTGCTCAAGTCACTCAAAACTGCATCCCACGCATTGCAATTATATCCCATCCTCCCTCAAAAATCAAGCCCGCAAAGCCGCTCTCCATCTTCAAGGCGATAGGGTAGCGGGGACGACTTGCTATGGGCCTGTCTTTCTCGGTGATTGCTTTGGCGGCTCTCTCCTGCGTTCTAGTTTTTGCAGCCGTTTGTCCAGCTCGGCCAGCAGGAGCAGGATTTGCCCGATGGCCTGCTCTGGCGTCAGTTGCTCACGCCCCCAGCGGCGGACGAGCTCTGGCAATCCGTAGGTGCCCATCACGCCTCCTCCTGCTCTGCGGCGTCCTGCTCGCTTTGCTTCAACTGTCGCTCCAGCAGCCGCAACGCGCTCCACGAAGGCGCGGGGTAGTCGTTGCGATTCAGGCGGGTAAGGAGAAAGACGACGGGGTTGCGGAAGCCGTCTGGCCCACGCAACTGGCAGTAGCGCAGCCAGCGGGCCACCGCGTCGGGCGTGACGTGGGGCAGTCCGGCCAGCCGCCGCGCGGTGGTCCTGGCCAGGCCAAAGTCAATCAGCGAGTGCACCATCCGTTCGATGGCTTCTTCGTCGTCGGTGAGCGGGGAATGCATCGTGGCTAACCTCCTTTGCGTTTGTTCTGTCTAGGTGCAATGCACTTTGGGAAGTGCGTCGCACCTGGGAATCAGGCCGTGGCCCGGCGCCCAACGAAACGGGCGCTCCCACCTGGAGGCAGGAGCGCCCGCTGAGCGCCAAGGGCTGGAGGTTAGCCCAAAAGCGCGTTTTGTGCTATACTATCCCCAGCCTTGCCACTGCCCACGTCAGTGGTGAGGTCAGAGGGCCGTCGGTGATATCAGCACCGGCGGCTCTCGCTTTTGTGATTCATCCTAATTATACTGGCAACCGAGATATTTGTCAAGTTTGCTGTTTGGGCTTGGGTCCAGGTTTTCTTTCTTTGGCTGCGTATTCTTCCACTGAGTCTTTATCCACCATCCAATCGCGGGCAAATTTCTTCCCCCGAAGTTGGCCCGTTCGTAAGAGATAGCTCACGTGATCACGGCTAACGCCAATGATTCTGGCTGCCTCACTGGTAGTTATCCACTCCTCAGCCATGCATCGCCTCGCTTTCGATCATGGCTTCGACTTTGCGCTTGGCTTGTTCGAGGAGTTCAAGCCCCCGAGAGTAAGCTTGGTGCGATTCTTGAATCAGCCCCCGCACAGTCATTTCATTATCATCTGACACAATAATGGGTAAGTTCAGAACATCGGATGCCGTAACGGCGGGGTACATGCTGGCCCGGTTAGATCGGTTCAACAGTTCCCGTATCGGTTTGAGACGTAGATAAACCAGTAGGTACTCTGCGGAAACGCTAAGAGGTTCAAGGACTGCAAAGCCAGATGAACAGACGAAGCCATCTTGTTTGGGGTGAATTAATGCAATTCCACCACGATGAGGCCGAACAGTTGAAACGACAATATCACTTGCTCTTACAATTTGCTGTGCCCTGTCTGGTGCCTCTTCGCCTGGAATCTCCGAGGCGTGGCACAAGCCGTTGCTAAGATCAACGTCAGAAATCTCGATGTAGTTAAAGTTCACACCTATCTGGGCAGAGAACTTTTCCTGCCGCAGGCGGGCCATATCACCAAGCGGTTGAGTACCAAGATTGTACAGATGCTCTAGAAGTTTATCATATTTTGGTTCAAAGAAATCAGAATCAATACGACTAGCACAGAATGTATCGAATACACTAGCTTCGCCAAAGAGATCAACGGATCGGTCAAGGTCAGACAGCTCCAACTCGTCGAGGAGCAGTTGCTCGGCCTGGCGGTAGAGATCTTGAGATAGTGCTGTCTGTTGATGATATTCACGCAGTATGTTGCCTATCTCGACTTGAACGGCTTTTTCTGGCAGGAATACATTGATCCTGCCGACTCGATCCAAAGTTAGCTGTAGCTGAATCTGCTGCTCGCGTTCGCGCATCAACTGGAAGAAACCATACCTGCAGCGCAGAAACACTACCAGATAGTAAGGATCTACGACTTCTGTATCTATGTCCTTAAGCCCTAGCACCGTCCTGCTAAGGGCACAGTGTTTCAAGTTCTTGTGCAGAATCCCAGCATAGCAGGGTGTTCCTACTTTGGTGATGACAATATCACCAGAGTAAAGCTCTTGAATACCTTTACTCTCTCTGATGAAAGACAAAGGAATCCGCTCAAAAGGTTGGTCGTTTGTGATCACTGGATAGGTAATGACGTCAACGCCCCGAATGAAAGGAACGTCACCGTGCTCGTACAGGTCGGTCGCGGCTGGGTAGAAAGCGCTCGTGACTATGGTGCCCAAGTCCTCTAGGCGTTTGTGGTCTGCACCGCGAAGTTGTGTTGCCACCTCAAGGAACTCTGGCTGGAAGTATTCGCTGTCAATGCG
>Ga0180437_10005026_pt1 | contig 18374 bp, 13 predicted proteins | sample SS_ome_4_FD_132410 | JGI IMG/M metagenome (GOLD analysis project Ga0180437, IMG submission 132410) | Hypersaline lake sediment archaeal communities from the Salton Sea, California, USA - SS_3_D_1 metaG | ecosystem: Environmental > Aquatic > Non-marine Saline and Alkaline > Hypersaline >... | reverse complement strand
TTCTCGAGTCTCCCAAAGGTTTTTCATGCCAGCATAGAGGATGTAGGTGGTGATGTAATCACCTATCAATGGGACGGCAGGGATGAGGGCGGTGCGGTTTTATCTCCAGGGTGGTACACGGTGAGGTTGACAGTTAGGGATGAGCTTGGGCGTTCGACTTCTCTTGCGAAGCTCGTTTCAATCGGCGATTTGATGGCTGACAGCGACATGCTGTGGGATGGGACGAGTGCGAACCAGAAAAATGTGCACGCGTGCGGCAGATGGGTTGTCTGGCAGGACCAAAGAAGCGGAGACTGGGATGTTTATGCGCTTGACATTGGTAATGGGAGTGTTGTCGCAGAAATCATTGCTCAGGGCCCGCTGAATCAGGAGAGACCGAAAACAGATGGACGGTGGGTAGTCTGGGAAGACCGGCAGCCGGACGGGAACCGGGATATCTGGGGGAAGGAGCTCGGAAGTGCTGAACTTCCCTTTGCGATTACGGAAACTGTGAATCTTGACGAGCAGAAACCTGCAGTTTACTGGCCATGGGTTGTGTATCAGGCAAGACCTATGGATGATCCGGAGGCGCCGTGGCAACTGATGGTATACAACATGGAATCAGAAATCGTTGAGGAGGTGGACCCTACCTCCCAGGATCAGCTTGATCCCGCAATCCACAAAGGAAGGATCGTCTGGCAGGACTTCAGGGATCCGGGATATGGGGAGATCTATCTCAAAGACCTGAGAACAGGGGAGCGACGGCGAATAACCGATGATCCCTACAGCCAGTACCATCCTTCTATCTTTGAGAACTGGATCGTATGGTCGGACAAGAGGAATACCCAGAGTGAGCTTTACGGATATAATCTCCTGAAGGGTGTGGAAATACGGCCTACAGATACGCCTGAAAACGAGACAAGACCGTTTATCAATGGAAAGTGGGTGGTGTATGAGGAGGATTCCGCCGGTGTATCTCAAACCAATCTGAGAATACTCCACCTCTCCACATTTGCCGCCATCAATTTGACCAATTTCAGGTCTGAAAAACAGAAACCAGCTCTTGCGTCTGGTAAGTTGATCTGGGAGGACAGGCGGAATGGAACGAGTAAGATCATGATGGGGTCGCTCCCGGATCTTCAGGCGATCTATCATAACTACAATGCAGTGGCTGTGACCGATGGAATGGTCTCGTATCTGGGAGATGCTCACACGCTTCTCAGACTCTGGAACACTCAGGCAGGAGTCAGCGCAATTTTGCGGTACAAATCTCTCGTTCCAACGCCGGTTATCGAAACAGTTGTCTGGGAGAACGACCAGCCTCTGGGGCCCAATTTTGACCTTGAGGAGGGGAGTTTTCTGTGGGTCAGATTCGAGCAGGCGAAAATACTCCATCTGGGCCAGGGGGGTGAATGCACTGCCATTCAACTCACTCCCGGGGAGAATGTGTTCAGCTACCGGTGCTTTCCCGATCGTTACAGCGCCTATGAGCTGTTGAGGGAGATTGGCGTTGACAGGATTAAAGCTGTCCGGATGCTCGATTCAGAAACCGGCAGATGGATGGTCGCTGCGGTAGTGGACGGCAGTATCGTGGGGGAGGATTTCGCGATACCGAGAATTGCCGTGGTGATGCTGGACATGAGCACGGCGGTTGATAACTGGAATCCCGGACAGTAGACGGATTGTCCAGGTGTAAATGTTTCAGGGGGGGAGAGGGGGAAACGTCGATGAAAGCATTACGCGTCTTTGTATTATTACTTGCCATCAATTTTCTGATATCTTCCGGTGCCTGTTTTGGACTTACATCTGAGGAGTTGAAGGACATGATGGATCGCCATGAGCAGATCACTCTGATCGATGTGCGGGAAAGGTCCGCATTTTCAAGCAGTCACATCCCTGGAGCGATAAATATCCCTGCACGGCTCTGCGGTCTGAAATCCCTGCCTCCGATAGGAAGGGTGATCGTTTACGGTGACGGTCTCGATGAGACTCCGGTGCTCGAGGCTGTTGAAGCATTGAATACGAAAACCGGTATCGAAGCACAGAAGCTCGAGGGTGGAATATTACGGTGGGAGGCACTCAATTATCCGAGCACTCGAAAGAAGGGCTTCGATGAAGAGCGTCTCCTCTTTATTACCTATCGGCAGCTTGAAGGGATGAGCAGAAGTAACCCTGACCTTGTGATACTGGATCTACGGGAACCACAACAGGCAATTCAGAGCAAATCCTTGAAGGAGCCGGGGGACAAAACCGCACGGGGGAAAGGGCCGACAGATTTGTTGAAGAAGTTCCCCGGTGTCAGAATTGTAAAGTCGGTTGCGACAGACACAAAGGACGTTGCAGCAGGCACTCTCAGCGCGAAAGGCTTGACAGAGAGACAAGGTGAGCATTCCGAGCTCTATGTATTGATTGACATGGGAGACGGATCTGCAGAAAAGATGGCACGCTTCTTAAAAGCAGCCGGGATAAAACGATTTGTGATACTTGCGGGGGGTGAAGTAAGTCTGCTTAAAAGTGAGACACAGGATCTCAGGAAGTAAGGAATGGGGATGGACTATGAATAGAACTTATCATGCTATTGTCCGTTTCATTTTACTGGTGAGTGTGGTTTTTGTACCGGCAGTTGCGTTACGGGCACAGATCACCATTGAGAATGTGCGGGCCGTGGATGTAACACCCTCTGGTTTTTCCCTAGTCTTCCAGACCTCTGAACCTGCGACTCCTGGAATTGTCTTTTATTCCGACGAAGCGGGCACAACCGAGGTTGCAGGAGAGCTGGAAGTAGATCTTTTTCCACTGTGGGCTGGCGATCCCCAAATCGTCGATGAATATCAGCAGGAGCTGGTGAAAGAGGGCATCAGAGAGCGTGCGAAGCAGCTGGGATTGATGAAGATAGGTGTTCACGGCTGTACCCCGGAAACGACGTATTTTTATAAAATCTCTGCCGAAGGCGAAGGAAACGATACGGTGTGGTGGCCCTCTGCGGGCACGGCCAATGTGACAACAACCAAGGAAAACGCCTTTGTCAGTGACTCGAAACAGCTCTTGATTACCCTTCTTGATAACGGGGAAAGCCCTGATGCAACTGGATGGCTGGTTACCGCATCCACGGATGAAACCCTCTTTCCGATTTCCGCCTTTGTCGGGGACGGGGCAGGAGCAAACCTGGCATATTTGAATTTGAATCACTTTTTCGGTGCAGACGGATCTCACTGGACCCCTACGGGGAGCAGGGAGGTGGTCCTTCACATCTATGGTCTCGAGACAGGTGTGGTGGAGCATGCAGTGGATCTGGATTTTTCCACAGATTTTCATGTATCCATTGTGCACCCGATTGGTGTGCATCTGGGAGCGGTGCTGGATTCAGACGGAGACGGCCTGCCAGACCATATTGAAATCGCGACCGGCACAGACCCGTTCAATCCGGACTCAGACGGTGACGGCTTACCCGATGGAGTGGAAGATGCGAACCAGAACGGTGTCGTTGATCCCGGTGAAACCGACCCCCGCAACCCGGACACGGACTTTGATGGATATGATGACGGAATTGAAGTGTATACGGGGAGTGATCCTCTGAACGGGTATTCCTATCCCGGTGTCACGATCGTTCAGTTGAAAGAGGGATTCAATATGATCGGGATTCCGGCGGACGTAAAATACACACCTGATCTGAGAGACTGGATACCATTTCTCGGGGACTCCATGGAGATCGAAACGGTCATGGTCTACGATGCTTCGGCAGGCGCTTTTGTCACAATGATCCCGGAAGATCCGTCAAACGAAAGCTTCATCCTGAAGGGAGGGGAGGGGTTGATCGTCTATGCCCTGGGAGACAGACAGATCGAGTTTACCACAGTGCTTGACTCGAGCCTCGATCTGCACCAGGGATTCAACCTGATCGGGATTTCGAGCCCGCCTCCGGGGTACAGCGCATTCCAGCTTCTGAGCTCACTCGGAAATGAAAACGCCTCGAGCATCCAGCGCTACGATACGGTGAAGGGTGCCTTTGAGACTGCAGGGTTCATGTCAGAGGGGGATATTACGGGAATAGATTTCCCGATTGTTTCGGGCGAGGGATATATCATCTTCATGCGCCAGGAGGTCCGGGACAGTTGGTTTTGAGGTGAGCAGCGTGACAGGTATGGAGGGAAGGTTGAAGCGGATGAGGTTTTTTCATTGGACTGAGGGGGTGCAGGTCATGGGGAAAAAAATAATCGCGTGTGCGGTTTTTCTGCTCGTGTTTCTTGGGGGAAGCTTCAGCGTATTTGCCATGCCGCAGCCGGACTACACTTTCCTGGGGACCGTCTCAGTGAACGGTATCCCACTGACCCAGGCGGACACCGGCTACACCGTTTCTCTCGAGGTCGACGGCGTAGAGCTCGTCCGCTACAGGATGGGCGATAATCCGGGTGCCGGGGACAGCTATGTATTGATCGTCCCAATGGACGACGACCCTGCGGTCACCACCAAAGCCCAGATAGGGGATACAGCATACGTGTACATCAACGGCGTCGAGGTGGACGAGTCCCCCTTTTTACTTGTAGACACTGATGAGATTTATCCCGAGAATTTCATTCAGGACATAAACGCAATGGTATACACCATATCCGGATATGTGCGCGATTCTGGCGGGACGGGGATCGAGGGTGTTGAGATGGGCGGGCTTCCCGGTGATTCCCTGACCTCTTCGGACGGACAGTACACCGGGCTTTTACCCCCAGGATGGACTGGGACGGTCACCCCGACAAAGAGCGGGTACACGTTCAGCCCGGCGAGTATGAGCTACAGCAACGTTTTGAGTCATTATACAGATCAGGACTACACCGCAACACTGATCACCTACACCATTTCCGGCGCTGTTTCAACCTTTGTGGGAACCGGGATTGCGGATGTCATGATGAGCGGGCTTCCCGGTAATCCTGGCACATCTCCCGATGGCTCATACGTCGGGACCGTTCCCCACGGCTGGACAGGAGTGGTATCGCCGATGAAAAGCGGGTACTCCTTCAGTCCCGGATTCATGAGCTACATCGATGTGACTTCCGACCACACCGGGCAGAACTACACCGGGTCGCTTGAGGGAAACCGGCCTCCTGTTGCTCTGGCCGGTCCAGACCAGATCGTGGATGAGGGGGTAGAGGTCACCCTGGACGGCTCGAACTCATATGACGGAGACGACGGAATCTACGCTTACCAGTGGACTCAACTGGACGGGCAGCCGGTGACTCTTTCTGATACCACTGCCTCCAGCCCGACCTTCTTCTCGCCTTCTGTAGATCTGGATGGGGAAGCGCTGAGATTCGAGTTGCGGGTGATCGACTTTGACGGACAGGAGTCATCTGACATATGCATTGTGAACGTGACGAGTCAGAATTTGCCGCCTGTTGCAGATGCGGGGCCCGATCAGGAAGTGAGGGGGGGCGACCGTGTGCTCCTGTATGGTGACAATTCCTACGACCCCGATGGCACGATTTCCTCCTATCTTTGGACTCAGTTGACCGGGGCGCATGTGACCCTATCCGATGAAACAGTCCCTCAGCCGACGTTCACTGCAGGTGACGCTCCGGAGGGCGAGTCACTTATCTTTGAGCTTTTTGTCACGGACGATGGAGGGCTACAGGCGTCCGACACCTGTATAGTGACTGTACTTGGACAGAACAGACCACCTGTTGCAGATGCGGGGCCCAATCAGGTGGTGGATGAGGGAGTACTGGTGCTGCTTGATGGGAGTGACTCTTGTGACCCTGACGGGGACGACATTACATTCCTGTGGAAACAGCTAGAAGGTACAGGTGTTCATCTCTCTGATGTTACTGAAATGCAACCAACCTTCCCAGCACCAAATGTTGCTCCGAACGGTGAATCCCTCATTTTTGAATTGATGGTAACTGATGAGTGGGGGCTCAGTTCCAGGGACCGCTGTATTGTGAGTGTGGTTACACCGCAGAACGCACCGCCTGTTGCTGATGCAGGAGCTGACCGGAAGGTTGAGGAAGGAACGAGAGTCGAACTGAATGGAGGAGGGTCATACGATCCCGATGGGACAATTGCATGGTGTCAGTGGTCGCAGATAAGCGGACCTCCTGTAACGCTGGAGGATGCGACGGAGATGAATGGAAGCTTTACCGCACCGGAGGTAGGACCTGAAGGGGAGGTTCTCGTGTTTCAGTTCACCGTGTGCGATGGAGTGCTCCATGACTGTGATGAAATCACAATAGAAGTAACCGATAAGGAAGAGGGAGGAGGAAACGGGGGTCCAACATGCGGGATAATTGCTGCAGCCACTGGATCGCCCCTCATGGAGAAGTTGGACATATTGCGCCAGTTGAGGGACCGGTATCTGAGAAGCCATATAATCGGGAGAGCATTTGTAAGAATGTATTATGAGTATGGACCGTATTTTGCCCGCTATATCGAAGATCACGAAGTGATCAGAAGATTGGTGAGAGTTGGTTTATACCCGATTGTTGGGGTGAGTTATGTCCTCATCAAAATCACTCTGTTTCAGAAGCTGATCATGATGGTTCCCTTCTGTGTACTGCTTGCAGTAATTACCCTTCTTCGAAACAAGAAGGGGAAGCTCCCATCTCAGTATCCTCTGTGTCCGTGAGGACTCCTGTTTTTGGGCAGAAAGAGTGAACACATGGACAGTACCGTTCAATCATTTTACTATTCTCACCGAGCTTCTCTTTACGAGTATGGGATCAATGACCATTTTTTTGAATTCTTTGGAATCGCCGGCGATTTGTTCGAGAAGAATTTGAATGCTGTACATTCCGGTTCTGGTTTTTGGTTGATGTACCGTGGTGAGTGGAGGGCACACATATTTTGATGCAAATATGTTGTCATATCCCACAACGCTCAAATCTTCAGGAATTCTAAGACTCAATTCCTTTGCCGCATCGTAGACCCCGATTGCAAGAAGATCGCTCAAACTCAGAACGGCTGTGAATCCGATGTCAGTGATCTTTCTGTTTCTGCAAATTTGTTTCAAGACTTCAGCACCACTTTCAATTGATAGATGAGAAAAAATCACAAGGTCTTCGCGGAGAAAGAGTTCATATTTCTCGAGAGCCTGTGTATACCCTCTTAAAAAATGATGAGAGGACGACAACTCCTCCGGCCCGTTTAAAAGTAAAATGTCTTTGTGCCCACTTTGAATCAGGTGTTCTGCCGCAAGGAAGGCAGCCTTCTCATGGTTTGCATACACATAGTTGATGTTTGGAAAATTTGGAAAACTGTCAATAAATACAGCCTTCAAATTTCTTTCGATAATCAGATTGATATTTGGTGAATTTTCATTTATCGGTGAAATGATAATGCCCTCCACACCATTTGAAATCATGGTAATGATGTTCTTTCTTTCGAGGTTTTGATCATAATTTGAGTCGCAGAGCAGCATCGTGTAATCTCTCTCGTTTAAAATATCTCCGATTACCTTATAGATCTCAGCGTAAAAAGGACTTTGAAGATCGTTCAGAATGATCCCGATTGTCTTTGTTTTTTTATTTTTTAATCCTTTCGCGAGAAGGTTGGGGTAATAATTCATCTCTTTTGCGATTCTGTGAATTCTTTCTCTTGTTTTTATATTCACCAAAGGATCGTTTCTCAGGGCCTTTGCAACTGTTGAGAAAGAGACCCCAGCAAGCTCTGCGATGTTTTTAATCGTAATCTCTTTCCGAGGGTACTGCTTGGTGTTTTTCATATCTTCCTGGTGTTTACTCTTGACATGTTTCAAAGCCTGGTGTAGAGTAGGTTTTATTTACAACGTTGTAAATATACACCCATTGTACCAATTTGTGACATTCTCGTCAATGATAAATGAGATAAGTTATTTGTTTCCAAAAAGCGTTTTTCATCGAGGAGGAGAAGTCGCATAACCCAACGGTGTTGGGTATAGTATAAATGAGCCTGATGTTATACGGTTGACTTTTTAGAGGAGGGGTGCATGGTACAGACAAAGCTTGGTTTTGTTGAGTTGTCGTGTACTCCGCATGTAAACGGCCTCGACGGAATGGGGCGTCCCATGCGGAGAGGAGATCTTGCCGGTAAGGCGCTCAAATATCTCGAAGATGAGGGGTACGAGGTTATACCTTTTACCGGCCCTGACAGGTGCATACATACGGTTGACGGGGCATGGAATGCCTGGAAGGATATGGCATTCCAGGAGGTTGACTGTGTAGTGATGTATTGTTCGAGCTGGGTATGGGCTACCTATTACATGCAGGCTGTCAGAAGATGGAGCATCCCGTGTGTTATCTGGACGCCGGCGTCACCGCAGGGATGGAATCTCAATTCCCTCGCAGTTCTTGGGGGTACATTCCGCCAGTGGGAAATCCCTTTCAGTTCGGTCATAGGAACGCCGGATAATCCAGAAACCCGGAAAGAAATCACCAAAGGGATTGCAGCATGCCGTGTCAAATCACGTTTAGCGAAGTCTAAATTTGGCTGTTTTGGCGGAACGAGCATGGGAATTGCGACAGGATTTGCCGATTTCAATGAGTGGTCGCGTAAGTTCGGTGTTTGGACCGAATATATTTCAGAGGCGCTGATCATCGAACGAGCGCGAAACAGTGTGACTTCGGATGAAGTACATGCGTGTTATAGAGAGCTGAAGGATACGGGATGTGTAATTCCAGATATAGATGAGCCTTTAGAAAAATCGATCCGTCACTATCTTGCATACCGTAGCATCGTGGATGAATATGGTTTCGATTTTGCTTCGATAAAAGATACCTTCGAAGCAGGTGATATCTATGTGGCAGCGAGCTTCACGCATGCGATGAATGCATCAAGAGGATTTGTGAGCACTGGTGAAGGGGAATGTTATGCGGCACTCACCGAATACATATTCCATTTGATCACGGAAGAGCCTTTCATGATGGGAGATCTTCAGCACGTAAATTGGAAAGACAATGTGCTGGTAATGGTTGAGAGTGGCGGAGCATCTTATAAACTTGCCAGCTCTCCTGAAAAAGTCCGATTTTCGCCTCAGTGGTCTGGAGAGCAGCGAGCTGGTGGATACTGCAACTCTTTTGTCTGTAAACCAGGAACGGTCACTGTTGGCAGGTTGACGAAAGTGGGGGGAGGAAAACATGAATTTCTTATATCAAGAGGAAAATGCCTTGATATGAACGATGATTATGAAAGCCACTGTGGATGCGGTATGGGGTCCTGGCCTCATGCGTTTTTCAACATTGAAGGAGATGGGAGGGAATTTGTAAATCACCTGAATGTTGAATATATACACATCGTGTACGGCGACATTGTTGATGAATTAGTCGAAACCTGCAGGCATCTGGATATTCTACCGGTTGTTGTTCTCTAATCTGGATGTGGACCCTCTGAGAATCAATTTTGGGATCAACCGGATTATTTTCTTTTTTCGAGTATTTTTCGCATTCAAGGTATCCATCAAGAGGGATATCCCTTTTTCTCCCAGCTCGCTCTTGGGCTGAGCTACAGTGGTTAATGGAGGAAAAAAATGTTTTGATTCCGGGATATCGTCGTATCCAACCACTGATATTTCTGCGGGTATGTGGAAACCTTTCTCCTCGATTGCCTCGTAGCCACCCATTGCAGTTGTGTCACTGACATAGAGTATTGCAGTTGGTTTTTCATTTCGAGGGGTATCCAGCAATGCTCTGGTTGCCTGATACCCGCCATCTGATTTTAAATTGCATGTTTTTAATAAATTATCATGAATCGGAAGACTGTGATCACGCATTCCTTTTTGATACCCTTTGTATACTTGGAGACAGGGTGAGTTATTCTTCGGCCCGTTGACGAGCGCGATTTTCCTGTGCCCCTGTTGAATGAGATGTTCTACGGCAATGTACGCTCCGTATTCCTGGTCTGCGTAAACGCAATTCACACTCCTTCTCAGAGACGGCTTGATATCGATATAAACGAAAGGGACATTGCTCTGATCAAGTATCTTACTCAACAGAGACACGTTTCCAGTAGGAGTAATAATCATTCCATCAACTCTCTTCCCTATGAGTATATTCATATATTTTAATTCTTTTTCAGGCTCATAATCCGAGTTACACAGAATAATGTTGAAGCCGTTTTTGTTTGCATAATTCTCGATGTTTTTCACGATGTCCGGGTAGAAGGGGTTCGTAATATCGCAAATGACGAGGCCAATGGTTTTCGTGCTTTGCAGCTTTAGACTTTTTGCAACGAGGTTTGGTCTGTAATTGAGTTTTTTGGCCGCCAAATATACTGTTTTCCTTGTTTTTTCACTTATTCGAGGGTGATTTGAGAGCGCACGTGAGACCGTCGATTCAGAGATGTTCAAATGTTTTGCAATATCTTTTATTCTGATCTTCATTGATCTTTTACTCCTCGGCTGCTGCACATCGCGATATATTGACGGACACGGAACGCGTTCACATATATTGTCATAAATTCTATTGACAGCGAGATAACAGTGTGATAGAGTTGTGCAATCGATTGCATTAATTATACATGTAGAGATTCATTTTTTCAATAAATTTATATTTTAAAATAAAGAGGAGATACCACTGTGATGAATGATCGATTTCCCAGAATTCCTGACGAAGAGTTTGTGAAGCGGATGTCCGATTTCAAAAAAAAGATGGATCGTGAACACATCGATTTGGTGGTGATGTTCTCAAACCTGCTGGATCCGTCTGCAGTGCGGTACTTTTCTGATGTGTCACCAATAAACGAGAGCGCGGCAGCGGTGATACCCCTTGAAGGGGAGCCCATACTGTGCTCTGGTCAGGCGTGTCATGAGTGGTCAAAATATAAATCGAAGATAAAAGACGTCAGGATCATGCCTGAAGTGGGTGAGGTATCCGGTGTGGAATACGAGATAGAGGGGCAGCTGGATTTTCGGGACCTCTTTGAAGAGATGCGGAGAAAGTATAAGGTGAAGAAAATTGGAATAATCGGTGATCTGATCTTTCCCTATGAGATATACAGGAAGCTCGAACAGGTGTTTCCCGGTATCGAGAAGGTCAGCGCAGAGATGTTGATGTACGAGCTCAGGATGAGGAAAACTGAGAATGAGCTCGCCTGCATCAAAAAGGCATGCGAGATTATTTCAGATACATTTGCATATGCAGTGGAGCGGGTGAAACCGGGTGTGACGGAGCTTGATATACAGGCGGATATAGAAGGGCAGATGCTCCGTCTCGGCGCAGAGGCGTATTGCAACTCATTTTCTCCCATGATACCATCTGGAAGGGAACATTCCAATCTCTGTATGAACAGAAATACATTGCGGAAGGTAACGGAAGGTGAGATAATCGATCTACAGGCAGGAACGCTGTACGAAGGCTATAACGCGACAGTCTGTACACCTGTCGTGCTTGGGAAAATACCGGATGAAATAACAAAGGCGGTGAATGTTGCCTACGATTCGATGAAAGCAGTTGTCGATGCATTGAAGCCTGGTGCCGTTTCTCCCCAACTTTATAAAGTATATGGTGATTTTCTGGAAAAGAAAGGCTACAGAAAGTTCAGCCCTTACGGATCAGTACATTCTCTTGGAATGCTTGAATGTGAAACGCCCTTCTTTTCTGCAACGAAAGACGTGAAGATACTCGAGAACATGGTAGTGGCCATTGATGTGTATTTCAAAGGATTACCATGGGGGTCGTTCAGAATTGAGGACACATTCATCATCCGAAAAGATGGCGCTGAACTCGCAACGACATTTAACAAAAATTACTTGCCGAAGATGTATAAATAAATATATAGAGAGTAAAAATCCGAGAGAGGAGGTGATTAGGGATAAAAAATATTTATCGTTTTTTAAATTAAATATCTTAATAGGAGGGCTGTAAAATGAAATCAAAGATTCTTGTAGGCCTCATGGTATTCTTTTCATTGCTTTTATTTACCGCAATATGTGCTTTTGGCGAAGGGGAAAAACAGCCAGCTCCAAAAGAAAAGAAAACCCTTAGCCTTCTTATCTGGGAGGGATACGCTGAAGATGAGTGGGTAAAGCCTTTTGAAAAAGAATATGGAGTTACAATTACCTCCACTTATGTTGGTTCTAATGATGAGATGTTTGCTAAGATGGTGGCAGGTAAGGGGAGTGGATATGATCTCATCTCACCCAATATAGGTCAGATGTTTCAGTTTGAAGAAGCTGGGGTTATTGTTCCAATAGATATGAGCAAAATACCCAATTATAAGGAAATATCTCCAGGTTTCATTCAAAAAACAGAGGAAATAACTGTAATTAATGGGAAACATTGGATAATTCCTTATGTATTCGGGGATCTCCCTCTTCTCTATAATGCTGATGTTGTCAAACCAGCTCCTACTTCTTGGAATGTTTTGTGGAGTGAAAAATATAAGGGTAGAATATCGATCTGGGACGAGGCAACGGCTGATATTGCATTAGCAGCATTAGCATTGGGTTTTCCTGACCCCTTTGATCTGACAGATAGGCAACTCGAGCAGTGCAAGCAAAAATTAATTGAACAAAAGCCTATATTGCGAAAGTACCACGTAGGTTTTGGAGAAGAACAAAACCTGTTACTGAGCAAAGAAGTAGTTGCCTTGGCTTCGCATGGAATAATGACACTCATAAGACTGCAGGAAAGAGGGCTTAACATCAAAGAAGCGAGTCCCAAAGAAGGTGTCCTGGGCTGGTGCGACGGGTGGTCCCTATCCAAGGGCGCTGAAGATGCAGACCTTGCGCATAAATGGGTCAACTACTGCATTAGCAAAGATGTTCAGGTTACGGTTCTGCGCAAAAGTCTTTATGCAGTGGTCAATCGTACGGTAGTGGAAGAGTTGACTCCAGAAGAAATAAAGACCTTTCACATGGATGACCCTGAATATCCTCTCAAACTCGCATTTATGAAACCACCCGAGGATTTAGCAAAGAGAATAAAGATGTGGAATGAGGTAAAAGCTGCCCCTGTTGAGTAAGAACGGGAAGCCCCTGGGAAATGGTAATTTCCCAGGGGCTTGTTTTCTCTGGCACAAGGAGTACATATGAGGATTGAGTCTCCAATGGCTGGAGGCAGGAGTGTGGAAGAAAAAGCCAATATAAAAAGTGGAAGTTTGCCTAGAGTTCATCTGGGGAAAAGATGGTTATTATTAGCTGGGATAATTCCTGTTTTATTATGGTATGGTTTTTTTGTTTTTGCTCCCTATTCTACCTTATTTCTGTATAGTTTTTGGAGCATGGTTGGCGACAAGCTGGTAACAAAATTAACATTTAGCAATTATATTTCATTCTTCCAGGAATATATATACTACGGATTGTTCTTCAAGACATTAAAAATGGCCTTCTATGTCACTATTTCCTGCCTCGTAATAGGTTATCCCACCGCTTATTTTATTGCCAGAAAGAGTGGGCGGGGTAAACATTTCTTCTTCCTGCTTATCGCAGTATCCCTATGCTCAAGTTACATCGTTCGAGTGTATGCCTGGAAGTCTGTTCTGGGAATTAGCGGAGTGGTGAACGGAGTCCTCGTAGCTTTGCACATTCTTAAGGAACCTTCCCCGCTATTTCTCTATAATAATTTTACCGTATATCTTGCTCTGGTTGAGGTTCTATTGCCCTTTATGCTATTACCCCTTTTTACTGCACTGGAAAAAATTCCCATATCACTTCTAGAGGCCTCTAATGATCTGGGAGCGAATAATTTTATAACCTTCTGGAGGGTTATCTTTCCTTTGAGCTTACCAGGGGTTTTGGCCGGAGCTACATTCACTTTCGTCCTCACACTGGGAGACTTTATCACTCCTGCGCTGGTGGGGGGTACAAGGGGTATTTTAATCGGTAAGATAATTTGGACTCAATTTGGATTTGCAAATAACTGGCCATTAGGTGCAGCGTTAGGGTTTTTTGTGGCAATAATGACCATTTTGATAATATCGGTGGTGAGTAGATTTGGTGCTTTGGAGGAGATGTAGGAAGAAATGGCCAAAAGAGGATACCTCCAAAAAAATTCAATCTTGGTTCTTATTACTATGTTTACTTTTGGATTCTTGTATCTTCCCATTATATTTGTCATAATATTTTCTTTCAATTCTTCGGTTATTAGTGCGCTTCCTCTAGAACGTTTCACATTGGATTGGTATAGAGAAGCCTTTGCAGATAGACAGGTGCTGATGGCTTTCAGGAATACTGTGTATGTAGGAGTTATTGCCACATTTCTTTCACTCATCCTGGGCACATGTGCTGCTTTTACTTTGAATAGATTTCGTTTTCCAGCGAGAGGTCTTCTCCAGCGCATTATTCTTCTTCCCTTTGTTATGCCAGGAATCATTACAGGAATTGCTCTATTGCTTATTTTCTCTTCCACTGGCATTATTCGCTCTCTGGCAACTGTAATCATCGGTCATGTAGTGTTCTGCTTTGCTCTGGTTTTCAGGAATGTGTCTGCTCGGTTACAGGTCATGTCAAGGAGCTACGAGGAGGCATCCTATGACCTGGGTGCCAATCGGTGGCAGACTTTTCTGCTGGTCACTTTACCCAACATGCGTACTGCGTTGCTGTCTGCAGCACTTTTAGCCTTTGTTCTTTCTATAGATGAAACGCTTATCACTTTTTTCGTCATTGGTCGCCAAAACACCCTTCCAATATTGATTTGGTCTATGCTGCGTCGTGGATTTACTCCTGAAATCAATGCAATTGTTACTATTTTGTTTTCTGTTTCATTAATTTTGGTGCTTATGTTAGGAGTTATACTGAGGAAAAAAGAATAAACAGATCCCCATGCTTTCATCTACGAAGCAAAATGAAAGAGGGATAATGATGAACGAAAAGATCAAAGAAAAGCTGATTCTGAAGATTGAGCATCTGAGCAAATATTTTGGTAAAATATGTGCAGTTGATAATATATCCTTGGAAGTGCAGAGAGGCGAGTTTTTAATACTTCTCGGGCCATCAGGTTGCGGTAAGACGACTACTCTGCGTCTCGTGGCTGGGCTTGAAGATCCCACTTCAGGACAGATATACTGTGAGGGTCTTTTTCTCAACCCGCTGCCTCCGTATAAAAGACCGGTAAACACGGTATTTCAGAACTATGCACTGTTTCCGCACATGAGTGTATTTGAGAATGTAGGCTACAGCCTCAGAGTGAAAAGAGTTCCCCGTGGCGAGATTAAAAAGCGGGTGGGGGAGGCCTTGAGGCTGGTGGCATTGGGCGGCTTTCAGCCCAGATTTCCCAGGGAGCTCAGCGGAGGCCAGCAACAGAGAGTTGCGCTGGCCAGATCACTGATATGTCAGCCCAGTATACTGCTGCTTGACGAACCTCTGGGGGCACTTGACCTGAAACTGAGAAAAGAGATGCAAATTGCATTGAAAAGTTTACAGGCGAAAGTTGGAATAACCTTCATTCACGTAACACACGATCAGGAGGAAGCCATGACCATGGCTGATCGAATTGTGGTGATGAACGAAGGGAAAATTGTACAAATCGGTACTCCCAAAGATTTGTATTACAATCCTGTGAATCGGTTTGTGGCAGATTTCATCGGTGAGACGAATATGATAGAAGGGGAAATTGTCGAGGTAATTGACAGAGAAGTGAAACTCAAGAGCCGTAATAAAATAATCATATCCGCGAAACCTTCCCACATCGATTCTGGAGAGCTCCAGATTGGAAGAAAGGTGAGCGTGTCTGTACGGCCGGAAAAGATCGTTATTCATGATAGGAGCCTGGATCTTCCGAATGTGTTCTCCGGAACGGTCATCGGTTTCTATTTCCTGGGGATCGAGCAGAAGATAATGGTCGAGACCGAAGACAAATCGGAGATCATGGTGAGGGTGCGTGAAATGAAGGATTCACGCGTTTTTCATCGAGGGGAAAAGGTGAAGATAGGATGGGAGAAAGAAGATGGAAGCATCTTTTTTTGAGAAAAGAAATTTGAATTGATGGTGATGCGATTCCAGCCCGTCACGCCAAAAAACTCTTTACATAATTTGTACCTCGGTGCCGCATCTTTGCATGAACAATCGATGTATGCAACGGGTTCTTTCACTGGAGAGAATATCCTTTTGCCGGCGAAGAACTTGCGTTTCAGGAAGTGACGCGAAACCAGCATAATGATCATTCTTTATCTATCCTCAATTATGGGAGAAGAGCATGACTTCAAAGGAAAGGATTCGTAATGCAATCGCACATAAAAGTGTTGATAAGATACCGGTAGATCTTGGGGGAAGCATACAAACTACCATACATGCATATGCCTATGCCGAATTAAAAAATTATCTTGGAATTACAGACGGCGAAATAGAAATCATGGATACTTTCATTCTTGCTGCCAAGGTTGAGGATACGGTGCGCAGCATATTCAAAGTAGATACTGTGCCGCTTTTGTGCCCGATAGACGGTCTGGGAGTCAAATTCAGTACTGAAAAAAGAGAGTGGCAGATGCCAAACGGGCTCATGGTGAAGGTGAGTGCAGATTTTCATCCTGTTGAGCAGGAGAACGGTTGTTACATCTTTGAGAGAAACGGTTTTGTATTTACGCTTCCAAAACACGGGTACTACTTTGACGTCCTTCGGTATGCACTGCAGGATGCTGTCTCTTATAGAGATATAGATCTTATGTTCGATTTTTCCGGTTTTACGGAAAATGAGGCAGAATACTTCAGACAGGAAGCTGAAAGGTTGAAACATACGAATAAGGCGGTAATCGGGGATATTTTTGCAAATTTTCAGCCTGAAGACGCGTTTGGATATGAAAATGCCTACCTGAAATTCATACTCGATAAAAAACTCGTGCGCTACTTTGTTGATAAGATCACCGACATGAACATGAGAAATTTTGATGTATTTCAAGCTGCGATTGGCGAGGGTGCCGATGTCATTATGCTTCACGTGGACATGGGAAATCAGAATGGTCCCATGTTCTCATTAGAGACAGCAAAAGAGCTATTCTTCCCTGCATTTAAAAAATTCATCACCCATGTAAAAAGTAAATCCCATTATGCGGTCATGATGCACAACTGTGGTTCCATATATGAATTTATCCCCTCCCTCATCGACTGCGGCATAGACATTCTCAATCCGGTTCAGTTCACGGCGAAGAACATGGAACCCAGAAAATTAAAAGAAGAGTTTGGAAAAGACCTGTGTTTCTGGGGAGGTGGGGTTGATACCCAGCAGGTGCTTCCATTCGGCACAGAGGACGAAGTGAGGAAGCAGGTTCGGGAGAACGCAAAGATATTCTCTGAGGGGAGCGGATATGTGTTCAACCCCGTACATTGCATACAGGCGCATGTGCCCCCGGAAAATATAGTTGCTGCTTTTCAAGAGATTAACAGTTTGTAATCTTTATTTTCAACACTTTGTCTTGACACAGGATAAATGAGGGTGTAGAATTGTCAAAATTACAACGTTGTAAATTTATGTAAACACCATTTCTGAAAATATCAGCGAGGAGGGAGTAATGATAGAGCAGAAAGAGTTTGAAAGAAGGAAAGCGGGGGTAATCGATATTTTACACAAAAAAGGTCTCAAGGCGGCTCTTGTGTATTACAACGAGCTGTACGTCGCAAACGGCTGGTATCTCTCTGGCTGGTGTCCACAGTTTGAGAGTGGTGCAATTCTCGTCACGGAGAATGGCTATACAGCGATACTCGGGGGCCCAGAGAGTGAGCCCTTTGCTAAGATGGATTCGACGATCAAGGAAACAAAGAACATCCCGGTGTTCATGGTGCCGGATGAGGAGTACCCCTATGCGACAATAACGAACTTCGCAGAGGTGTTCAATGAGGTGTTCCAGGGGAGAAAGGTTGAGAAAATCGGTATTGTGGGCATGGATGCAATGCCCCTGGGGGTATACAATCTGCTGATAGAGGAACTCAAGGGAGTTGAGCTTATAGACATTACTCGAGAATATGAAGGGCTGAGAGTCATCAAATCCAAGTATGAAATTGATCTCATTCAGAAGGCCTTTTCCATCACGGATGAGGGAATGAAAGAGCTTTTGAAGAATGTAGAGGCGGGAAAAACCGAGACCTATCTTGCGGGAGTTGCGGAAGGAAAAGCCAGGATGCTGGGAGCAAACAGGTTTGGATTCCAGACGATTGTCGCAGCAGGCGAGCGGAGTGACGGAGTGGTGCCGACACCGACGGAGAGGAAGCTGAAGGAAGGTGATATGGTACTCATTGGTTTGAGCGCACGCTACCAGGGGTATGCATCAGCAGCGGGGCTTTCAGCTGTCGTGGGAGGAAAACCCACGAAAGAGCAGAAAGAATATATAAAGCTTGTTGCTGAAGCGTATATAATGAGCAGAGAGATGCTCAAGCCCGGCATGATAGGACGTGACAACTACAAAAAAATTAAGAAATATTTTTCGGACAAGGGAGGATATGAACGATATATCGTGTGCCCCTTTGTGCATACGATCGGGCTCAATGAGGTAGAGGTGCCATTTTTCGGACC
>Ga0180437_10005025_pt1 | contig 18382 bp, 9 predicted proteins | sample SS_ome_4_FD_132410 | JGI IMG/M metagenome (GOLD analysis project Ga0180437, IMG submission 132410) | Hypersaline lake sediment archaeal communities from the Salton Sea, California, USA - SS_3_D_1 metaG | ecosystem: Environmental > Aquatic > Non-marine Saline and Alkaline > Hypersaline > Sediment... | reverse complement strand
CTGGACGTACCAGCCTTGTTCGTTGACGACAGGGCATCCGGGATGATATGGCGGTGTTGGCTTGCCGAGGTCGCCTTTTGGCCAGTAGGGATGGGGTATAGCGTTCTTAGGTGGAATCTGTGGTACGAGGCTGAAGCACTCAAACCGCTGGTCGTAGAAATAATTGAGGAAAAGGTAACGCGCGAGGATAATCTTCTCCATACTGCGGATATTATCACTTCCGACGCCACCGGAGCCCGAGACCGAGAGCACCAGGGGGTAGCTTTTTCGCCGGTCGTAGTCTCCGGGGTACATGAGCCTGTATGGCAGGACAGCGCCGGCGAATTCGAATGTCCCCGGCGAGTGTCCGTAGAGCGTATTTTTGCCTTTCCAGGAGACGTGGCGAATTCCATCAACCTTGACCTGGTCAATGGTCTGGACGGCCAGCCATGCAAAGCGCTCGGCCCTTTCGCCCGAGGCGACGGTGATTTCCCGGCCGCTCTCGACCGGACGGAAGCGGCTGTGGAGATACTCCTTGTTGGCGGCTTCATTGAGGTCGTTTTTTGTGGAGTGTAATACACTAAGCTGCACAGAGCCGACGCCGGTGAAGTTGATCGTGACGCGATGATGGTTCATCTCATAACCGGGTGGCGATTTGATGGTGGGCGAGAGGCGGCAGTATTTGTCGCCTATCATTCCCTGGGGCCAGGACAGAAAGCTCGTGGCGCTGAAGTTCATGGTAACATCACCGCGAAATTCCGCACCCGGCCGCGCCGCCTTGTGCGTGTAGATTATTCGGTCCAATCTTACGCTCTGCGCCCGGAGCCCGGCCGCTACAGAAAACAGCAATGCAAGTCCTGTAAATATTACCTTATTAACCATGTTTTTTCCCGGCAGGGTCAAGCTAAGAGCGACAAGAACTATATTTATCGGTTTTTTTGGGTCGGAAGATTAGAGGCGTCCGGCCGATGCATAACGGCGGGTCACTCGTGGCGGTATGCCGGGTTTGTCTGCAGCCACCGGCGTGCGAATTCAGAGAAGTCAAGCAGATTGACTTTTCCGTCCGAAAAGAGGTCCGACTCCAGGTCCTGGGCGTGAAGCAGCCACTGCTCGGCGAGAATGCGCAGGTCCCTGTGGTCGACGACGTAGTCAACGGGCCAGAAGTCGCCTCGGATCGGCTCAATCAGTTCGAAAGCAAGGGCGTAATTGCGGTCACCGTGCGATGAGGTGTTCGCCAGCTCCATTTCATAGAGCCCGTCGGATGCAAGGATCATCTCGACCTTCTTGAGGTTGTTAAGCTTATCGGTGTCGGAGAATATAACCGACCCGTCCGGGTCCTTGACTGTCACCGCGAGATTGAACGCGGGTTTGAACTCCTGTACGTATCTCGATCCTACCTTGTTTATCCGTCGATTCCAAGTCACAGTAGCTACAAACCTGTCGCCTCTTTTAGCCTCGATGAAATAGCCGTGATTTCCGTATGCGGCTATCATAGAATATGCCCACGCTTTTCGTCGGGTGATTTCGGCCCCTGCCGCAACCTTGCCGGAACCGAGCAGTTCGTACGCCCGCATTGCGTCAATTCGTCCGTAACCCCGGTCGGGATGCCATGAGTTTTGCGGGTGGGCCGGATTCGTAGACAGGCCCGTCTTATCGTCGATATTGGGAAAAGTCGAGTTGACTATAACCGCCCTTATTACCTCGTTACGGTCGTCATAGGGTTCGGGCGTGTCGTCGGCCAAACCTACGAGAAGCGCTGCGGCCCCGGCCGTGTGAGGCGCCGCAAAACTTGTGGCGCCGCCGGCGGAGGACCATGTGGTCCATGAATTGTCAGTTTCTGCGGTTGGGACTGTTTGTGCCTGTGAGGGCGCAGTGACATCGGGCTTTCGTCTGCCGTCGTCTGTCGGGCCGGACCCGCTCTCGGGTCCCACCCGGCAATAAAGGTGTTCGTCATTTGGGTTGTTCAATATCAGTCCGCCCGTAGTTATGGCGTTGCAGGCGTCACCAACCACCGCCAGTTCCGAACCGTTGTTTCCGGCGGCATTGGCGAATACCACGTTGTGCGTGTACGCGTAGTAATCATAAGCCATTGTCTCCTGGCTTTTTCCGTCTGCATTGCGGGACAGCTGGACCGTTGTGACTATCACGCGACAGTTGTTTACCGTTATCAGCTCATTGAGGGCATTCTCGAAAAACGCCAGTGAAACGGATTCCTCGTCATCGGCGACTCTTGCGCTGTGGATATGTGCAGCGGGCGCAACACCGATGTCGTCGGGATGATTGGCGTCGCCTCTGCTTGCGATAATGCCTGCCACCCAGGTATCGTGATCAACGATTGCGATACCGTCACCGGTGAAATCATGGTTGTGCGCGCTGCTTGCACCAACCGGCAGACCATTCGCGTCTTTGTCATAGAAGGCCCCGTGCGTGGTACGGACGTTGCCGCCGGAGACCAGCCCGACGACGACGCCTTCTGCTGTTTCACCAAGCTGATGGACGGGTTTGGCGCGCGAGCCTCCCGGCCCTGTGGATTCGGCCAAACCGTATACGCGGGGAATCCAAAGACCCGTTAAAAATGCTGCGACGCAAACAATTCGGATTGTCGTTATACACACACTTTTCGCCACCGCGGTCCTCCATTGCTACACGGCAACAAAACCCTATTATAGGGGATTGGCCGCCCTTTGTCCAGAAAAATCCGATTATGTAGCAGGTAAAGTAGCAGTCTGAACACGGTGCCTGGTGGGTGAAGAAGGCCGTGCCGGGGGAGGCGAATGGGTTTTCGGCTGTTCGGTGATTTTACTTCGGCCTTTAAAAAAGTAATTTTTTTTTGTAATGAAACTGATAAAGCGTCGTCTTGATAGAATAGAAGGACTGCTGTCGGAATCCGAAGAAGTACGAGAAGAACGGTAAATGGCAGAGCAGATTAATTTTTGCCAGCTCGTTGAACAAGCCAGGCAGGGAAATCGCGAGAGCATGGACCAACTGGCGAGGGAGGCCGAGCTGCGTTTGCGCGCGTACGTGTATCGTACGACGCTGGACGAAGAGTTAACCAACGACCTGGTTCAGGAGGCACTGCTTGAAATGGTCAAATCGTTAAAAGGCTTGCGGAGAGTCCAAAACTTTTGGCCCTGGGTATTCAGAATAGCCTCGAACAAGACGATCGATTACTTTCGGATGCGCAAGAGTTCGCGGACGAGGCAGTTTTCAACGCTTGAGGATTCGTTGCTCGAGAGCGTGCTGCAGGACGAAACACAAGAAGCTTTGGGCGCCGTCATGCGTCGGGAGCTGGGACAGATGATATTCAGGGCGATAGCCACTCTAAAACATCGGCAACGCGCCATTTTAGCACTGCGGTGTTTCGAGGAGATGCCTTATCCGCAGATAGCGCAGGCCATCGGGTGCACGGAGAACGAGGCTCGCGTCTCGTTCTTCAGGACCAAGCAAGTGTTGAAAAAGCTTTTGAGTCGTCGCGGGTTCAGCAAGAGTTCGTTGTTGATGGCGCTAATATTCTTCGGAAAGCTGACGGCTCCGACGAAGGCAGCGGCATTAAATGTTACGGTAAAATCGTCGGTGCTGAAAGGCGTTGGTGCGAAGGCAGCGATTCTCGGTTTCGCAAAGACCCCGTGGGCGGCGGCTCCTGCGGCAGCGGTTTTGATAGCGGCGTTTGTGGGCCTGAACCTTCCATCTGGCGGGCTGCCGGACAGGTCGGAGGTTCGCTCGGTTCATTTCGTCAGTCAGGGCGTTTGGGACATGTCCGATTCGGGCAGCAGCAGCAGTAGTAGCAGCAGCAGTTTTGGCGGAAGCTCCCGGTCAGTGGATGGCGCCAGGCCGATGAAGACAAAAGGGGCCTATGAGACGTGGATGTATTTTCCGGAAGGACCTGACGGACCTGTAATCAGACGAGACCAACGGTACAATATTGAGCAGACGGAGGAGCAATGCGGCTGGCTGCAGGACGGCAACGCGAATTATTATTACCACGCGGGGGAGAAGAGGATTTACATAAGGAACGACCCATTAAGCGCGCTGGTGCTTGCGACCGACCCGCCAGAGTCGGCTGAATTCATTATGGCGATGACCGGCAGTCATCCGAATCTCAAATATATCCGTGACGTCAAGACCGGGCTGCTGGCGGGGAAAATCGATAATCGTGTTCCCTCCGTGAAAGATTTCAAGACCAAGTATAAGTATAACAGCTTGTCGCCGAAGTTTTTCGAGTACGGCTGGGGCGCGGATACGGAAGTTGTGGATGAACGCGACGAGATGCACAAGCGTGGATGGACTTATTTCAAGATTAACGGTCGGGTGGGCGCGAAGAGTATTTCCGGCCGGGGTCGAATACCGTTCGTATACTCGGTGTCGAAGAATCACAGCCCGTGGGTTGAGCTTGAAATTGCGGACGGCTTTCGCATCCTGGATACAGGGCGGGGTGCTTATCTGCTCGAGCGTGGCGGGGCGGTTTCAGGGCGCTATCCGCCGGGGAGCTTCTTCAAGGGCTTATGCAGGCCCTGGATGGGTATACGCGCCTACGATATCGTGAGACGAGACGCAGCCGAGAAAAGGATCCGTTTCGAAAACGAGCGTTTCGCAGAGCAGGGCTGGGTAAGGCTCCTGGCAGACGAAGGTGCGTCTGAAACGGATGTAACCTATTCGATCGATATGGCGAGAGACGTGATAGAGAGCATCGGCTTTTCGCAAGGCGAGGAGGGAGACAGCGGAGAGGATTTTCTGCAGTTCTCATATCTTGACGAGGTGGCTGATGCGGGTGCGGAGTTTATTGAACCGGCTGCGCCGGATTGTGACCTGCCCCTGGCGGAATCGATGGGCATCATCTGGCTTTTGCGGCTGGGCGAAGGGACCCTCGGGGAGCTTTAGTCGTTTAAAGCGGCAGGCGGGGCGGACCGGATTTCAAGGCACACCTGGCGCCGGTAAATCACAGTTTTTTGATGAAAATCGCAAAAGAGGGGAGAATTTATGTAACGAAATCCACCACCTTTCGTCTTATTTAATGAGGACGTTGTAATTATCGGTAAACCGTTTCACTATACGATTTGCAGAAGGCGGGCAAAAATGAAGAATGTAATGATTTCAAATATCGTTGTACTATCTGTTTTTGCAGCGTCGGTGTCGGCAGCGACCCATTTGGTTCCGGGTAATTACCCGACTATCCAGGCGGCGATGGATGAGGGCAATGACGGGGACACGATCGTTGTCAGTCAAGGCATCTATTGCGAGAATGTTGATTTCAAAGGCAAAGACATCACACTCACAAGCATGGACCCGGAGGATTCCGAAATCACAGCGGCGACGATAATTGACGCAAACGGTGTCGGCAGCGTCGTGACCTTCGCCAGCGGTGAGGGGCCGGATGCGGTGATACAAGGTTTCACGATAACCGGTGGTCAGGGGACGCTGGACAATACGCAGGGGGTTGCGGTTTACTGGGGCGCCGGAATTTATTGCCGAGGCTCCTCGCCCACCATCAAGGCCAATATAATCAGGGGTAATCGAGGCCCGATGGGTATGGACAACGGAGGCTTTGGCGGCGGGGCGTCGGCTTACGGGGCAAGAACGGGAGAAGAGGGCGTTGAGACAGAGGGTTACGGTTACGGAGGCGGAATCTGCTGCGAGAATTCGAGCGCCGTCATCGATCGAAACATTATTTTCGATAATGCGGCTTTCTTCGGCGCCGGAATAATGACGAGCACATCGGAATGCATAATAACGAACAATTTAATCTATGAGAATTCGGGTGTCGTCGGCGGCGGCGCTGCTATATTACATGGGGGGCGGCTGACTAATAATACTTTTGCAGGCAACAGTGCTGCGAATGGCGGTACTATCTATGCCGCGTCCGAGATTGAGATGGGCCGATGCCTGATAACAAACAACATTGTGGCCAACTCGCCGGATGGGCACGGGATATACTGGGACAGTGAAGAAGAGTACGCCGACACCGTCAGATACAATGATTTCTGGAACAATGCAGCCGGGGATTATTACTCGCACCGGATTGCCAAACCGACAAGCAACGGCGCCAACATTTTTGAGGATCCTTTGTTTGTCGACGCACAGGCTGATGACTACCACCTGCAAGGGGATTCTCCGTGCGTTGATTCCGGTGACCCTGATTTTGCACCGCCTCAGGACGCCGTTGATATCGACGGTGACCCTCGCCTTTATGCCGCTCGCGTTGACGTAGGCGCCGACGAGTACGTGGGATACGTCCGACCGGCAGCCAACGCCGGTTGTGACCAGTATCTGGACGAGATTCAGCCGGTGGTACTCGACGGAGGGGGCAGTTACTTTCACGACCCCAATGGTACGAGGATATTCCATTGGACCCAGACAGGCGGCCCGGCGGTCGAACTCAGCAGCGCGGATGCAATGCAGACCACATTCATGCCTCCATCTGAAAATGAATATCGTTTCGAACTGGTGGTAAGCGACGGGTTAAACTCGAGTCTTGCCGATGACATACTCATCGTTGTCGGGAACCGACCGCCGGTTGCCGATGCCGGTTCGAATATAACGGTGGAAGCGGGGGGGAAGGTCTATCTTGACGGCACGGGGTCGTACGACCCCGACCCCGGCGATGAGTTGACGTACGGGTGGAAGCAGGTGCAGGGGCCGAGCATCGTGCTGCACGACGGCGATACTCCGAGGCCGTTCTTCGATTGCAGTGAGGAAGGAATTTATACATTCGAATTGACTGTCAGTGACGGGTTTGACGAGAGCGGACCCAGTGCGGTGCAGATAACTACGGTCAGCTTGAGAACGAAACAGCAGGAGGAACTTGTCATAACGATTAAGAAATATCAGCATTGCGGGGACGTGCGCGGAAGCAAAGTGGTGTATGCCGAAGGAGGAGCCTGCCCGCTCACATGGACTATTGATTGTCTCGATCTTGAAACCGGCGAGGTTGTCGAATTCAACGCCTACAAGATCGATACGGACCCGAAGGTCGACGGTGAGCTTGTAGTGTGGTTCGCCGGCGACGACTACCCACCCAAGGCAGTTTTTGCCAGGAACGTTACCACGGGCAAGCAGGTGGCGTTGCGGCAGTCCTGGTCGGCGGCGTATATCCACCCGGCTATTTCCGGCAGCAAGGTTGTGTGGGTGGAGCATCCGAATGTCAACCCGGCCGACCCGGCCGCCATTTCGCCTTTCGGTATTTGCGGCGCAGATATCAGTGACCTGGACAATCCGACGTATTTCACCGTTGCCGAAAACGTCGGCAGCAGGCTGGTCAAGTATAATTACGGTTATGATTTCGATGACCTGATTGACATATCCGGCAATATCGTCGTATGGGAGGCCCAGGGTGACATTTATGCGGCGGACATCACAGATACGAATAATATCAGCGTCTTTGAGGTCTGTACGGACCCCGGGAGGCAGTACGATGCGTCCGTTTCAGGCAATATCGTGGTCTGGACCGACGAGCGAGACGATGGCGGTGATATATACGGTGCGGACCTGGAGGATCCGGAAAATGTGCGTGTTTTCGAGATTGTGAAAGAACAAGGCCCGCAAAAGGACCCGTCCGTTGACGGTCGTTCCATAGTATACGTGGACGTTGACGATGGTATTTACGCCGGCACGCTCAGAGTCTGCTGTCTGACGAGAAATTACGGTGTGGTGGATATAGCTCTGACCGGTTCGCCGCGTGGCGTAGGGCCGGCCATAGACGGGGACATCGTAATCTGGCAGAGTGACTACTACGGCGGCAAGGCGGCGGGCATTTCATTGGAGTATGCATATTCGACTTTCGACGGGCCGGTCGAGAATGCGGCCGCCGGGAGGAAGTACGACTTTATCCAGCACGCCGTAAACGACGCCGAACAGGGCGCAACGATTGTTGCCGACGAAGGCGTCTATCACGAAAACGTCCGCTTCAAAGGCCGGAACGTGACCGTCCGATCAAGAGAGCCGCGGAACGGGTCCGTTGTGGCGGGTACGATTATCGACGGTCGCGGAGGGGCGGGCGTATCTTTTGCGAAAGATCGGAGCCTCGATGGTCTGCTCAGCGGGTTCACAATCACCGGGGGGTTGAGGGGCGTCTACTGCAACTCGAGCAACGCGGCCGTCAGCAACTGCGTTATTGCCGAGAACGGGACGGGGGTGTATTGCTTCGGCGCACAGCCCACAAGTGACTATCCGACGTTTACGAACTGCGTCATAGCCGGGAACCGAAACGACGGGGTCTATTCGCACGGAAGCAGTCCGGCGCTCGCCAACTGTACGATTGCTCAGAATCTCGGCAAAGGGATATACTGCTACTTTTGCCGCCGGACGACGACTGTGACCAACTCTATCATATGGGCAAATTCCGGCGAGCAGATCGCACTGCACTATGCTCCGATCTCGGTGACGTACAGCGATGTGCAGGGCGGCTGGGGCGGCGTGGGAAATATCGACGCCGACCCGCTGTTTGGGCAATCCGGCGGTCACAATTCCGGGAATTACTGTGACCCGGCTGATGCGCTCTGTGCGGCGGCAGATTACCATCTGCAGTCGCAGGCGGGCCGATGGGACGGCGAGCAAAACACGTGGGTGAGCGATGCGGCGACAAGCCGGTGCATCGACGCGGGCAACCCGGGCGCCGCCTTGGCGGAGGAGCCGGGCGAGGCCGACAACAAACGCGTCAATATGGGGGCCTTCGGCGGGACGGTGCAGGCGAGCAGGAGCCCGGCGGGCTGGTCTGTGTTGGGTGATTTGACGAACGACGGCTGTGTCGACTTTGCGGATTTCGCCCACGCGGCAGGTATGGTCGGCAGCCGGGAAAACGCGGCGGCTGGCGATCTCGATAGAAGCGGGCTTGTCGATATGGCCGATGTCGCGCTTTTTGTCGAGGATTGGCTCGAAACAACCGCCTGGCACAATTAGCAAAAACGGCAAAAAAATCAGTCAAATTTGCCTTTTTGCCTTGATACCACGCCTGTTTTATGGTAAAGTAGCTACGGTACAGGATTTTTGCGGAGAGCCTTCATATGAAAAACGTCATTTTTGCACTCGTATCGATGATTCTGACAATTCCCTGCTATGGGCGAATAATCACGGTCGATAACGACGGGCCAGCCGATTTCGCCACAATCCAGGCCGCAATAGACGACGCCAACGACGGCGACATCGTGATAGTTTTCCCCGGAACCTACACCGGCGATGGAAACCGCGACATCGATTTTCTCGGCAAGGCCATCACTGTCCGAAGCACGGACCCTTATGACTTTGCCGTTGTCAATAGCACAATCATCAATTGCAGCGGAGAACACCGGGGGTTCTATTTCCACAGCGGTGAAGATAAGAACTCCGTGTTGGCAGGGTTGGTTATTAGAAATGGCTATTCGGGAAGAGGCGGCGCCATACTTTGCGATGGAAGCAGCCCGGCTATAAGCAACTGCATTATGGTTGCCAACTCAGCGTCGAACGGGGGTGGCGGCCTCTACTGTTCAGCGGCCAGTGGCCCAAAAATCGTGAACTGCGTTCTTGCAGAAAATTCGGCGATCGATGGAGGGGCCGTCTACAACTGTGGAGATGTTTCTGTCATAAGCTGCAGCATATATGGTAACATTGCAAGAATCCAGTGTGGGGGTGTTTACAACCAGGCGTATACACGTGTAACGATGAAGAACTGTATCCTGTGGGGAAATGAGGACTATGAAGGCGTGGACCAAGCGGCGCATATCCATGTTTATCCGGATGATATGGAGTATTCAATTGATTATTGTTGTATTCAAGGATGGGATAATTCCCTCAACGGAACGGGCAATATCGGTGTTGATCCGTCTCTTGTGCCGGGTGGATACCATCTCAGCCGCAACTCTGCCTGCATAGATTCGGGTGATCCACAATTCTACGATGGTAAAGTGCGCGACCTCGACGGTGACGTTCGCATAATTGGAAGTGGCTCCGATATTGGGGCTGACGAGTTTAACCCGGAGAATTCAGTAATCGGGATTGAACCCACCAGTTTTTATTTCCGCAGCGCTGCCGAGGGCACGAATCCACAACCACAGGACCTGTCAATTGAGAACGGAGGTTTAATCGCTCTGAACTGGCGGATAGAGCTTGATTGCAGTTGGCTCAACGTTTCGGTGTCTTCGGGCGAATCCCTTGACCAACCCAACGAGGTCGCCGTCGGTGCAGATACCAGTGGTCTCGAGGTGGGGACATACCAAGGCATGGTGAGAATCCTTGATGACGCCGCGTCCAACAGCCCCATGGTGATACCGGTGACTCTGGTAGTTACCGATAACGACGGTGTGTTGAATGTTCCCTCAGAATACGAGACGATTCAATCAGCAATAAATCTTGCAGTGGATGGAGAGTGTGTTGTGCTTGCCGAAGGCACCTACACCGGTGTTGGAAACCGAGACATCTTTTTAAACAAGGGCATAACGGTTCGAAGTACAGACCCCAATGACCCCAATATCGTTGCCGCAACGATAATCGACTGCCAGGGTAGTCAGGAAGAACCCCACATAGGATTCCACATCACCGGTGGGGCACCGGACGGCCCCACCCTCGCCGGGGTCACCGTAACAAACGGGTATACTGGTGTACACCAAGCTTACGAAGGGAAAGGAGGTGGAATCCAGTGTTATGCCGGGGAGGCTGTAATCAGCAACTGCGTCATTTCCAAAAACTGCTCGACTTATGGCGGTGGGATCTATTGTGAATGGAGCAGCGCAGAGATTACTAATTGCCAAATTATTGGAAACTCAAGCGCGTTGGGTGGGGGAATCTACTGTGATTACGGAAGGCCTGTAATCACGAACTGCCTTATCGCCGGGAATATTGCCACATGGTTGCGGGCGCTTGGCGGCGGAATCTACCGCACGGGGGGTGGGACCACTATGAGGATTACCAACTGTACGGTTAGCCGAAACTCGGCCAGCGGTGATGTGGCAAGGGGCGGTGGGATCTATTGCGAATCGTATTCCCAAGTGTCCATAAGCGATTCTACGATCGTTGGAAATTCAGTACATGGGCGGCGAGACGACGGCGGGGGAGTTTACTGCGCTTATGGGCACGTGGCGATTACCGGAAGCAACATAGTGGGGAACTCATCTTTCGAGGGGAACGGCGGGGGGATTTACTGCGAAGATGGAAATATAGTAGCTGAGGGCTGCGTGATAATCGGAAACTGCTCGATTCAAGGTGCCGGTGGCGGCTTATATGCGTTGGGAGGACGTGCGAATCTTACGAACTGTACGGTTGTCTCGAATATGGCCCCACAAGGGCGAGGCGGTGGAATATACTGCCACGATAGTTCTCAGAATGACTTCAGCAATTGCATAATCTGGGGTAATAGCGACCGTTTTGCCTCGGATGAGACAGCGCAAGTTAATGGGGGAAAAGCGAAGGTATCTTTCAGTTGCATCCAGGATGATAATCCTGGCGATGTAGACATACCATTCGATGACGAAGATAACGGCAATATTGACGATGATCCGATGTTCGTGCGTAACCCTGACGATGGTGGTGATGGATGGGGCGATGATCCGGAAACAGAGGATGTTGATGAGGGGGCGAATGATGATTTTGGTGATGTGCACTTACAAAAGAGTTCACCCTGTATCAATGTCGGCAGTCCGTACGGGTGGGTTGACCCGAATGCAGTCGATATGGACGGTGAGGCACGGGTTATGGGGGGGCGTTTGGATATCGGGGCGGATGAGTATTTCATATCGATGATAACGGTCACAAAGCCGGCAGGAGGGGAGGTGTGGGCGGCAGGCAGCAGGCATGAGATTGGCTGGGAGACTGACGTTTTCAAAGCAAATGTGGATATTCTGTTCAGTTCGGATGCGGGCCAGAATTGGGAGACGATTGCAGGCGGGGTGGGTGATACGGGCAGGTATGTGTGGCAACTGCCGGAGGGGGTTGATTCTAATAGTTGTATGGTTTCGGTGGTTCCGAGCGTTGCCGACGCCAATGTCGTCGCGACCTCGAGCGGGCTGTTTAGTATTCGGCCTGATTCACCGGGAGAGCCGGTGGAGGCGAAGTGGAAGACATTGGGCGGTGGTTTCGACCGCAGGGGTCTGAGCGGCAGCAGCGGTCCGGAACTTGGGTGTGTGAAGTGGCAGTTCGAGATACCCGGAGCGGTCTCGGCAAGTGTGACCATTGGAAAAGATGACAGGGTCCATGTGGCGTGTGAGGACGGCAAGCTGTACGCGCTCAACGGTGGGGACGGGTCGGTTTTGTGGAGCTATGATGCGAATTCGCCGCTTGTGAGTGCTCCGAGTATCGGGCCGGATGGGACGCTCTATGTCGGGGCGAAGAACGGCAAATTGTACGCTGTGGATGTTGACGGGAATTTGCGTTGGACACATACGACCGCGGCGCCGGTGTCTTCGGCGCCGGCGGTTTCAGCCGACGGCAAGGTGTACGCCGGTTCCGAGGACGGAACGCTTTACGCCCTTGATCGCGACGGCAGTGAATTGTGGACCTTTACGACCAGAGGTGTGGGGCTGGTTCCGGCAGGTGCGATTTTCGCTTCGCCCGCAATCGGACCGGACGGTGCGGTATATGTGGGCGCAGTATACGAGCCGAACCTTTACTGCCTCGATGCTGCCGATGGAAGCGTAAAATGGACTTGCAGTTTCGCATATCCTATCGACCCGTGCGATCCGAACAGTCCCACCGAGTCCGGCTGGCCCGTTGCATCGCCGGTCGTCGCAGAAGACGGGACGATATACCAGACGTTGGCCTATGACCCGAACCTGTATGCAATCAACCCCGGCAACGGGGAGATTATATGGTCAAGCGAATTAACACCGCAGCCGGATACTCTCTGCGGGAGTGTGCGCTGGGATTTAGACCTGGATTATTACGACCAGCTATGCGAAAACTGGTTCGGATTGGCACCTCACGAATACCTGAGGTATCGGAACGTCCGCGGGTCGGGCCTTTGCGAACCCGCATTGGGACCGGATGGAACGATTTATGTGGGCCTCGATACGGACCCGTATCTGCGGGCGGTAAATCCCGACGGGACTATCAGGTGGGTGACGCGTCTGGGGATGGTCGGCGGATTTAGCCTGACTGTCGGTGGCGATGGTCTTATCTATGCGGCGAATGATGAAGACGGTTTTTACGTGGTAAGTCCTGCCGGTGAAGAGCTTGCGAGGTTCGAAAGCGAGGACTGGCTGATCCTTCCGGTGATAACGGGCGACGGGACAATCGTGCTTGCCGATTCGGAGGATTCCTCAATGCTGGTAACCGGTGAGAACAAGCTGGTCGCGGTAAGCCGGGACGCATGCGGCGAGGGTGAGCCCGATCTCCACAGACCACAGGACCTTGACGCAGACGGGGTAGTGAACTTCACCGACCTAGCCCTTGTGGCAGCCGATTGGCTCGAGTGCACGGACCCCTACGAGTACGAATTCTACCATGAGGAACACTGCTGGACGTATGGGACAACCTACTATCCGGGCGATGCGGACAGGGACCTGTATGTGGACTTTGCCGACTTCGCGGTTATTGCGAATCGATGGCTAATTGAGGATTAGGGTCATGACACAAGAGCACACATTAACCAAAAAAGACATTATTGTTGTTTTGGGCTGTATAATAATTTTATTGGCCAACGTTGCCACGATAGGCGGCGGCGGGCGCAGGCGGGCCAAAGAGGCGCTGTGCCTTTCGAACCTGCGGCAGTGGGGTGGTATATGGGAAATGTTTTTGGATGACAACGCCGGCAGGTTTATGTCCGGCAACGAGATTATAGATCTGCTCGACACGTCAGACCCGGCTTATGCCGATTTTGAGATTGTCCCCAACGCACCTTATCAGACGGGGATCTGTGACGAGGACCATTCGTGGCCTGCGATATTGTGGGCGTATTATCGAGAAAGGAAGCTGCTTTGCTGCCCGACGGCGAGCAAAAAGCCCGCGGGAGTAGGACGCTACGAAGTGGAGAAAGGAATGTTTTCGGCATGGGCTTTGTGGCTCGACTACCAGAAGGACTTCATATACGGCAGCTATGGGGTGAATTTGTGGGTTGTCGACCGGCCCGAACATAATGAGGCGTCTCTGTGGAGACATATCACCGGGCACAAGAGACCTAAGATTATCCCGGTGATGCTGGACGCAGTATGGTGTGAAGGATTCCCCCAGCACCGGGAGGAGCCGCCTGCGACTCGCTACGAGTACCTTGCCGAAACGGGCGTTTACATGACTCGTTTCTGTGTTGACCGTCATGATGGCGCGACGCAGGGGCTTTTTTTCGATTATTCCGCAAGAAAGGTGGGGCTGAAGGAATTGTGGGAGCTTAAGTGGCATCGGCAGTGGAATTCAGGCAACGATCCGGCGCCGGAGTGGCCGGAGTGGATGGCAAATTTCAGGGACTACCCAAGAGGTGAAGATTAGAAAACGCCGGAGGACCGAACTATGAAATCAAAGACGGTTTTCAACGGGAAAGGGCTTGTGACTGCAATACTCTGCGGGATATTCCTGGTCGCGAACCTCGCTGCCATAGGAGGCGGTGGGCGCAGGCGGGCCAAAGAGGCGCTGTGCCTTTCGAACCTGCGGCAGTGGGGGGTGGTTTACGAGATGTTTGCGGATGACCACGAAGGCCGCTTTTGCACCGGGTTTTGGTATCAGTTGTATCCATACTACCGGGACTTTAAGCTTTTGCTTTGTCCCTCAGCTACAGTTCCACATTCAGACTCTCACAGGGGTGGAAAGTTTGAAGCCTGGGTCGTTCAGGGTGGGCTTCCGGCTGATTGGGGCAGGCAGGATGTTTTGGGCAGCTATGGTGCGAATGGGCACGTTGGTGGGGCCGGCATGAAGTATACAAGTTCGCAAACGGATTGGTTGACTGTCGGGCTGAAAGGGGCCGACAGAGCACCAGTGCTTCTCGATGGCGCACGCGGGGGTGTTCCACGTGTCGTCGATCAGCCCCCGGAATACGACGGGCAAATCTACTATGGGTACGATCCCAAGTATGGGACACCAGACATAAACGAGATCAGGAACTTTTGCATCAACCGGCACAACGGTGGGGTGAATTGTCTGTTCCTGGATTTTTCTGCAAGGAAAGTGGGGCTCAAGGAGCTGTGGGTGCTCAAATGGCATCGCGAGTGGCCGGATGATATTGTCCTGCCGGAGTGGCCCGAGTGGATGCAGGATTTTAAGGATTATTCCGGCGAATAAGAGGGGGCTGGTGTTTTTGTGGTTGGGTTTTGCCTTTTGGGGGGTAGGCGGTGCAGGGGGGATTGTCCGGGTCAAAATCGTTGACAGGGGTCTTTATAGAGGCTAAGTTGTTGTGCAAATTGGACTTTTGTATTTGGCGGCGCCTGGATTATGAAGATTTCTTTGGACTGGTTGAGCGATTATGTGGAGATTGAGGTTTCGGCTGAGCAGGTTGCCGAGATTCTGAGCGATCTTGGGTTTCCCTGCGAGGGTATCGAGCGGCTGGACGCGGATACGGTGCTCGATGTGGAGGTAACGAGCAATCGCGGGGACTGTCTGGGGTATATCGGCATTGCGCGGGAACTGGCGGCTGCGACGGGCAAGGAGTTGAAGATGCCCGTTGTGGAGTTACCCGAATCGGAAAAGCGTACGGGTGAATTGGCCGAGGTGGAAATTGCGGAGCCGGATTTGTGCCGCCGGTACACGGCGAGGGTTATCGAGGGCGTGAAGGTGGGGCCGTCGCCGGAGTGGATGAGAAAGCGGCTGGAAGCGGTCGGGATGCGCAGCGTCAACAACGTGGTGGACGCGACGAATTACGCGATGATGGAAACGGGCCAGCCGCCGCACGCCTTCGATTATGCAAAGATCGAGGATGGAAAGATAATCGTCAGGAAAGCTGTCGCGGGCGAACTGCTTGTGAGTATCGACGGGACCAAATGCAGGCTGGACCCGGAGATGCTGATAATCGCCGACGCGAAGGGCCCGGTAGCCGTGGCGGGTGTGATGGGCGGGCTGGAGACGGAGGTAGGTGGAGGGACGACGACGATACTGCTGGAGGATGCATACTTCGATGCGGTTAGCGTTCGGAGAACATCCCGCAAGCTCGGCCTGGCTTCGGAGTCGTCTTTCAGGTTCGAACGGATAGTGGATATGGAAAATGTCGACTGGGCGTCGCAGCGCACGGCGCAGTTGATTATGCAGGTCGCCGGGGGCAAAGCGGCAAAGGGTGTGGTCGACGCATACCCCGGGAGGCCCGAGCCAAGACAGGTGACGCTTCGTCTTGGGCGATTGAACAAGCTGTTGGGTATCGAGGTGCCGCCGGACGAAGCTGTGCGCATATTGTCGAGGCTGAGTTTCCAGCCGCAACGCGAGGGCGATTCGGTCAACTGTACCGTGCCATCTTGGCGAAGCGACGTTTATCGCGAGGTGGATTTGATTGAGGAGGTGGCGCGCGTTTACGGTTACAACAAAGTGCCGACGGAGCGGAAAATCCGGATCGAGGTTGCGCCGGTGGATCGTCGTCAAAGGATATTAACGGCGGTGGCCGGATATCTTAACGGCTGTGGATTCTACGAGACGATTACGGTTGGTTTTGTGGACAAGCGTATGGCCGATCTCTTCGCGGAGCCGGGCACAGCCGGATACATGGCTGTGCAGGATGTGTCGCGAAAGACGGCAAATCTGCTTCGTCAGAGCCTGATAGGTTCGCTGGTGGAGGTTTTGAAGACGAACCTGAATGCGGGCAACGTGCCCTGCCGTATATTCGAAATAGCCGACACGTTTGTTCCGAAGGGAGCCGGCGAACTGCCGGTTGAGAAGACCAGGCTTGGGCTTGTCTGTGACAGTGACCTCAGAGACCTTTGCGGCGTTGTCGAAGGGCTGATAGATAGTATCAGCAGAGATGTCGAAGTTCGTTTCAGCCCCGCCGACCTGAGCTGGGCCGAAGTGGGCGCACGGATCAGCGTCAACGGAAACATCATCGGGGCGGCTGGTATCGTTTCGAAGTCAGTGAAGGAGGAATTCGATTTCAAGGAAGTCAGCCCTTGCGCCGCGGAGCTGGATTTCGAACAGCTCATGGCTCTGCCGACCGCGGCAGTGAAGGTGAAGGCGATACCGAGATTCCCGGCGATAGTGCGCGACCTGTCGCTAATAGTCGACGAGCGGACCGCGTGGGCAGATATTATGGAGTCGCTGCGCAGCAAGTCGCCGCCGGAACTGGAAGGGGTACGTTTTGTGGGGATTTATCGCGGCAAGGCCATCGGGCCCGGGAAAAAGAGCGTGACGCTATCGCTGCGTTTCAGGGACGAAGAAGGGACTTTGACCCACGAGAGGGTAGACGAGTTTGAGGCGGAGATTGTGAACGCGTTGGCTGCGTCGATAAAGGCTGAGCTGCGAACGGTTTAGCGTTTTTTGCGGTATAAATGTGAGAGTTCGCGGTTTCACGAGGCTGCCGGTTATTCGGATAGGCCCTTATTCCCTGAGCGAAAGCATGGGAGATGATTTCGAGCAATTTGAACAGCTAATAAAAGGCGGATACAGTTGCGTATCCATCGTGACGCATGAAGAGCGGTACGCCTTAGGGGTCGTCCGGGAGACGGCTCTTAAGCTGGGCAGGGACGTGTGGATATGGTCCATGGCCGAAGGTGTGAGGGAGGGTCTGTTGGCCGAGAGCCCGGTTATCGTGGGTACCGAAAGGCCCGAGGACGGCCTTCGAAATCTCGCGGGGGCAAAGGACGGTTCGATCTGCGTTGCACTTGACCTTGCAGAGCACCTCAAGAGCGGCAAGGCGCTTCGGATATTGCGTGACATTTTAGGTCAGTTCATGGAAAACAACAGCACCCTTGTGCTCATAGACCATAACGACAAGCTGCCGGAAGTGATCAAATCTTATGTGAGGCCTTTCGAATTGTCACTGCCCGACGAGGCTGAGCTTTTCAGGATTATGAAGAGCACACTGAGCCGCTTTCATCGCAAGGAGCGGATCGAAGTGGGAATAAGCGAGAGGGGGCTTGATACGATCGTGCGGAATCTTCGGGGCCTGACGCGTCGCCAGGCCGAGAGGATTATTCTCGACACGGTTGCGACCGACCACGTATTCGGCGACAACGACATAAACTCTGTCATTGCGAGCAAGCGTCGCATGATACAGCGCGGCGGGCTGCTCGAATACATTCAGACGCCGTTAACGCTCGATGAGATTGGCGGGATGCGACGGTTGAAAAAGTGGCTGAGCGTTCGCCGGGACGCGTTCACATCGAATGCCGAGAAGTTCGGGCTGAAGCCGCCCCGAGGGGTGCTTATGCTTGGCATTCAGGGCGCGGGCAAGAGTCTCTGTGCAAAGGCGATTGCCACGGCTTGGCAGCAGCCGCTTCTCAGGCTCGACCCCGGGACTCTGTATGCCAGCTTTATCGGCGAATCCGAGCGGAACCTGCGGGAGGCGCTCAGGCAGACGGAGATGATGTCACCGGTGATTTTGTGG
>Ga0180437_10005023_pt1 | contig 18383 bp, 15 predicted proteins | sample SS_ome_4_FD_132410 | JGI IMG/M metagenome (GOLD analysis project Ga0180437, IMG submission 132410) | Hypersaline lake sediment archaeal communities from the Salton Sea, California, USA - SS_3_D_1 metaG | ecosystem: Environmental > Aquatic > Non-marine Saline and Alkaline > Hypersaline >... | reverse complement strand
GTGAAGACGCCGCCGTTGACGAATATTCGCGGTCCGGTTCCACTGCCCGAATCATCCGGGAAGTACCAGCCCTCGCCGTTGGCGGTGACTGTTATCTCGCCCTCATTGAGCGTGATGTCGCTGCTGTACTCAACGCAGAACCTCTCAGCCGTTGTTATGTTGACCGTTCCACCATCAACCACAAGGTGCCCGGCGCCGCTATCCTGGCTTCCGATATAAAACCTTTCCGGGCAGTTGACCGTCCAGGTTTCGCCGGCACCGACCGTTACCGTGTTGCCGCCCAGGATGCTCTCGCTGCATACAGCGAACGCTCCGCCGGCAAAAGTCAGCACAAAAGCAACACATACCAAAAACACCGTTTTTCTACACATGACAAACCTCCTTACAAAAAAGTTAACAATTCTTGTTCGTTTATCGTTAAATCTTATTTAAAATCCTCATCCTTAACAAACATGGAAAAATCCACGAAATTGACAACGCCATCGGCGTTGATATCCACCGGCACATCCGGCGGACCAGGCAGCTCTCCTGTGAGTACATAGGGGTCAAGGACAACATGCTTTATTTTCGAACGGTGCTTCCATGAATAGACCAGATGCACCATTCGGTCCGAGGTCTGGATAATCGACGGATAATCCATTTTCTTGCCGTCCTCGGCGTCCAAAACGGGCAGTACAAGGTCCCAGTTCTCGCCGTCGGGGCTGAGGGCGACAGCCAGATGTCTTCGGTCGTCGTACCTGGTGTGCGCGAGGATGTGCCATCTGTTCCGCTCGGAATTCAGATTGTTGATAGTGACGGCGTCCAGACCGGCCATGACGTCGTTCAAACCCACGTCGCGAAGCTTCTCCCATGTTCGGCCCATGTCGTATGACTTTGCCGTCGTCGGGTGGCCCACGTCATCGGGGCGACAAATCGTCTGGATTACCTGATAATCGTCAGAAAGAACCAGGAACGTAGGCTGAATGGCGCTTCCATCGAGGCGTGCGAGAAACTGAAAGCTGCCTACGTAATCGCCGGTCGCCAGTTCCATGTGGACCCTCTTTCCGTCGTTTTCCGTGCTGGAGCCCATAAGCAGAGAGCCATCGGGCAATTCGAGGGGCTTGTTTTTGGTCGGCCCGACAAAGCGTCCACCGTAGGCATCGTACAGGCCCTCGTCGGCTTCAGGCAGCCAGCGTCTTTCGGACCAAGTTCGGCCGTCGTCGTCCGATGTCCTGACGCAGGCGACCCAGTTATTCCAGTCACCTCCAATCTTGTAATACAGAAGCACGGGACCGGAACTCGGTGCAAATATGACGGGGTTCCAGCAGGCCCGGCCGTCGCCGTCGTCGACCTCGACGCGGTGAGACCATCCTGTGCCGTCCTTCTCCTTGCGGGCGACATAAATGGAGACGTCGTCTTCGCCTTCTTCTGTTCCGCCGTACCACGTGACCACAAGCGTTTCATCTCGCGTTTCGGTAATGGATGAAGAATGGTTATACGGAGAAAAAGAATCGCCGACGAACTCTTCGAGCACAACGACCTCACTGCGCTCGACCGCCATTACCGCCGGTCCAAAGCAGGATGTGCTCAGGACCAACATCAAGACACCGCGTAAAGATAAAACGAATTTTTGACACATAGCTCTAATTTCAAAAAACCGACAAATCAGTCGCCGTTTGTTATTGCGGCTGCTAACCACATATCAATTATCAAAATTTTCAGTTCCGACAAGCGCAGCGAAATCCAGCAGGTTGACCACGCCGTCGCTGTTCAAATCTGTCCGAACCACCGGCTGGACCGGTTCGCTGCCATACTCATCTGCACCAATATCAACCTGGCCGGAAGATGGATCCGGACGCTTCTCATTATCCATATCATGATCCGGTGCTTTGCTGTTCATACCTGCGTTTATACAGGGAGAACCTGAATTTAGGTGATACGACTGTTTTACTGTAAAACTGCCGCCAACATCACCCCATACCCAGAGTGTATTCGAGGTGTTGTCCTTAATAGCAGACCATGTGCTGCCGGATACAACTACCCTCTTTTTCAAGGCTCCAGGTGTGTAGTTCGCACCAGACACTGTTACAGTTGTCAGGTATGTATCCGGGTCAAAGCTCGCGCTTCCACTAACAGAAAAACCATCATTCACAAATCCAGGATTACCTTCATAGTTATTCGATCCGGATCCAAAATCATCATCCAAGAAGATATTATTATATGTATGACATCTTGGATTGCTGTTATAGTAATTGTCATTCTCTATACGTACTCCACCAGCTATCGTGTTATTAAACATATCTACAGTTGAATTCTGGAAATACAGACCCTGTGAGTGTTCAACAATTATATTATTGGTAAACTCAGCCAGTACCAGTTTGGTTGTCCTTAACGGATCAGACTCAGAGTTTGAGGCACGATTATTAATGAGCACATTGCCATCGACCTCCACCAAATACCCTTCCGGAATATCCGGCTCCCAGTCTTCTATATGGTGTTTTTGTCCTGCGAAGAACATACCCCCGCCATCATCGCCACCTTCATTATTAACAACTACATTATCTTTGACCAGGGCAGAGACCCACCAGTGGACGGCAAGACCACCGGCATCGTTATGACAAGCGGCCTCATTATTGGCAATAATATTGTTCTGAATTACCACGTAGCCGCGCTCATAAGCATTTATCGCACCGCCATCACCGCTTCGCATCGGATCATTCGTACTTGAAATATTATCCATAAAGACATTATTAATAATAACCGGCGAACTGTAGTAATTTGAAGACACTGCACCGCCGCTACCAATCTCGGTTTTATTATTATAGAAGATATTATTAGCGACTACAGGCGAGGCATGGTCAAATATGCTTATCGCACCGCCATCGTTTGCCCTCTGATGCCACCCTTCGTCTTTGCCGTTATCAACAATAGGTTTCGGATCCCACGGCACAGGCCTGGTGGTCATATTGTCAGTAAAGATATTGTTGCTGATCGTAGGCGAAACAGCAACAATCGCAATACCAGCACCACAACCAGTATGATCATAGCCATAATAAACATCAATTCCGGCACCACCGCCAACTCGGCCTCGCTGAATCACGAATCCGTCCAGCAGGCAATTATCCGCTGCGACCAGCACGCGCCGCCTTTTTTCACCGTCGAGAATCGTCCTGTTTGCAAAAATGTCCCGAGCCCAGGTCAATCCGTCGAAGCCGCCATAGATGTCCACGTATTCTCTCATCTCAATAGTACTTCCGGCGTAGGTTCCTTCGGCTATGAGCAGTGCGTAGAGGTTGGATGGGCCTGCATCGGTGATTCTTGACAGCGCATAGCTGATGCTTGCCCAGGGCGATTTGCGCGTGCCGCTGCCGTCATCTGAGCCGGAACTTTCCGAGACGTAACGCACCTGGTGATAAGCGTTCAGAGCAACCCTTGTTGTCTGCGGACCCACGTCCTGCCTTGGGCCAGCCGTCACCGGCTGCACACAGACAACCAGCGACAGCACAACGCCAAGGACGGAACGCACAGCACGATTGTGGGCTCTCATTCCATACCTCCTCTAATCACTCCTTTCCTGTTCGGCAGTCGCACAGCAGCCATCTATCAAAAACGGATTTCGACCTCAGCCATGAGCGTAAGACCGCCTGCGTTAGTTATAGGCGAAGCTCTGATCGGTAAGCGAGGCGTAATCCAGAAAATTTACAACACCGTCATTGTTCATGTCCGTCGAAGGCCGCGGCGGCGGTGCTTGCCCTCGAAGCTCAAACGCGTAAAGCTTACAGTTCGACATGTCGAACTTCAGGCGAATCTCCTTTCCGGAAAGAGATGTCACGTCACTCTTTCCTCGCCAGCTAACCACATGATTAACCGCATCCACACCGATGGGGTCGCAGTCGGCAAGGCCAAAGCCCGGCATCTCACTGCCGGCCTTATCAAGAATAGCGACCTTCGCTGAGCCGGCTTTTATGTTCAAAACAAGCTCGACGCCCTTGCCGGTGAAGACAAGCGGTTTGGTGACCGCCGTACCGGCGCCGGAGGCGTCCAGCGAAAGGAAGCCGTCCAGCCGCTGTTTGTAACGATAGTAACGGCGGTCGGCATCGCCGCCGTGGGCGCCGCCTTCGTCGACGTACTGCCATATCTCATCACCGCGCCGAATCAGACCGTATATGGACAACTCCTCCTCGGCTGAGCCCGGCGGGATGTACCAGTTGGTGCCGAAGAACTTCCAGTTCTCACCGTCACGGCTGATTCCAAGGTCCACGTGCCTGGGACCATCGTCGCCCGGATACCTCCAGATGAAAGCCAGATACACATCAGCGGCCCACGGATATTTTATAGCACGGGTTCTGTAGACTTCCGCAGCCGAGGTAACACCGAACGATACAGGTCCTTCACATGTAACAGAAGGGAACGGATATCCTTCAAAATAGGGGGTGTTGAGATGGTGGAACGGCCAGGCTTTAAGAATCTCGTTCGTCCAGAATCCCACCGCAACTCGGCCGCTGGCATCGGAGCATTCCGGGTCGTCAAAGCTGCTGTCGCGCTTGAGGTAGCTGGCGTATCGTCCCCGCTGGTCGTCCCAGAAGCACTCGCCTTCGCCGCCGCTTCGCAATGCAAGCTGAATGGTTTCGTTACGCCGCCAGTGCCGTCCGTCCGGCGAGACATAAAAGTACATTCCCCTGTTGGCGACGAATGCATTTGACTTGTAGAGCTCTTCGGGCTTGATGTTCGGATTGAGGTCCTTGAAGAACGCAGCGTACAGAGGTGTTTCGGTAATTATTTCGCCCTGCATACTAAAACTAAGCCCGTCCTGGGAGGTCGCAAGCCGCGTTACTCCGTCTTCTGAGCCGTAACCATCGGGAATCGCCAGGTAGACCACCCCGTCGACGTCGTACACGCTTGGCCTCCATGCGGATCTTCTGATCTCGAAATTCTTCGAGATTTCCTGTTTGCCGTACGGTCGATTCATTGTGACCTGCACGCCGGACTTTGTGGAAAGAATTCCGTCGTCGATAAACACATGTTTTCGCAGGCCGAAATGGCTGAGCGTGCCGGTCGGCGCACCAGGCCCGAACAGCAGCGGCGGGCCGTTTGCCACCGAAGGTTCGAGGGCTGCCGGGCCGTAATTTCTCGAAAAGGTCTGCGGTGTGAAATTGCCGGAATAACGAACGACCTTTGATATTCGCAGTTCGTCAACCATGCCGCGCATGGTCCGGCTTCCATGACGGTCGCTTCCGATTGCGAAATTGAACCTGTTCTGCCTTCGCTGCTCGGCACCCATGTTATTGAAGCCCCTGCCTTCATGTTCGCGGTCGCCGGGTTTTTGCAGATTGGGTATGGATTGTTTACCGGCTGACGAAACGTTGCAGCCGGCCTGTTCCTGGCCGTCAAGGAAATGGCGAACCGTACTGCCCGACCGTGTAAAGGCAACATGATGCCAATCGCTGCTGAGATTGCCGCTCGGACACGTGGCCTGGATGCCGGCGTAATTGCTTACGAGCGTGAAAGTGCTTCCATTGAGGCTCAGGGAAAAACCCGGATCATACGCCTGTCCAAGGTCAATGACCGAAGAATCGCCGCCACCGGGCGCCAGATTGAGCCAAAGTTCGATGGTCCAGTTGTTTCCGGCAAGTCCGTTAAGCAGTGCCCCGGGCCCCTCTGTCGGCCCCCACAGCCCGCTTGGCGTGCCGTCCTCTTCCCGGATCTCTTCTTCTGGCACTTTGCCGGCAAACCCGGCGTAGGAAACGGCATAGCCGGACCCCAGCCGAAGGGCATTGCCGAATTTTCCCTCCACCATGGTTCCGCCGTCCATAAGGCACAGATCGGCCTTTTCATATTCACTGGCGTCGGTGAGAGTGGTGTGCGGGTAGTTGGATTCGTCGAACAGCCACAGGCCAACCGTGTCGCTATCGGCAAAGGTCGGGAAAAGGGGATCGCTCTTTGCTGTCGATATCAATGCTGCGAAGACCATAACTACAAAAAATATGGTAGATTTGTGAAAACGCATCATACATCTCCTTAAAGAAACTACCCAATGTTTCTGGACATTTGACGACCGAATTACAGCCTGTCTGCGTTTGCCAGTATTCCAGGCGCGGCCATCTCTGCACTTAGAAATGGGCTGGATCGGTTGAAATATCGCTTTTCTGCCTATCCTCCGTTTCCACCGTTTTTTTTTCACTACCAGCCGCACTTTTTTGCCCGGCAGACAGCGGACACAGCCTCAAATCCAGAGATACAAGCCCGCCGTTAAGGCGAGCCCAGCCATGTACCATATTACCAGTTTTTTTTTGAATGTCAATGCAAATTCACACAGATTTACGCATTTTTTTCATTTTGGGGGCGTTTTTTAAGGACTTTTTGCTGGTAACGGGCGTTTCTATGCTGGAATTTCAACTCATACGCTGTACAATACAATTGTGGTAGCGGGTTGGGAGCATCGCCGGTTTGTGTTGCAGATTCTGTGAGTTTGAACTTTTTCGGAGGGAGCAATCAAATGAAGCGGGAATGGTTGATTGCCAGCCTGGTGGCGGCGGCGGTTTCTGTACCGGACAGGGCTGGCAGGGGCCAGATTATATATGACGTGCTGCCAGCAGCTGAGACCGAGCAGGCACACGGCGCGGACTCGGACAATGCTGACGATGCATGTATCTGGATACATCCAACAGATGCCGCCCAGAGCACGGTAATCGCCCAGAGCAAGGACGATGACCAGGGAGGAATCCACGTCTACGACCTTGCGGGCAATCAAATACAGTTCTCGCGATCCGGCAAGATGAACAGCGTGGACATAAGGTACAATTTTCCCCTTGGCGGCGAATTGGTCGATATCGTCGGATTTACGAACCGCTCGAACGACAGCATCGTGTTTTACAAGGTAAATCCTTCCACGCGGCGACTTGAAGGCGTCGGTTCGGTGAGCACCGGACATTCGGAGATTTACGGGTTTTGCATGTATCACAACTCTGTGACGGAGAAGTTTTATGCTTTCCCGAATTTTATGGACGGCTCCGTGCAACAGTGGGAGCTTTACGACGACGGCAGCGGCGCCGTCAGGGGAACCAGGGTTCGAGAGTTCGATGTGGGCACGATGACCGAAGGATCGGTTGTGGATGACGAATCAGGTGTGCTTTATGTTGGAGAGGAAGACGTCGGGGTGTGGAAATACGGCGCCGAACCGCAGGACGGTTCTGCGCGGACGCTTGTGGACTCAACGGGCGGTCACCTCCGGGCCGACGTTGAGGGCATGACGATTTACTACGCTGGTGACGGCACGGGGTATCTTATCGTGTCCAGCCAGGGAAACAACACATTCGTAGTTTACGAGCGAGAGGGTGACAACAGCTACATGGGGACGTTCAGGATTGTCGGCAATGGTCCGATCGACGGCTGCAACGAGACCGACGGGATAGATGTTACCAATGTCGGTCTGGGTGGGGCATTTGCCGGGGGCTTGTTCGTTGCTCACGACGGTGAAAATTCCGGTGGGAGCAATTCGAACTTCAAGCTTGTCGGCTGGGGTTCGATCGCGGGCGCTTTGGGCCTTAAGATTGACACGGGGTGGGACCCGCGAACGGGAGGTATCGAGGCCGATTTCAATCGAGACCGAAAAGTCAACGGCATGGACCTTCGAATTCTATCGGAAAACTGGTTGAACGAGTGTCCCGCGGACGACCGGTGCGAGGGCTGCGACCTGCGTCAGGACGGGGCGGTAGATTCGCTCGATCTGAGCGTTTTTGCCTTATATTGGCGCACATAAAACAGGACAACCAGCGTTGAAGAGACAGACGCACTTGTCCCGACTTGTCTAATATCGTTCTATCGGCTGAGGGATTCTGTCCTGCGGGTCGCGGAGGTTTATGGACTTCACGCCGCCGAGAAGTGAACCGTATTGCCGGTAATACTCGTAGAGGCGGGCGAGTTTCTCATCGTCGGGGACCTCGAAGTGCTGTACCCAGGCGTCTTTTTCGGCGCCCCAGACAATCTGGACGTCATTCTTCGCGCAAAGGACAATATGTGGTTTCCTGTTGTTTCGCCGTCCGCCGAAGTTGCTAACGTCGATAGCGGCAATTTCATGCAACAACGGTTTGTCCGGCGTCACCTTTTGATCCATCTTGTCAAGCAGGTTAATGATTACTGTTGCCGCCGCCAGGTCGTCGAGCTGCAGGGGCTCTCCCACCGTGGGGTTGTCTATTAGCGCTGACAGGCCGCGCACCTTTACAATCGGCAAGGTCGGTATGTCCACGTAGTCGAGCACAACCAGCTCGGCGTCCACGTAGAATTTTTGCCTTCGCGATTCGACAAGCACCAAAGGCTTTCGCCATGGGCCTGTTATATGCAGGGTGTCGCCGAACTGTTGCACTTTGACTTTCTTAAGCCACGGGACCAGATATTCTATATTTTCCTCCAACGGCTTTGCATTGAAATGTTCATCGAGCTTGAGGTTTTCACCATTAGTCCATGCGGCTGCAAGGACCTTCTCTTCGAGCTGACTTGTCACCCACGGAGGTTTGGCAACTACCAGAGCAGCTCTTCGTTCATTGCCAAAGACCGCTCTCCAAACGTAACCGCGAAGCAGCACAAAACCAACACCGGCGGCTCCAAGAACAACGACTATCCCTACCACCTTCAATAATCCAATCAGAATGGGATGGTAGGATGTGCCCTTGCGCTTCTTGCGTTTTTTTTTCGCCGGGCCTCGTTTCAACGATATTTTTTTCGTTTTTTTCTTCTTAGCCATGTAACCTGACGCTGGAATCCAGCCTAATCCGATCGGATGAGTGGATGTTCAGTGCGGCTTCAACGATTTTCACACAGAGGCGGCTCATCGGAATACCGGCCCTTTCGGCGGCCTTGGGCAGACACGAATGGGTAGTAAAGCCGGGAATGGTGTTGACCTCCAAAGCGTGGGCGAGACCATCATCGCTTACGATAAAATCAACTCGCCCAAAGTGCCGACACCCGAGCGCCTCAAAACAGGCAAGGGCTTTTGTCTTGATATCCGCTTCTATCGCCGGGTTCTCGATAGTGGCAAACAGGTATTCCGTTTGCTCATCGAGGTACTTCGCGTGATAGTTGTAGAATTTCTCTGCTGGTCTGATCTCAATAACGGGAAGCGCCTTGCCCGAAAGAATTCCGACGGTTACTTCCCGTCCCGGTACAAATCTTTCGATCATGCAGTCTCCGAATTCGCGGCGGCATTTTCGCGCTTCCGGAATAACCTGTCGCGGATCGTAAACAATGGTCACGCCGACACTGCTGCCCTGTGTTACGGGTTTGACGACGTAGGCATCGGCAAAGTGTTTCAGTTTGTTTTCGAGCTCGCCGGCGTTGAGTTTGTGGTCAAACTCAATCGCATCAGGCACCGCTACGCCGGCCCGGGCAAATGCCCTTTTGCTTGCCAACTTATCCATTGCCAGCCTGTTTGCAGTCGGTCCGCTGCCGGTGTATGCAAGCCGGCGGTCCTCCAGTATTTGCTGGAGCTGTCCGTCCTCTCCGAACTGTCCGTGTATCGCAATAAAGAACACGTCAATACTGGTGTCGTCCAATATTTCAAGGATATCCGGTGTGACGTCGGCGAGGACCACGTCAATTCCAGCCTGCTCCAACGCCCCGCCAATGCAGCGTCCGCTCTGGAGGCTTATCTCGCGTTCCGTGCTGATGCCGCCGGTGAGGACGGCGACTTTCAATTTGGTGTGTTCGGTAATCAACCTGTTCTATTAATTCTTCGGCGCTTCACTTCCAGATTTCCACTTCCAGTTCGAGATCGATATCAAACTTTTCCTTGACCCTTTGTTTTATGGCGTCTATCAACCTCAGGACATCGCGGCTCTTGCATCCCTTTTCTGCGATTATGAAATTGGCGTGTTTTTCGCTGACATGGGCGCCTCCGATATTCAGGCCCTTTAGCCCTGCGCGGTCAATCATCGCGCCGGCGGAGACTCCGCGGGGATTCTTGAATATGCAGCCGGAATTCTTCGTGCTCAATGGCTGATTGTTTTTCTTATAAATCCATATTTCCTTTACAGTGCGGAGTATCTGCTCTATTTCGGCGGAATTGAGCCTCAGCTTTGCGCTGAGAATAAACCTGGCGGTGATGTTTGTGCTTCGGTAATCGAACATCAGTTCGGGCTTGTTTTTTTCGAAGACATTGCCCTCGAGGTCCATCAAGGTGACCGACTCTATTACCGTTCCGATGTCGCCGAAGCTTCCTCCGGCGTTCATCTTGACCGCCCCTCCGACCGAGCCGGGTATACCGGTCAGGCCCTCTATGCCTGAAAGGCCCTTTCGCACGCATGAAAAGACGAGCTTGTTAAGCTCGGCCCCCGCCCAGGCGGTGAGCAGTTCGCCGTCGAACTTAGTCTGCCGGAAATGCTCTGCATCGAGCCTTATCACCGCCGCGCGCAGGCCGCTGTCGCTTATCAGCAGATTCGAACCGTAGCCAAGCACGTAAATTGGAACGTTATTCTCGGTGCAACGGCGGGCAACTTCTTTTAACTGCTCGATGCTTTGCGGCCTGATAAGATAATCGGCAGGGCCGCCGAGGCCGTACCACGTGTGCTTACCAAGATGGTAATCGGTCTCAACTATTTCTTCCAAGCCACTGAATATACTCATCTGCCACCTTCCATATATCACCGGCGCCCATCGTGACCATTAAATCACCCTCAGCGACGTTTTGTTTCAGGTAGTCGCAAATCGGGCCGAACCCGTCAACAAACAGCGCCTCGCTGCCGTTGGACCTTATCCTTTCGACAAGTATCTGCGAGTTAACGTCTTTTCTCGACGACTCTGAATCGCGGACGAAGTAGATTTCCGGCACGATAGTAACATCGGCAAGCTTAAAGCTTTCTGCAAAATCATCAAGCAAAAATCTTGTCCTGCTGTACTGATGCGGCTGAAAAACACACCACAGCCGCCTCGGGTTATAACGTTGGCGTATGGCCTCGAGCGAGGAGCGGATTTCCGTAGGGTGATGGGCGTAATCATCGAGCACCGTTATCCGGGCGAAGCGTCCCTTCAGCATGAGCCGCCGATCAATACCCGTAAAGCCGCTCAGCAATTCGAGCACCTGGTTGGGATCGAGTCCTGCATTAACGGCCATCGCCACTACGGCCAGGGCGTTAAGGACATTGTGAGCGCCCGGTAGAGAAATGGCGGTCGCTCCGAGTTTTGAGCCTTGTTTGTAGACGTCAAAGCTATATAGTCCGTCGTTTAGTCGGAGATTGTCCGCTGTAAAATCGCAGTCTCTGAACCCGAACGTTACTACCTCCGAATCGTCCCCGATGCGGTGGATAACCTTTGCAACGTTGCCGTCGGCGCCGTTGGCGACAACCAGTCCGTCGGTTCTGGTTCCCAGGGCGAAGTTGATGAACGCCTCGACTATCTCATCTTCGTCCCTGTAGTAATCCAGGTGATCCTGCTCGATGTTCAGTATCGCGGTGATTTTGGGTCTTAGGTTGAGGAAACTGCGGTCATATTCGCACGCTTCGGCAACAAAGTAATCTCCATCACCGACGCCCGATGAGCCGCCGAGCTGGCCGACCGCCGCCCCGATAATAAAGCTCGGATCCAGACCCGCCCTCTCAAGGCAAAAAGTAAGCCATGCGCCGGTCGTGCTCTTGCCGTGGGTGCCGCTGACAGCGATACAGTCGTACCGGCTGCTCAACAAACCCAGCATTTGGGCGTACTTGTAAATTTTACACCCTCTTTGACGCGCCAAGCTCAGTTCGGGGTTGTCTTCTTTGATAGCGGCGGAGATGACGACAGCGTCGGTCTCGCCGCTGAGATGGCGGGAATCATGGCCGATTCTTATATCTGCCCCGGCTCGGCGAAGATGTATCACATTTTCGCTATCGCACTGGTCCGAGCCGCTCACTATTGCTTTATTCTTGATCAACAGCTGCGCCAGCCCGCTCATCCCGATACCGCCGGCACCTATGAAGTGAAACCTCACGCCCTCCAGGTTCGCCGCCCGAGCCAAATGCTCATCGCCCCGAGCGCCCTTTATCGTTGCTTGATATGACTCTAATTCCGCCTTGGCCATCCCTAACCCGAACTTTCGCCTTTGCGGCGATAAATCCCTCGCCGCCTAAACCACGACCGGCAAGCCGAGCCCTCATGCGATTTGCGGCTAGCCGGCGGATAGTCTAACAAATGTCACAGCCGAACGAAAGAAAAAACTTGGATTCAAAATCCACCGAAAGACCGGTCAAAATATGAGTTGGAGTGTGCCCTGAAGAACTCTTTGTGTTGTCATAAGAAGCGCTTTATTCCTGAGTTCTATTGCCAGCGGCCCCAGAGGCGGATGTTGTCGAATCGGCCGGTATTGTCGAATGAGCCTATGCCGGCTCTGCCCCACTTGAACGTGCCGTCCACAGCGGTCATTGCCGGTTCGTTCAGGTTGTCAAAGTAGAGTTCGATTTTGCCACTACGGACGTCGCGGACCAGCCGAACGTCGTGCCAGTTGTCGTCCCAGTTCGTTCCCGATGTTCTGTTTTTGGCAATAGAGAGGCGGGGTTTACCATCGACTATGAAGATCGAATTTGAGGCCTTGTCCGCCCGCTTGCCGAGATGGACATAATAGAAGTGCGACGGGTCCTGGTGGCCAAAAAACAGGCACAAGTCACGATGGCCCGTATCCTCTCCCGTTGAGAGCAGTTTAAGCTCGAGCACGAAACTGCCCGCCACGACGTCGCGAATGAGATTAATACTCAGTGGTGAACGAACGTCGGGCTCATACTTGCTCAGTCCGGTCAGGGCCAGCGATTTGCCGCCGAGCGTCTCTTCGATTCGCCAAACAGCCGGGTCTGTGGCCTGCCAGTAATCGAGGCTGCCGTCTTCAAAGTCGGTTTCGAACAACAGCGGCATATCGAGTGCTTCGCCGGATGAGGCGCGGACGGCATCTTCGTCAACCGGGACCATCATCTCGATGTCCTTATACATTACCTCAACATCGTCGCTGCCGTGAAGCTGCAGGGCGAGATGGCCCTGCAGGCGACTCGGGTCGTTCTTCAGTTCGACGGTTTTACGGCCGTTGAGATGCACGACAATGTGCCTTCCATGGGCGGAAACGGTCATCTCGTTCCACTGCTGTGGTCTGAAGGCCTTTTTGAGGACCTCGGGGTCGGGTTTGGCGACCCAGCCTCTGCCGCCGGTTTCGTAAAGGCCAGCGACGTTGTCGATGGGGTCGACTTCGGCCTGGAAGCCGTGAACGGCAACAGGACCATCAACTTTTTCGGTGCGGAAGTAGAAACCGCTGTTGCCTTTTACAGACTTGAACTTCAGCCGCGCCGTGAAGTCGCCGTAGCATTTATCGCTGATCAACAGGCCGTGACGCTTGTCGTCTTTGGAGTTTGACCCGACAATAACGCCATCGCGAATCTCCCACTTTCCACCAGGCAGCGTATGCCAGCCGTTGAGACTTCTACCGTCGAACAGTGGTTTCCACATGTGACGGCCAAGTTCTTTTATTCTTATGTTTCGCCACCGGATTTTAAGCGGCTGCTCCGATCTGGTTGAGTGCACCTGCAGGCCGAAGAAGCCGCTGAGGGTCATCGAATCGACGAGGTCGGCAGCGGGCACATCGTTGACCCAGGTTCTTACGGAGTCGCCCGCGGCTTTGATACGATACTTGTTCCATTCGTTAATACTGAAGGCCTTTCCGGCAGGCTCGTTTTGTTTGAGGTCGTCAAGCCAGCCGCGTCTGGCTTCGTCGTAAACCCCGCCGCTGTAGGCACGGTTTGAGGGGTCGATCTCGACCTGATAGCCGAAAACATGGCCGTCGTGATAGTTCGGCAGGCTATTGCTGCGAATCTGAACGCCGGAGTTCAAACTCGGATCGACCTTCAATTCCAACTCAAGAATGAAATCACCGTAAGTTCTCTCAGTACAGAGAAAGCTGTTGGCCGTCTGCGGTCTTGAACTGCCTACTATCGCGCCCGCCTCAGCGCGGTAATCGGCCTGGCCTCCGAGGCGCTTCCAGCCTTGAAGGCTGCTCCCGTCAAACAGCATCTTCCATTCAACGGCCTCGGCAGATACCGATAAGCAAGAAAACAATACAAATAGCAGGAACAGCCGTTTCTTCGGATTTTTCATTATCATCGCTCCTTTCATTTCGTCTAAGAATTCCCCTTGAAGCTCTCGAACTCTCACCATTGCGCTTCCTCATAGGGCCCTATCGGCCCTTTGCGTCCGGGCTTGGGGCGGCCTTTGAGGATGGCGTCGGCAATAGGGATGTCGCTGCCCTGTGTTATTTTCATGTTGGATGATTCCGTCTCGACAATGGATACTTTCTCGCCCAGGTACTCGATGAGCTGGGCATCATCGCTGATTTTGTCTTTGTCAAGTTTCTCGATATTCTCATAAGCCTTTTTCAGCAGTTCGGTTTTGAAGACCTGAGGTGTTTGAGCCTCGTACAGACCGGTTCTGTCGACGGTCCGGATTATCGCTGCCTGCTCGACCTGCTTTATTGTTGCAACAACGGGGCAGGCAAGTATTGCCGCGCCGCTTTCGGCTGCAGCGGCGATGACCTGGTCGACCCATTTTTTTGTAATGCACGGCCGAACTGCATCGTGCACCGCGACAAGACCTATGTCGTCTTTTAGAAGCTCGAGTCCCTTTGTGACGGTGTCGAAGCGTTCCTCGCCTCCGAAATAAGTCCTTACGCCGAAGAAATTAAGGTTGGGCCCCCACTTGACGCTGACGAGTTCCTCGTCTTCGGGGGCGATGGCCAGCAAAACCTGCTTGACGTCAGTACGATCGGTAAAAAGCTCGACGCTGTGCAGAAAGGCGGCCCTGCCTGCGACGTCGGCAAACTGCTTTTTCTTCTTGCCTCCGAAGCGGCTGCTGGCGCCCGCCGCACAAATTATCACTGCAACATTTTCTGACACCTAAGCTACTCCTTCAAATCCCTGCCAACATGGATAATTGTTACCGACGGCGGACAGTTAAATCTTATTGGCAGCAGGCCGGCATAGTGCTCTGTGCCGATACCCGACGAAACGTTCAGGTGCAGGCCGCCGAGTTTTCTCAGTCCGCTCGTCCACTTCTTCGGTACTCTGCTCGAATTCAGCAGCGGACCAACAAACGGAATACGAACCTGGCCGCCGTGCGTATGGCCCGCCAGACACAAGTCGATGTCAAGATCGGTTATATCAAGCACAAAATCAGGTGTATGTCCCAGCAATATCTTACAGCTATTATCGCTTCTGGCGAGCCATTTGACAATTCTTTCCCTGCAGCCTTTTTTGGACTTTAAAAACGACAGGCCCATCACGTCGAGCACACCGTCTTTGGTCTGAATGATCACACTCTGGCCGACGAGCGTTTTGACGCCCGAAGCGGCGTCGAATGCCTTGAGAATGTCCAGACTGTCCAGGTTTCCCTGCACGTTGTAGAGGCCGTATCTCGGTTCAAGCCTCTTGAAAAGCTCAGCCAGTTTCGTGAGCTCCTTTTGGCAGACCTCGGCGTCTTGTATCTGCAGCAGATCACCCGTGTGGAATATTATGTCGGGATTGAGCCGGGCCAGCTTCTCGATGACTTTTTCTTCGTAGCTTCCGATGTGCTCCGATTGAATGTCGGATATGTGTGCGATTGTCAGATTACCGTGCAATTGGTCGCACGGGACTTTGTGCTCGTAGACGCGGACGGACCCGGCCTCGATAAATGTAGAATATACGAACAGCGAAAACAATACCAGCGAAACAGCCATTATCCCGGCGCCGCGGGCATAGTCGGCATGTTTTCTGATTCTGTATATCGAGTAGACTGTCGCTATGAGCGGGCCAGCTATAAAGTTCGACAAATACACCAGCGATATGAGCCTGAAAACGCCCATCGGTCCGACAAGGGACACAACAGTCAGGCACACGTCGAACATGAGACAGGCCAGCAGGTACGCAAGTATCCCGCAGATGAATTTGCGAGCTTTGGACTTCATACGATGTGGAATTACGACGACAACAATACAGTTGTTCGTGCAACCGGAAAGACTAAAAATCGACGCCGCGGCGGGACGTGATTCCCTTGTCGATGGGGTGCTTGATGTTGTTCATTTCGGTGACCAGATCTGCCAGGGCAATCAATTCTTCGGTGGCACCCCGGCCGGTGAGGACGATTTCGACGCGGCTGTCTTTGCTTTCGATAATTCTCTTGATGTCTTCAAATTCGGCCAGGCCCTTCGAAAGGCAGAACACAATTTCATCGAGAATAAGCACATCGTAAAATCTCTTCCGGGCGGTTTCGGCGATTCGCTCAAGGGCGTGGCTGATTGCTATCTGCATCTGCTTGACGGCGTTTTCGTCGTCGAAGGATTTTGCCATGTCCCAGGTCAGATCGATTGTTTCCACCCTTATTCGCACGGCGCCTAATTGCAGTGCGAAGCGCTCGCCGATATCAAGATTGGGGGGTTTAAGGAACTGGCAGATCAGAACCTTGTTGCCCTGGCCAGCCGCGCGCAGGGCCAAGCCGAAAGCGGCTGTTGTCTTGCCCTTGCCGTCACCGGTATAAATCTGAACCAGTCCTGTTTCCAGCATGAGGGTATATTAAGAGAATGCGGGAGAGATTGGAAATCAAAAATCGCGGCTGCTCACACAATAAGGTCACGGTTTGTCTGCCGGTTGGTGAAGGGCTGTTGATTTTCAATAGCACGCGGAAGACGGCAGCTATATCGTTACGGCTTTCAGCTTTTCTTCGGTGTCGGCATCGGCGCCGACCTGCTCGCCGGGCTTGAAGGGCAGGGGCTCTGCAAACTGTATTGCAACGCGTCGGACAAAACCATTGATTTCCTCGACCCGGCAGACTCGGCCGTGGCGGGTAAAGCTGGCCATATCGAATGAACTGTCAAGAGCGAAACGCGGGACGCTGAAACGTGCGGTCACGCGCTGGCCCGGATAGGGACAGCTTTCGTCGGCACTGCATGTGAAAGCCGCACCTCCGCTCGAAATGTCGACCATTTGCCCCTGTGAAAGCACTTCATTGAAGTCCTCGGCGAACCAGATTGGCCACTGATAGCGAAGCCTGTGTTCTCTTCTTCGTTCTATGATTTCTTCCATAATATATGCCTCGGAAATCCTTTACTTTTACCAGCCAACGAATCGACAGAAGAAAGGCCCAACTTTACAGCCCGTCTGCTGAAAATAATGCGACCGGTTAATCCGCCGCCCCGCCTCCGGAAGTTTCCGCTGCAAAATGGTAATGGACCCCGCAACAAACTTTTATTATCGTACCAAAGGTTGGGAAGTGATCTTGGCAGCTTCAAGTGTCAAAGAGTACCCTAAGAGCAAAATCGTATGGGCAGCGGGCAAAATTAGGGCGCCCCAGAGGGGTAATTTTGCACTTCCGGCCACCCGAACGGTTTTGCTCGGTCCTGCGAACCTTGGTTGATCCACAACCTTTGGGACGTTAATAAATTTTTTTACTTTTTTACCTGTCGGGCCTTGACCTTCCTATAATCAATCGCGCTTCTATCACACTTTCCGACAGGTCCAGCGGCGGGAAAAATCTGATTTTCTTTAGACCCAAACCGTCCTTCGGATCGTTGTATCAGGGATAAACGTTTTTTGTACGTGTCATCCCCGATTACCTGGTTTTTGAACGCTGCTACATGACAATAGGCCAAGACGCTAAAGCCCTTGAAGCCCTTAAAGCTTGTCTTAAACTCATTTATGGATGGGACACCGAAGGTGGGCAGTGGCGGAAATCGAGAGAAGTGATATTAAACGATATAGAAGTGATTGAGAGCAGGAACAAGTAACGGTGCGGTTCACCTGGGCCGGGCTCGCTTTTTCTCAGTCTCTGTTGCATCCTTTCTTGCCATCCGGAATCGGCCACCGGTCTGCCGCACGAGTTCTACAAACTCCCGGCCTCGTTGCTGGAAGTTGTCGAACATGTCGTAGCTGGCGCAGGCGGGGCTCAGGAGCACGACATCCCCCTTGATGGCGAGGTGGTTGGCTGACTCAACGGCTTTGGCTAATGAATCTGCGATCTGAACTTCTACTTTCTTCTCCGTGAGTTCTGTGTTCTCTGTGGCTAACCCATCTTCGATCGCGGCTGCGATTTTTCCGGCTGTCTGCCCGAGAAGGATGGCGGCTTTGGCGTCCCGCCCAATCGCTCGGCCGAGTTCCTCGAAGCCGATATTCTTGTCATAGCCACCGGCGATAATTATTTTGGGTTCCTCGAACGCATCGAGCGCAGCAATCGCACTTTGCGGCGTCGTCGCAATCGAATCGTTGTACCAGCGAACGCCATTTATCTCCGCGATGAACTCCAGCCGATGCGTAAGGGCCTTGAATTGACTGAGGCAGCTCTGCATGGTCTGGTCATCGATGTCAAAGAGTCCGGCGACAGCAAGTGCGGCGGCGAGGTTTGATAGATTCGCCCGCCCGGGCAGGGGGAACTGTTGG
>Ga0180437_10005022_pt1 | contig 18388 bp, 11 predicted proteins | sample SS_ome_4_FD_132410 | JGI IMG/M metagenome (GOLD analysis project Ga0180437, IMG submission 132410) | Hypersaline lake sediment archaeal communities from the Salton Sea, California, USA - SS_3_D_1 metaG | ecosystem: Environmental > Aquatic > Non-marine Saline and Alkaline > Hypersaline >... | reverse complement strand
GGCAAGCAGAAAGGGGACGACCAGGAACGCGGGGGTCGTGCGTTCCTGGTCGTCCCCGTACTACGTGACCGTGGGAAATGCGAGCGCTACTAGTATTCGGTTATGTCCGCTCCATTCTGCAGAAGAGCCACCGGCCGCTCAATGCGCTTTGATCTTCCACTTTTCCCAGTGTTGCCCACCCACAAGCTGGTACGTCCGCTCAACGTAGGGCTTGTTGCAGACCACAAAGGTGTAGTAGTAGATAGGTGCCATGACAGCCTCATCGACGCAGAGGATCTTTTCGGCCTCGAAGTAGAGCTCCTTCCGTGCCTCAGGTTCTGCCTCTATAGCTGCCTGCTTCACCAGGCGAGCGAACTCATCGGCGGCCGGGCCCGACCACTTGGAACGGTTGGCGCTCTTGGTAGGGTGGAACACCTCAAGCAGCCAGTTGTTCTGGTCGGGATAGTCGGTGCACCAGCCATGGCGGTACACCTGCGGCGCATCTTCGATCAAAGTGTTCAGATAGACGCCGAACTCCTGATTGGTCAGCTTGAGGTCGATACCAAGGTGCTCCTTCCATTGCGCCTGCACGAACTCGGCGATCTTCTGGTGCGCCTCGTGGGTGTTGAACATCACCGTGATCTCGGGGAATCCCTGGCCATCGGGATAGCCGGCATCAGCGAGCAGTGCGCGTGCCTGGTCGGGGTCAAAGACAATCCCCGGAAAGTCCGGATTGTCAGCCACGTTTCCAAAGATGCCCGGGCAAGCAAAGCTCCATGCAGGGATCTGGCCACCCTTGGTGACGGTGTCCACGAGCTTCTGGCGGTCGATGGCATATGACAGTGCTTTGCGCACCTCCACGCTGTCGAGAGGGGGCTTGGTAACGTTAAAGCCGTAGTAGTAGCTGCACAGCCTGGGTCCGATGTACAGCTCCTTGCTCAGCACCGGATCAGCCTTGATGCGGTCCATGTCCTCCAAAGGTGGATTCTGCACGTCCAGCTCGCCTGCTTCATACATCGCAAAGGCGGTCGAGTCCTCAACCACCATTACACAGTTGATGCGCTCGATGCTGACACCGCCGGCCCCGTAGTAGTGTGGGTTCTTCACAAAGACCATGCGGTTTTCGTGCTCCCAGGTGTCAAGACAGTAGGGACCATTGGTCCAGATGTTGCCCGGTTCAGTCCACAGGTCGCCGAACTCCTCGATGGGCTCCTTGGGCACCGGGCGGTGAATCCACATGCTCGCGATAGCGGGGAAGTAGCCGGCCGGCTGCTCCAGCGTGAACTCGACCGTGTAGTCATCGAGGGCGCGAACGCCGATGGATTCGAGGTCAAGGCTCTCTCCGGTATTGACGGCCTCTGCGTTCTTGATGATGTAGCTCATGTAGGCATAGTCCGATGCCGTATCCGGATTCACAGTCCGCCGCACCCCGTAGACCACATCGTGGGCATCCACCAGGCGCTTCTTCTCCGCCGTCTGAGTCTGCGGGTCATAGTGGACCCACCAGACGTCCTTGCGCATCTCAAAGGTCCAGGCCAACCCATCGTCGGACACGCTCCACTTGGTCGCGACCTCGGGCACAACCGCTGCATCGGTGGTATCCTCAAAGTCGGTCAGGCCCAAGAACAGCGCTTCGTCACACTGCACCGAGACGGTGTCAGTCGCCAGAGCAGGGTCCAGAGTAGGCGGTTCGTTCGCCAGGTTCCAGTTCATCTCCTTGGCAAGCGGCTCACCTGACTGACAGGACGCCATTAACAGACAACACATAGACAGCATCACAACGGCCAGCCTGAGTCTTCTCTCGTACATCAGATACGCCCCCTTTCTGGTTTGCGCTAGATCGATATCAAGCCTTTTGGCGCTGGTCACGGTCGTCAAGCCCTGTGCCTGCTCCAACCTGGGCTGCCACGAAGGGCGCTAGGGCAAAGGCGATGGCCTAGCCGGGCAGCGTTGCTTCTTGGATCATGCCCCCAACGCGATAGGGCTGCTCCTCCCCGGTGGTCGAAAGCACGCTTCCTACCAGCCGCTCTTCCGGCTGCTCACCCTGGATGCGCCTCTCAGTCGCTGGGGCGGTGGACGCCGCCAGGTTGCTCCGCGCGATGATGGCATCACGACGCACGCCCAGCCCCAAAGTCATAACCACGCAGCCTATCAGCGCTGTCTGAACCAGAGCTGTCAGTGGCGCAGTGGAGCGCCGCGAGGTGTGCTGCGCAGACCCGGACGCGCGCCGCTCTCCCACGCGCTCCAGAATAGCACGCCACACCTCGGGCGACGGCTCCGCATTGCCAATCGAGGTTGCCAGACTCCATCGAAGCAGCTGCCCGAGCTCCTCGTCGTCGGCCCACAGCTCGTTCAGTTGCTTCCCAGCATTAGAGCGTTGCATAAGCGAGCTCACTTGCCAACCTCCTATCTTCAAGCAGCTGACTGCGCAGTGCCTGAGAAGCGCGATGCAGGCGGGACTTGACCGTCCCGACTGGGCAATCCAGGATGTAGGCCGTCTCCGCCAGCGTAAAGCCCTGGAAGTAGAACAGCACCACGACCGAACGTTGCTTGAGGCTGAGCGATCCAACCGCGTCGCGCACGATGCTCCGAAGCTCGTCGGCTTCCGCACAGTGCTCCGGGCAACTCGCTGGGCCGCAAAGCAGCCGGTCCACAAAGGCGTCAAGCGACAGCGGCCACCGCTGAGTGCGGCCAATCCAGTTGTAGCTGAGATTGACGATGATGCGGTGCAACCATGGAGCCAGCGGATGGGACGCATCCACCCGCTCCATGGCCGCGTAGGCCCTGACAAAGCAGTCCTGCAGCGCTTCCTCCGCCGCCCCTGCATTGCCGGTTATGGCCAGAGCGGTGTGATAGAGTGAACGCTTGTACTTGTGGTAGAGGGCCTCGAAGGCATCCAGGTCGCCACCACGAATCTGCGTCACAAGCTGTGCGTCTTCGCCCATCTACCCCTCCCTTGCCTCAGCACCCTTATCCTTTACACCAGGGACTTGAGGCAAAGGTTCCATGTCGTGCACCATACCAATCAGATGTGAGATTCGGAAGCTGCTGGAGCCGAGTTGGGATGGAGGCTGTGTCGCTAGAAGCAGCCGCGGCCTGGCCGCGACGCTGGAGGCGGTGGTAGGTCAGATCGAAGTAAGGAAAGAGGGCCAGCCCACTGTGGCTGGCCCTCGACGTGGCTGCCCGGGAAACCTCGAATGGCACAGGGGATCTGCTGGAACCTCGCCCCCCGAGGAATCTGCCCCAGGGTGGCTACTGAAAGCGTATCCGCGGGTCCAGGAAGGCATATGTGATGTCGACCACGAGATTGGCCAGCACCAGGAAAAAGGCGTAGAGCAGGATGGTGCCCATCACCACCGGATAGTCTCGCTGCGTCACGCTGGTCACAAAGTAGCGCCCCATGCCCGGAACAGCGAATATCTGCTCCACCACGAAGGTGCCGGTCACCAATGCTGCGAACATGGGTCCAAGCACGGTGGCCACCGGAATGAAGGCGTTCTTGAGCGCGTGACGAATCATCACCCCGCGCTCGGTGAGACCCTTCGCTCGTGCTGTCCGGATATAGTCCTCACGGATGACTTGCAGCATGCTGGCGCGAGTCAGGCGCGCAATACGCGCCGCATAGGCCGAACCGAGGGCCAAAGCAGGCATGATCATCTGCGCTGGCGTGCCCCAGCCGGCGACCGGCAGCCAGCCAAGACCGAGAGCAAACACTAGGATCAGCAGCGGACCGAGCACGATGTTGGGCACCGACACGCCAAAGATCGCCACGCCGATCCCCACATAGTCCCACATTGTGTTCTGTTTGAGGGCCGAGACGATGCCCAGCGGCACCCCAATGCCCACGGCAATGAGCAAGGCCACGACACCCAACTGTGCCGAAACAGGCAGATGATCGGCAAAGATGTCGTTGACACGCCGGCTGCGTGAGGAGTAGACCGGACCAAAGTCAAACCGCGTGATGATACCCCCGATATAGTCGGCGTACTGCCTCCACACCGGCTTGTCCAAGCCATAGTGGCGCTCCAGGTTGGCAATGATCTCAGGCGGCAGGGTATGCTCGCGGTCAAAGGGCCCTCCCGGCACCGCATGCGCCAGAGCGAAAGTGATCACAGAGATGAAGAACAGCACCGGAATCATCCACAGCACTTGACGGATCACATAGCGCGACATGACCTCACCCTCCGAGTGTGATGGATATGAGAACTCACCTACCAGCCCGCTGCGCAAGGGCCTGTGGCACAAGACGCGCCCGGCGGTCCAATAGCGCCGCGCCGTGTGGGCGTGCTGTGCGGCCATCACCGGCATGCCTCAGGCTCGCGGCCGCCCAGGCAAAGGTGCGCCAGGCAGTGCCTGCCCGGCACGTGAGCACCAATTGTCACCGCAAGGCAGAGGACGCAACAGATTTCGGTTCCAGTTGCACTCTACACCACCCTGCAGGGGAAAAGGTTCAGGCGGGATGGATCAAGCTTGCTGCCCACAGAGCGCTGCAGTATACTGAGTGCAATATGTACCTGAGACGTCTCGAACTCCAGGGTTTCAAAACGTTTGCGCCGTATACGGAATTCCAGTTCGACGAGGGCATTACGGCCATCGTTGGCCCCAACGGCAGCGGCAAGTCCAACATCGCCGATGCAGTGAGATGGGTGCTGGGCGAACAGAGTTATGTCGCTCTGAGGGGCAAGCGCACCGTCGACATGATTTTCGCCGGCACCAGCCGCCGCGCCAGGCTGGGCATGGCGGAGGCCGTGATGACCTTTGACAACAGCAGTCAGTGGCTGCCGCTGGACTTTTCTGAGGTCACGGTCGCCCGCCGTGCTTACCGCTCTGGGGAGAACCGCTATTTCATCAACGGTAGCCGTGTGCGACTCCGAGATGTGCTCGAGATGCTCGGCGGCGCCAGCCTGGGCCGAAGTGGCTTTGTTGTCATCGGCCAGGGGCTTGTCGACGCCGCTCTCAGCCTGCGCGCTGACGAGCGGCGCACCCTCTTCGAAGAGGCTGCCGGCATTCACATCTACAAGGACAAGCGCACCGACGCGCTGCGCAGACTGGAAGAGACGCAACAGAACATGTTGCGCGTCAATGACATCCTCAATGAGATCCAACCCCGCATGCGCGATCTTGAGCGCCAATCCAAGAGGACCGAGGAGTACGAGCTGTTGAGCCACGACCTGGAGCAGCTGCTTCGCCTCTGGTACGGCTACAAGTGGCATTCCGCGCAGGCCGCCTTGAATGAAGCCGAGGCCCTGCTTCAGCGCCGTCAGGACGAGCTAGACCTGGGCCGAGCGCGCATGCACGAAGTCGAAGCGCTGATCACCCACTCTCAGCAACGTCAGGCGGAGCTGCGCCGAACCCTGAGCGCCTGGCACACTGAGAGTGGGGAGCTTCATGCCAGGGCTGAAGTAACAGGCCGTGAGCTGGCTGTGAGTCGCGAGCGGCTCAGCCTCCTGCGGCAGCATCGCCAGGAACTCGATGACGAGCTGGCGCGGCTGCAGGAACAACAAGCACAGGAAAACGACGGTGTGCAGACAGCCCGCGCAGCGCAAGAAGCCCTTCTGCAGCAGCTAGACACTCGGGCGAGTGAAGTGGCACAGGCTCGCAATCGCTGGGAGTCAGCTGTGGCAGAACGCGAGGCCTTTGAGCAACGTGCTGAAGACGCTCGTGCTCATACCTACGAGCTTGCCACTGCCCTCTCGGACGTGCGAAACCGCCGCCTGCGACTGGAAGAGGAACGTGCTGTCCTCCTGGCAGAACGCGAACGGCAGGCCGTGGAACTCAAGGAACTGAAGAGCCGTAGCACGCGGAACGAGGAGCAGTTGGCCCTTGAGCGAACGCGCCTCGAACAGACACTCCACCAGAAGGAGATCGCGGCTGAACGCGAGATCGAACTCCAGCAGCAGGTGCTGGATCTTCAGAACAAGGTACATCAGCAGCAAGCTGTCGTATCCACTGTGTCCGGCAGGCTGCAGCGCTTGACCGACCGACGTGAACTGTTGGCTGGAATGCGCCAAAGCTTGGGCGGCTTTGTCCCAGCGGTCAGGATTCTCATGCAGTCCCAAGCCCACCTGCCCGGGATTGTCGGGCCTGTCGTGAGCGTGATGCGTGTGCCGCAGCGCCTGGAGGCGGCCATTGATGCGGCTTTGGGCCACTATGCCCAAGCGCTTGTGGTTGAATCCTTGCACGACGCACAACAAGCCATTGCCTACCTCCGTGACAAGGCGGCCGGATGGGCGGCCTTTCTCCCGCTGGACACTGTCAAGGCACCGCAGGCCCAGAATCCACCTGCAATCAAAGGCGTCCTCGGAATGGCGGACCAGCTGGTGGAGTTCGAAGCCCGCTACTCCGAGGTGGTCAGGCTGCTTCTGGGAAACACGGTCGTGGTTGAGAGTTGGGAAACTGCCAGGCGTCTCCTCGGCACGCTGCCCCATGTCCAAACAGTAGTCACCCTGGCAGGCGACAGCCTGTCCGGCGCCGGCGTGACCGGTGGTGGTTCGGCTAGCACAGCCAGTCTGCTAGCACAGGAGCGGGAATGGCGCGAACTACCCGACATGGTCTCTGCGGCCCAGAGCGAAGAGTCCACTGCCCACGAGACGCTTGACCTGCTGGAACAGCAACTGCAGGCTGCCCAAGCAGAACTCAAGGCAGCACAGACCGAAACCCAGCGCTGGGCAGCCGAGCACCAAGGTGTTCAGCAGTCGCTGGCCGAGCTGCAGCAGCTAGCCCAAAGCCTGAAACAGGAGGCACAGTGGCAGCGGCGTGTCGAGGGACGGTACGCCGCGGAGCTTCAAGCACTCGCTGAAAAGGAGACCTCCCTGCAGCAGGAGGAGCGCCGCCTGACAGCTGGGCATTCAGCGCAGAGGGAAGCGCTGAACGCGCTGCTGTCTCAGGCCGAGGGAGTAGGCCAACAAGAAGGCACTGCCAGACAGGTGCTCTCGGAATCTGAGACCGCCCTGGCCGTCACGCAGCGTCAGACCAAGACCCAGGAGCAGGTTCTCGCGGCTTTGACATCAAGCCTGATACGCCTCGAAGGGGACATCAGCGCCAAGGCCAAGCGAGTTGAGCAGCTGCAAAGCCAGATCACCCAGCTTCGCGCGGATGTGGCTTCTCAAACGGCGGATTCCGAGGCACTGTCCGCTGCGCTTGTCGAACTGGCCGCCCAGATCCAGCCGGCCGAGGCGGAGCTGATGGCCACCGAGAGCCAGATTCTGCAGCTCGAGGAAGAGTTGTCCCTTGCGCGTCGGCGGCTTTCGGAGCTCCAGGCGCTGTTCAATCAGCAGGTGTTGGAACGCGAACGGCGCCAGGACGATCTACGGTCATTGGAGCAGAGGATCGAGGACGATCTCGGTGACATCGAGTATCCAAGCGAGCGGGTCCAGCAACTGCGCCTGGAGTTTGTTGGACAGAGTGCCCAACTGGCGACTCCGGTTGCGGCCCTCCCCGAGAATACGGGTGCGGATATTCGCAACCTGAAGACACGCATCAGACGGCTGGGCAGCATCAATCCCAATGCACCTGTGGAGTATCGCCAGGTGCAAGAACGCTTTCAGTTCCTGCACTCGCAGATCGCCGACCTTGAACAGTCGGCCACATCGCTCCAACAGGTGATCCGAGAACTGGACCGCCTCATGGAGGACGAATTCCTGTCGTTGTTCGAAGTAGCAGCCAAAGAGTTCTCACGCTACTTCAACGTGCTTTTTGGGGGCGGCCAAGCACGCCTCAAGCTGACCGATCCCGACGATCCGGCCTTTAGCGGTGTGGAGATCTTCGCGCAGCCTCCTGGGCGCCGCCCGCAGCCTTTGGCGGTGCTTTCGGGAGGCGAGCGTGCCTTGACCGCGACCGCCCTGCTCTTTGCCGTGCTGAAGGCAAAGCCGCTGCCCTTCTGTCTGCTGGACGAGGTGGACGCCATGCTTGACGAGTCCAATGTAGGTCGCTTCCGCAGCGTGTTGGAGGAGTTCGCTGAGCAGACGCAGTTCATAGTGATCACCCACAACCGCGTCACCATCGAGGCGGCCAGCACGATATACGGCGTCTCCATGGGAGAAGAAGGCGTGTCTCAGGTGGTGTCACTGAAGCTACCCGAAGGGCAGGAGATCAGCACTCCGGCCTGATCAAGCGCTGAGCACGCATCAGGCACAAGGACGTCCAGGACCATCAGGCCTGTTGCCGCTGGCGACTGAAGGATGTGAACGGAGAGACCCACATGACCACGATCCACATTATCGCAACGGGCGGGACCATCGCCATGGCCCATGACACAGATGCGGGCGGCGCAGTGATATCTCTGAGCGGCAGTGATTTCGTGCAGCGCATGATCGGTCAGGCGGGACAGGCTATCCCCGGCGTCACCCATGAGGAGTACGGTCCACTGCCCAGCAGTCATTTCACCGTCGAGCACCTGTGGGGACTGCGGGAACGGGTCAGCATAGCTGTGAGCAGGCACGAAGTCGATGGCGTGGTGATCACCCACGGTACCGACAGCCTCGAAGAAACCGCCTACCTGCTGGATCTGACTGTCCCGACCGACAAGCCCATGTGCGTGACGGGGGCCATGCGCATCGCTTCCCAGCCCGGCTACGAGGGCATTGCCAATCTCGTTGCGGCGGTGCGCACCGCTTCCAGCCCCGTCGCGCGCGGTCTCGGCGCGCTGGTTGTGCTCAACGACGAGATCCATACCGCACGCCACGTCACCAAGATGCACACACAGAGCCTGGACACATTTCGCTCGCCAGCATGGGGACCAATCGGGCGGGTGGAGGCAGAGGGCGTGGTCTTTAGCAGACGCGTCGAACGGGATCTCATCAATTGCAGCGGACTGGAGGCTGGGGTTTACTTATTCAAGCTCGCCGTGGGCATGGATGCCAGCCTGCTGAAGCAGGCCGTCTCCCTCGGGGCAAAGGGGACTGTGATCGAGACCTTTGGCGGCGGTCGCGTGCCGCCGTGGTGGCTCCAGGCGATGCAAGAAGCCATCAGAGCCGGAGTCGCCGTAGCTGTCACCACGCGCTGTCCGAGTGGACGGCTGTACGATCCCTACCGCTACGAAGGCGCGTATCGCGACCTCCAAGACATCGGGTGTCTGCTGGCCCACGAACTGAACGGGCAGAAAGCACGCCTTCGCCTGATGGCAGCGCTGTCAATTACCCAGGACTTGAGCCAGCTTGCTGATGTCTGGTACGCCAATACAGCGTGAACCTTGCTGTTGCCAGGAGCGTTGGCTCCGCACTGCCAGTCGCTTGCCATGCTCGACTCTGCTCAGAAAGGACAGGGACGCGCAGCAACAGACAAAGGGCACCCTTCGGATAGAAGAGTGCCCTTTGTTCGTTCGCCGCTCGTCACTTGGGGACAGGGGGGGAATCCCTTGGATGCGAAGCATTGATTGATTGCGACGCACAAATGACGAGACAGCGCTAGAGTGCTATGCCCCAGATGCACAAGGAAGCGAGCGAACAGTCAAGCCGTGCTCGTGCGCTTGACTTGCGCCTTGCTTACTACGACAGTATACGTTGCTTGTATGAACATAGAATGAACGCGGTAGTCCCCTTACATGACAGTCCTGTCATATTGGGTGCCCTTTTGCGGGCACCTGACCTCACCCGAGGCCATACATCCAAGATCGGGCGCTGGCATAGTCAGCTTGCGAAAACGTGCTGCTCATGGTATTGTTACCGCCGTGGAACGTGTTATTGAGATCCGTGCAAAACATGATAGCTCAAGGCTAGACAAGTTCCTTGCCGAGGCTCTGCCCGACCTCTCACGCTCATACATACAGAAGCTCATCGCGGCGGGCCAGATCTCGGTCAATGACGGGCTGCCCAAGCCAAGTGACAGCGTGCAGGCTGGCGATAGCATCATCGTGCGCGTGCCCCCGCCCCAGCCATTGCAGGTGCTAGCTGAGCCTATCCCGCTCGCGATCGTCTACGAAGACGCTGACGTTCTTGTGGTAGACAAGCCCGCCGGGATGGTGGTGCATCCGGCACACGGTCACCACACTGGCACCCTCGTAAATGCGCTGCTCGCTCACTGCTCGGAGCTCTCTGGCATTGGAGGCACGGCCCGGCCAGGGATTGTGCATCGGCTGGATAAGGATACGTCCGGCCTCATCGTCGTCGCCAAGAACGACCTTGCGCACCGCACTCTCCAACGGCAGTTTCGCAGACGACAAGTGACCAAGACCTACCTCGCCCTCGTCGAAGGCCTGGTCACCGCATCCACTGGGCTGATCGACGCACCCATTGGGCGCGATCCAAAGGAGCGCAAGCGCATGGCAGTGGTACCGGATGGGCGCGAGGCAAGAACCGACTATCGAGTGCTGGAGGCGTTTGCACAGCACACCTTCCTCGAAGCGCATCCGATCACCGGTCGCACCCACCAGATACGCATCCACCTGGCGTCCATCGGCCATCCCATTGTCGGGGATCGTGTCTACGGCTACCGCAAGCAGCGTCTTCCGCTCGAGCGCCATTTCTTGCATGCTGCCCACATTGCCTTCAACCTGCCGTCCTCCAGGGAGCGCATCGAGCTGCAATCTCAACTGCCTGAGGATCTGACCATGCTTCTGGACAGCCTGCGCCACTAGCCCGGCTTGTTGGTGCAGTGCCAGCCGCTGGCGCCGCCGCGGCCGGAGCGGTGTTGGCCATTGGCCCTTAGTGCCCGGCCCATGGCGTGTTCGCTGAAAGAGGGAGGGTAGAATGCCCGAGCGCCACAGGAAAGAGACAGTCGTGTTTGATGGGGCCAAGATCGACGGTCGCCGTGTGGAATTGCAGCATGAGCCCGACACTGGGCGCGTATCAGAAGTCCGCGGCTTTCTGTCTGGTCCGCTGGAAGGCCCGCCCGAGGAGGCCGCCTTTGAGTTTCTTGATGCCAATCGGCGCCTGCTCAAGTCCAGTCGCAGCGACATCCGTGAATTGGAGATCGAGAAGGTGACCCGCAGTCCGGCGGGCTATCATGTGGTTTTCCAGCAGACACATCAGGGTGTGCCCGTGGAGGAGGGCAAGGTTTCGGTACACCTGACTCCCGACAAGCGCGTCCACGCCGCGCAGATTGGCCTCGAGCCGGGCGTTCGTGACCTGGACATCGAGGCCATGGCGGCTGACGGCATTGATGCCGAGGAGGCCATTCGCATCGCCCTTTCGACCGTCCAGGGAGCCTCCGAGTCGCCAGCCGAGGCTGAGCAGGTGGTGCTGGTGGGCGACGACGAGCCCACTCTGGCCTGGAAGGTGTCCTTCTCCGTCGAACAGCCCGCTGGGGACCAGCTGGTCTGGGTTGACGCGCGCACAGGCAGGATCGTGCAGCGCCGCGATGTCACCTTTGACTAGGAGGTGCAAGCTATGCGAGTCCTGAACAGCATGTCGGTTCCACTGGATCGCGTGGATGTTGCCCAGCACTCCCAGATGAAAGAGGTCATTGGCGTGGTGGGCGGCTTCCTGACGCCCGCGGCAGGCAGAAGAAGCGATCCGCGCCGTGTGGCTGTCCAATTCGCCCGTGCCAACAAGGAGCTCGTATCCGAGTCGTACCTGGTGCAGGCGGCACCGCCCGCCCGTCCCGAGCAGAAGCCGGCCATGGTCAGTCCGCGCACCGTGGCCAAGAGCCCTGCCGGCTACCACGTGCAGCTGCAGCAGAGCTACCAAGGCATACCGGTGTACGGGGCCCGTGCCATCGTGCACATGACCAAGGACCGCGGCGTGTACTTCTACACCAGCGATCTGCACCCTGAGAGGCCAGAGGCCGAGATGGGCAAGGGGCGCGATCTCACGGCCGATGAAGCTCTCGAGGCGCTGGAAACCGTGCTGCCTTGGCGCGAGCGCATCGTAGCCGAGCCGCGCTGCACCACCGTCTACTACCCAGACGACAGCGCAGAACTGCGGCTGGCTTGGTGCATTGACCTTAGCCTTGGAGAGCATGTGCCTATCGGCGACCCCTCCCACCGCTCTGGTGACTGGCGTGCCATTGTGGACATGCAGGGTGGCGGCGTGCTCGAGATCATCGACGTAACGCTCTACGGTCAATCATGGGCACGGGTCTTTTATCCCAATCCCGTCGTGTCGCTGCGGGATCAGGATCTGAGCTCTGACGCGCAGGTACCGGACGAGGCCTATCGCAAGATACGTCTTGCCGGGCTCGACGGGTCGGGGTTTCTGCGCGGCCGTTATGCCGACACGCGCAAGACACCCAACCGCGTACGAGAACCGAGCGGGCAGTTCATGTTCAGACGTGGCGAACCGGGCTTTGTCGAAGTGATGGCTTACGGCTTTGTCAGCCGGGTCATGAACTGGCTGGCCAACCGCGGCTGGGCATCCCTCTTCTCCACACCGATAGCCATCAACGCCAACGCCGCGATTGGAGACAACAGCAAGTTCCTGCCAAACAGCTGGGAGCTGCGCTTTGGCGCGGGCAAGGTAATGGATGCCGAAGACGCCAGCATCATCGTTCACGAACTTGGACATGCCATCCAAGAATCTCAGGTGAGTGGCTGGGGGACCTGCCAAAGGCACCGGCCGGTGCGTGCCATGGGCGAGGGATTCGCAGATTGGCTGGCCACGCTCTACTTCGCTGAGGAGCGTCGCGACTATCACAGCACCCTCTTTGGGGATTGGGATGCCCGTGGCTACCTGCCGCCCGACACATTCCTTCGCCGCGTCGATACGGTCAAGACAATGGGCGATTGGGTTGGCGATGAACACGCCGACGGTGAGATCTGGTCTGGCGCCTTGTGGGACCTGTATCTCAAGCTGGGGGGAGACAGTGCAGATCGTCAGACCCGCAACGCGGCCCGCGACACGGCCCTCAGACTGGTGCTGACCAGCCATCTCTATCTCAGCGATGGCCGGCGTGAGACCATCGAGTGCACCCACGCCCTATCTGCCCTGCTTGATGCCGACCGCTTCACCAGTGACGACGTGACCCAGCCCGGCCCCAACGACGCAGCAATCTGTGAAGTGTTCGCTGGACGTGGCATCACCGTTTGACTTGACAGGACCCGTCTTCTGTGCCATACTTACGCTGCGAGAAGCGATGACGGAAACGAGTAGGTGAAGGCAGCCGCTCAGAGAGCCTGACCTTGCGGTGTGAGCCAGGTGCGGTCCGCCCACCGAAAATCCTTCCAGAGCCGCCAACCGAAAGCTTTCCCTCGTGGGAGCGACTAGACTTGGCCGGTTTCGCCCACCGTTATTCGGGCGGGGGTATGAATACGTACCCCGCTGAGCGGGCACACTGTGCAAGAAGGGTGGTACCGCGGGAGCCAGGCTCTCGTCCCTTGCGGACGAGAGCCTTTTCTTCTTGTTGGGAGCTTGATCATGCCCCATGTCAAGATCAGACGTGCCAAGGCGGACGACGTCGAGGCGATTCTCGACCTCTGGCACGAGATGATGTCGTTTCACGCCCGGCTAGATCGCCGATTCTGTCCCACTCCGGACGGCCGTGAGCACTTTCGCTGCATACTGCTGGAGTGGATGCAACAGACCCAGTACTGTGTGCTGGTCGCAGAATCCGGCAACAGACTGGTCGGCTATACCATCGGACGGCTGGCTGAGAATCCGCCGGTATTGTCGCCACCGTTGCTGGGTCACGTCAGCGATATCTGCGTCTCACCGCCATGGCGGCGCCAGGGAGTCGCACGCCGGCTTTTCTTGGCCTTGCGGAAGTGGATGCTTAAGCAAGGGGCAACTGTCGTGCAGCTGCATGTTGCAGCTCGCAACCCTGACGCACATGCCTTCTGGCGGCAGATGGGCTTTTCACCGTTCATGACGCGCATGTGGCTCGATCTGGAAGCACGCGGGGATGAGGCTGTACAGCGAGACCACCCAGCGTCGACTGCGGCGTAGAGGAGATAGCATGTTCAAAGAGGTTTCCGGCAAAGTTGACTTGGTCAAGATGGAAGAAGGGATCCTACGCTTCTGGCAGGAGCACGACACCTTCCGCCAGAGCATGGCGCTGCGCGCCGATGAGCCGCGTTACGTCTTCTATGAGGGGCCGCCCACCGCCAATGGACTGCCCGGCATTCATCACGTGCTGGGCCGCGTCTACAAAGACACCATCCCCCGCTACCAGACCATGAAGGGTCATTATGTGCTGCGCAAGGGTGGTTGGGATACCCACGGTCTGCCGGTCGAGATCGAGGTTGAGAAGGAGTTGGGCTTTGCCGGGCTTGGGAAGCAAGCCATTGAGGACTATGGCGTGGCTGAGTTCAATGCCAAGTGCAAGGAGAGCGTGTTCCGTTATGTCCAGCAATGGACCGCACTCAGTGACCGTATCGGCTTCTGGCTCGACATGGACGATCCCTACGTCACGCTTTCCAACAACTACATCGAGTCCGTGTGGTGGATTCTCAAGCAGATATCGGACAAGGGGCTCTTGTACAGGGGCTTCAAGAGTGTGCCCTACTGCCCCAGGTGCGAGACACCGCTCTCAGATCACGAGGTGGCTCAGGGCTACAGGGAAACAGACGATCCTTCAATCTATGTCAAGTTCCCGCTGCGCGACCAACCTGGAACCTATCTGCTTGCCTGGACCACCACCCCCTGGACACTACCCGGGAATACCGCCTTGGCCGTCCATCCAGAGTTCGAGTACGTGATGGTGGAGCAGGACGGTGAGAAGCTCATCCTCGCCAAGCAGCTTCTGGAAGAAACCATAAAGGGCAACTACAGGGTAGTCAAGAGCCTGAACGCCAGAGAGCTCGTTGGCAAGCACTACAAGCCACTCTATACCTTTCTGCCGGTCGAGGAGGACTACTGCTATGTTATCGCCGCCGACTTTGTCACGACCGACGAAGGTACGGGCATTGTGCACATCGCTCCCGCCTTTGGCTCAGAGGACCTAGAGGTCGGCAGAGAGTACAACCTGCCCGTCCTACAGACCGTGGACGTGCATGGGAGAATGGTGGATCAAGTCACGTCATGGCGGGGCTTGTTCGTCAAGGATGCAGATCCGCTCATCATACGCGACCTGCAGGAGCGCGGTCTGATGTATCACGTGGGACGCTACACCCATGTCTACCCCTTCTGCTGGCGCTGCGGAGCGCCGCTGCTCTACTATGGCAAGCCGACCTGGTTCATCGCTACGACCAAAATGAAGGAGCAGCTGCTGGCGAATAACCGTCAGATCAACTGGTATCCCTCGCACATCCGCGAGGGACGTTTCGGCAACTGGCTTGAGAATAACGTTGACTGGGCACTTGGGCGCGATCGCTACTGGGGCACGCCCCTGCCGGTGTGGATCTGCGAGAGCTGCGCCGAGACCGAGTGCTTCGGCAGCGTCGACGAACTGCGCGAACGGTCCCGAGGACACAAGCGGGTCGGACTGGGTCGCTCAAGCTTCGACTTGCCAGAGTTGGACCTGCACCGGCCCTTTATCGACGAGGTACTTCTCACCTGCAAGTGCGGAGGCACCATGCGGCGCACACCGGAAGTCATCGACTGCTGGTTCGACTCGGGCGCCATGCCTGTGGCACAGTGGCACTATCCCTTTGAGAACGAAGAGGTGTTCGCCGAGCAGTTCCCAGCCGATTTCATCTGCGAGGGAATCGACCAGACGCGAGGCTGGTTCTACTCCCTGCACGCCATATCCACGCTGCTGTTCGATCAACCCTGCTTCCGCAACTGCATTTCCTTCGGTCATGTTCTGGACGCCGAGGGGCAGAAGATGAGCAAGTCCAAGGGAAACGTTGTGGAACCGTGGGAGGTGATAAAAGCTCACGGCGCGGACGCCATGCGCTGGAGCTTCTACACCGCGTCGCCACCGGACTACCCGCGGCGCTTCTCGCTCGACCTGGTAGCGGAGAGCCTGCGCAAGTTCGGCCTCACGCTGTGGAACACCTATGCCTTTTTCGTCACCTATGCCAATATCGACGGCTTTGACCCGCGATCAGCCGCGCCGCCAGTGGCCCAGCGCTCGCCACTCGATCGCTGGATCTTGTCTGAGCTGCACAGCCTAGCCCAGGCAGTGGATCAGGATCTGGCACAGTATGAGATGACGCGGCCGGCCCGCGCGCTGCAGCAGTTCGTTGAGGATCTCAGCAACTGGTACGTGCGGCGGTCGCGGCGCCGCTTCTGGAAGAGCGAGGCAGACCAGGACAAAGCAGCCGCACACCACACGCTGTTCGAGTGTCTGGTGACCCTGTGCAAGCTGCTGGCGCCCTTCCAGCCGTTTATGGCCGAGGAGATCTACCAGAACCTCGTTCGCTCTTGGGACCAGAACGCACCACAGAGTGTGCACTTCTGCGACTATCCCCAGGGCAGTGCCGCTCTGGTTGACGAACAGCTGATGCTTGAGACACGCGCAGTGATGCGCGCAGTAAGCCTGGGACATGCTGCCCGCAATCAGGCGGGCATCAAAGTGCGCCAGCCCCTGCAGATGGCCGTGGTCAAGGCACGCTCCAAGGAAGAGGGTGAGGGATTGCAGCGCTTGCTGGGTCAGATTCGCGACGAGCTCAATGTCCACGACGTCGAGATCATCCAGGACGAGTCGCGCGTCGTAGAGTACCGCCTGAGTGCCATTCCGAGCCAAGTGGGGAAAAAGTACAAAGCACTATTTCCCGCCATCCGCAAGGCTCTTGACGCGTTGGGACCACAGAAAGTGCTCGATGCGGTTGCAGCGCTTCGCCGGGGGGAGGGCCTGTCGTTTACGGTCCAGAATCAGCCTGTCGACCTGGCTCCCGAAGACGTGCAGATCACGAGCGTTCCCGCCGACGGGTTTGCGGTTGCAGAGGATGGCGGCGTACTGGTCGCCCTCCAGACCACTATCACTGAAGAACTGAGTCTGGAGGGCCTGGCAAGAGAGGTCGTCCGTCGCATTCAGACCATGCGCAAGGACGCTGACTTCCGGATCGAGGAGAGCATCACAACCTACTATCAAGCCAGCGCCAACCTCGCGGAGGTCTTCCGCATCTGGGGTGACTATATCAAGCAAGAGACGCTGTCCACGCGTCTGCTTGACAGCGAGCCGCCGGACGGAGCCTATGTGGAGAGCCACGATCTGGATGGTGAGCCAATTGCGCTCGGGATAGTGCTTTCGACGGAATGACAACCGGCGCGGGCGAGGCTGGTCACCGGCCGCTGCAGAGGCGGCATCGGCTTACACAAGCTTAAGCAAGTCTTAACACGCTCCTAATGCGGCGTTAACGGTCGCGTGGTAGCATATCGACGTCGGCGGTCGTGTAGCAGACAGCACAGTTGAGATCTCCTCCTAGCGACAAGGGGCAACCAGCGATCCGATGGGTTGCCCCTTGTCCGTTGTCCGCCAGCGCTGACGGACCCAGCGACAGGAGCATCATCCGGAGTTTCCGTACCCAATTGCTCCTCATTTAGACCAGGAATTGACAGTCTAGCAACCGAAAAGCTGCCTTGGTTCTGTATTATCTCCCTTCGGGCGAGTTCCCATCGCACAACAATGCTTCGCCGTGGCCGACACTGCACCCACATCGCAGCCCGCCTTCAACGTAGCCCGGAACTCGTCCCAAGCCAGGCCGACCCGCAACGAGTCGGCCTGGCTTGCTTTCACCGCCACTGCGTGTACGGTGAGAAGTGTCCGTGTCCGCGATGTGCGTGGAGCAGGCGATTACGCGCACAACAATATCTGAGGCGATCCTGCAATGGCCATGAGTTGCAGCCCAGTGCATTTGACAAATCCACCGAGTCCCGCTATACTCCCGCGTAGAACATACGTTCTATTGAGGAGAGAAACGCATGGAACGACGTGCACTGGAGCTTCAAGCGAACCAGATTGAGCTGTTGCTGGCCCACCACAAGATCCCTTCGCGCGTCGTCGGCGGCACCGTCACACCCCAGACCGTGCGCTTCCAGCTCACCACGCGCATGGGCACCCGCCTCTCCCGCATCGCCCAGCTCTCCGAGGAGATCGCCATGTCCCTCGACGCCCCTTCCTGCCGCGTCGTCCGCTCCCACGGCGCGCTCAACATCGAGATCCCCCGCGCCCAGCCCGCCAAGGTCTCCCTGATCGAGCTCTGCCAGCGCCTGGCCTATGCCCCGCCCTGCTCTCCCGTGCTGGGCATGGACGACAACGGCACCCCCCTGCTGCTCAACCTGCCCAGCCCGGACGTGGCACACGCCCTCATCTGCGGCACCACCGGCTCGGGCAAGACCGCCCTGGCCCGCAGCATGGCCCTCTCCCTGGCCCTGCACAACCCGCAGCGCCAGCTGCAGCTGCTGCTCGTCGATCCCAAGGGGCGCGGCTTTGTCTCCCTCGACGGCCTGCCCCACCTGTTGTGCCCGCCCATCGCCGATGTCGATGCCGCCCTGGCGCGCCTGACCTGGCTCGTCGAGGAAGTCGAACGCCGCGACCAGCAGGGCCTCTGCGAGCCGCGCCTGGTGCTGTTCATCGACGAGCTCGCCGACCTGCTCATGATCGGCGGCCGCGAGTTGGAGTTCGCCATCACCCGCCTGTCGCAGCGCGGGCG
>Ga0180437_10005021_pt1 | contig 18389 bp, 14 predicted proteins | sample SS_ome_4_FD_132410 | JGI IMG/M metagenome (GOLD analysis project Ga0180437, IMG submission 132410) | Hypersaline lake sediment archaeal communities from the Salton Sea, California, USA - SS_3_D_1 metaG | ecosystem: Environmental > Aquatic > Non-marine Saline and Alkaline > Hypersaline >... | reverse complement strand
ATGATGCGCCTGCACGAGTTTGCGGCGATCATTGACCAGGTCAGAGGCTACGTGAGCAGTGTTGAACTGTGGGGCTATGGGGAGCCGTTCCTGAACCCGGATTTGCTGGAGATGATCCGATATGCGACCACTGCCGGGATGCGTGTGCGCACGAGCACAAACAGCGAGTTCTTTGAGACTGCGGCCTTCTGCCAGGGCGTGGTTCAGAGCGGCCTGCAGCATCTGATCGTATGCCTGGACGGTGCCGATCAGGAGACCCTCAGCAAGTTCAGGGTAGGGTCCGACTTTCATCGCATCTTGCAGGGCCTGCAACGGCTGATGCAGGCCAGAACCGAACTTGGCTCGCCTTTGCCGATAGTTGAGTTGCAGTTCATACTGATGAAGCACAATCAGCACCAGCGGGCTCTGATCAAGGACATTGCACAGGAACTGGGGGTGGATGTGTTTTCCGAGAAGACGGTAGGCATCCCCTTCAACGATCCTCAGTTCGAGGCCATGGTGCACGAGTTCCTGCCAGATGACCTGAGCCTAACTCGCTACCGGCTGAATGCTGGTGGGAAGCTGGTCCTTGATGGTCTGGTTCCTAACCTCTGTCACTGGGTCAATAAGCGGTCCGTCATCAACTCCGATGGCACGGTGGTGCCGTGCTGTTACGACCTCTATTCGGAGTTCGTGATGGGCAACGTATTCCAGGAGAGCCTGAGGACAATTTGGAAAGGGCCCAGGTACAAGGCGTTGAGGGCGCACATCGCGCGCGACAGGAAGAGCATCCCCATGTGCAATGGCTGCCCCGTGGAAAGGGTTGCCATCAGCAAGGAGACGAGACTCGGGGCCGGTGATTGACGCATGGGATCTGTCCAAGCGAGTTTGGGAGAGATCTGCGACGGACGCAATATCATCCCCAGGTCATCGGCTATTCGCTGCTGCCCTTCGCGGAGCTGGTCCAGCGCATTCACGAAGGTACTATTCTCGGCCGGTACCAGCAGGTCAGGATTGGTGTGGTGAACCTGCTGGCAAAGCTGCGGCCACCAGGCAGCATCGAGCATCCATTCGTCGGCAGTATGCTGATCTGGTAGTGAAACGCCGGACTGAGCGAATGGCCAGCAGCGCAAGATGCTCACCTTCCGGCAACTTGGAAGGAGTGGCAGGTGTGCGGTAGACTATACTTGGCCCAGGCCCGCGCGGCCTGGGGCGAGGTTGGAGTTCTATCCTCTGTGCGAAAACTCGGGGCGATACAAAGAGAGACGTCCATGCTGCTATCCATGCTTAGAACTGGATTCAGGTACTGGCGCGGGCAGCGCCCGCACGTTGAAGACATGGAGCAGATCGTCAGGTACATGCGCAACCGACGCGCGCGTGGCCTCCCGGCCCTGCCCGCCGGCCTTGCGGGGCAGATGCAAGGGATCGGCGGCAGCCGTAGCAGCAAGCGTGTGGAGGAGCTCCAGACGCGAAAACTGCGCGAGACGGTCGAGTATGTCTATCGCTACGTGCCCTTCTACCGCGAGGCGATGGATGCAGCGGACGTCAAACCCGCCGACGTCTGCTCCTTGGCCGACGTTTACAAGCTCCCTATCACTCGGCGGGACCAGCTCTGCGAGAACGGCTCTGCATTTATCAGCCGCTACCCGGGCCTGATACCGTCCGTTGCGGTTCAGACTGGCGGCACGCCGGGAAAGCCGGTCCGAGTATACATGACGAACGAAGAACTGCAGTACTATGCGGCGGGGGAGGCGATTACAGGTCTGATAATGGGATGGCTAGGGCCTGCCGAGATCATGCAGCGACACTTTGCCAGCGAGCCAACCATAGCGGGTGTCATCATCACGGCGGCGGCGCACAAGGCCGGGACATTGGTGATTGTGCCTGATCCCTCGGACACGCTCGATGACCATGTTGAGTCGATCTTCTGTGAGCGAGACATTCCCGGCAAGAGAAGCAAGGTTTCACTGCTGATGATCTCGCCCCCGCACCTGTGGGCGCTCACGCGCAGAGCCGAAGAGATGGGCATGGAATTTGCACAGTCTGGGCTAAAGCGAATCCAGGTAGGGGGAGCAACGGTAACCACGGATTTGAAGCAGCGAGTTCTGGAGACGTGGGGCATCGCTCTGCACGAGGGGTATGGCGTGACTGAGGCGTTCACCGTTGCCGCTGGAGCGTGTGACCAGAGTGAGCAGCTGCATTTCACCGATATGACGGGCTACGCGGAGGCGCTCGATCCAAAGACGGGGGAGCCCGTTCCTCCGGGTGAGCCGGGTGTTCTCACGATCACCACCTTCTACCCTGATCGCGAGCTGATGCCTCTGCTGCGCTACTGGACTGGCGACCTGGTGATCCTGTCGCCGCAGCGGACGTGTGCCTGTGGCATTCCGACCACGCAGATCGTGCGCATCGTGGGACGGGTCGACCACATGGTGACCGTCGGTGGGCGGAACTTCTATCCCCAGGCTATTGGCGATTCGCTGCTGGGCTTTGCGGAACTGGTGTTGCCGCCTCGTTTCACATTGAGCACTGAGCAGCGGCGGGATGCGCAGTACGCCATTCTGGATGTAGAGGTGAGGGAGGGCATCTCAGAAGGTGAGAGGGAGCAGCTGGTCCAGCGCCTCAAGAATGGGATCAACCTCAGCCGCTACTGGGAGGTCGAAATCGGTGCGGTGAACTTGGTGGTCAACCTACACGCACCAGGGAGCATTGAGCATCCATTCGTCTACAAGCATGCTGATCTGGTAGTCAAACGCCGGGCAGAGTGAATCTCGAGCAGCGCAAAGCGCTCACCTTCCGGCAACTTGGAAGGGGTAGCAGCTGCGCAGTAGAATAGATTGGCCCAAGACCACCAGGTCTGTCAGAGCCACCACTTTAGCCACATTGAAGTGCCCCTGTAGCTTCAGCTGGTGTTCCCTCAAGGGAACCACCTGACCGTCTTTCTGAGGGCCAATTGGATAAGGCCGAACAAGAGACCGTTGTGCACTATTGACTCTCCTAAGCTGCCATTTGCCAGATGACGGGATAACTGATGCCTTTTGAAAACCTGCTCATGATAGGCACCGTCGCTGCAGCCGTCGTTCTCTTCTCGTGGGACAGAATCTCTGCTGAGGTCACAGCCCTTGGCCTGCTGCTGTTTCTGATCTTGACGGGGCTCCTGCCGGCAGACAGAGCATTCGCGGGGTTTGGCAGCAGCGTCGTGGTCATGATGCTGGGCTTGCTGATCATCATGGCGGCCTTGAGCAACACCGGCGTCACCCATATTGCCGGCCAAGCACTGCTCCGCTGGACGGGTGGCGGCTCAGATCAACTCGTGCTTGTGGTCATGATTGCCGCTGTTGCCTTGGGCGGATTCATGAGCAACACGGCGGCGACCGCCTTCTTCTTGCCCATTGTCATCGGTCTAGCGCGGCGGGCCAAGGTCAGCGCGGCAAAACTGCTCATGCCGCTGGCATTTGCCTCCATTCTGGCCAGCTCCCTGACCTTGGTGAGCACCTCGACCAATATCATCGTCAGCGGGCTGATGACCGAGTACGGCGTGCCGCCGATGGGCATGTTTGAGCTGACGCCTGTTGGACTACCCATCGCCATCGCTGGCCTGGCCTACATGTACGTACTGGGTCGCCGGCTGGTGCCGGACCGCATCCCCGCCGAAGAGGTCGAGGATCCCAGCGTGCACCTCTACTTGACTGAGATCCTCATTCGCGACGACTCGTCGCTCGTAGGCAAGACCCTGGCTCAGTCGCGCTTGGGAAGTGATCTGGACCTGACGGTGATTTGGATTGTGCGCGAAAAGGTGCGCTACCTGGTACCGCGAGCCAAGACAGGTCTGCAGGCGGGTGATGTGTTGCTTGTAGAGGGGGCGCGTGAGAACGTGCTGCGCGTGAAGGAGACCGCAGGTATCGATATCAGGCCAGAGATCAAGTTCTCTGGCCCAGACGTTGAGACCGAAGATGTCGCACTTAGCGAGGTCATCCTGCTGCCAGGTTCATCGCTGATTGGCCGGACGCTGCAGGGACTGCGCTTCCGGCAGAAGTATGGCCTTCAGGTTTTGGCCATCAGCCGCCACGGCGAGCGCCTGTCGCGGAAGATGAGCCAGGTGCGGCTGAGAATGGGCGACGTGCTCGTGCTACAGGGCGACCGTTCGCGGATCGTGGCCCTGGAAAGGATAGGGGACTTTCGAATTCTGGGCTCAATCGACGAGTCACCGCGCAGCAGACAGCGCGCCCCGGTGGCGATTGCCATCTTCGGTGCAGTGCTGGTCACCGTCGCCCTGGAAGTGCTGTCGCTGCCAGTGGCCATGCTCCTGGGGGCGGTCCTGGTCTTCCTGACACGCTGCATCACGCCTGAGGAGGCATACAGTCAGATCAGCTGGGAGGCACTGATCCTGATCGCCTCGATGCTGGGCCTCGGTGCGGCCATGGAGCTGACCGGCACGGCCGAGCTCCTAGCGACGCATGTTGTGCAGTGGGTCGGACAGGCCTCACCGCTATGGCTGCTTAGTGCGTTCTTTGCGCTCACCGTGCTCCTGACCCAGCCGATGTCCAACCAGAGCGCAGCGGCGGTGGTGTTGCCAGTTGCCATCCGAACGGCCACGCAGTTGGGGCTGGACCCGCGCAGTTTTGCCATGATGGTCGCCCTCGCCGCCAGCTGCTCCTTCCTGACCCCTCTGGAGCCCTCGTGTCTGCTAGTGTATGGGCCGGGCCGGTACCGCTTTGCCGATTTCGTGAAGGTAGGCCTTGTGCCAACGGTTCTGATCTACATCATCTGCATCATCATGGTCCCCATGCTGTGGCCCTTGTAGAGGCGGCGGCGGGACGGCAGGAGGCAGCTATTGACAAGCACCGCACTGTTCATCGACAGCACCACCGTGATGCCGCCAGGATTCGTCGAGCGGTTTGGCGTGACGGTGCTCCCTGTCCCCATCTATGCAGGAGGGAGGGAGTACCGTGACAGGGTCGACATTACGGAAGAGCAGTTCTGCAGTCTGCTGGAAACGCTGAAGGAACGGCCGACCACGGCAGTGCCCGGTATGGGCGAATTCGTTTCTTACTATGAGGCGCTGCTCAGAACTCACGACCACGTGGTGTATGCCGTGCCCACGGTCAAGCTCACCGGGCTGTTCAACGCTGCGATTCAGGCGGCAAAACAGGTGCCGGGTGCAACCGTCATTGCCGTCGATCCTCCACCGGAGTGGCAGGAAAAAGTCCATGTGCTGCGGTCTGACAGCCCTGCGCTTGAGGATGCGATTCGCGACCTGCGGGACTTGAAAGGACCCACTATCAGTGTCGTGGACACTGGGTTCGTCGCAGCCGGCATTGGCGTGATCGCGGCACAGGTGCTCCCGGTCATGCAGGCTGGACAGCCACTTGATGAGGTTCTGCGAACCATCATCGATGCCAAGGCCAGGACGGGAGTCTGCTTCATACTGAACTCCCTCGACTATATCGTGGACCGCATCGGCAAGCTGCAGGCCTTTCTGGGGACGCTGCTGCACATCGTGCCGGTGCTCACAATCCGCGACGGCGATATCGAGGACGCGGCAAAGGTCAGATCACGGGCCAAGGCTCGGCAGGTGATGATCGAACTGATGCAGCGCAGCATCGCTGGCTCGGCGGTCGATGTCTTTGTGATGCACTCGCTGGTGCCAGATGAAGCAGCACATTTGTTGGAGCAGATCAGAGAGGCGGTGCAGATCAGGCACGCCTATGTGGGAAGCGTTGGCTGCTCGATCAGCAGGTACACTGGCCGCGGCGGTCTGGGCCTGGCCTTCACCCAGGTCAGCGCCGATGAATCGAAGATGTGACGGCATTCCGCCCAGCTGTCCGGTGGCGAAGAGGTCTGGCCATCCACGCTGCGCTGTCCCTGGCGCTACGTCTCTTTCTTCGGCGAATTCGGTGCTGTGGACGGAAGGTCGATCGTGAAGATGGTTCCCTGACCCGGCTCGCTCCACACCGAGATCTCGCCGCCGTGTGCCTGCACCAACTGGCGGGCGATGGCGAGTCCCAAGCCGCTTCCCGCGCCGCCCAGCTTGGAACGGGAGCGATCAGACCGCCAAAAGCGATCGAACACGAACGGGAGATCTTGGGCCGCGATGCCCTCGCCGGTGTCGCTCACGGTGATACGAATGGCGTCGTCTGCAGGCTCGGCGCGCAACGCTACGTTGCCGCCTGTTGGCGTGTGCCGCAGTGCATTGCTGACCAGGTTGCCCAGGACCTGGTTGAGGCGGCCCACATCCGCTGTGATGGTCAGGGGTTCGCTGTCCCCTGCTGTCTGTGCACTAAGCGTGATGCCTGCAGCCTCCGCCTGACCGCTGAAGCTGGTGCACACATCCTCCAACAGCTCACCCGCGTTGCATCGCTCCCATACCAGGGGCAGCTCGCCGGATTCGGCCAGCGAGAGTGTTCGCAGATCGTCCACCAGGCGTGCCAAACCGCGGGTCTCATCCAGGGTGGCGCTGAGGTGCTCCGGGGTTGGATCGTATACCTCGTCCAGAACACCCTCCAGATTGCCTTGAATGATCTGCAGCGGCGTGCGCAGCTCGTGGGCCACGTCAGCGGTCAGGTTGCGGCGCTGCTGGTCCGCGCGCTGCAGCTCCTCAACCATGCGGTTGAAAGACCGGGCGAGTTGTCCAAACTCGCTGTCATCGTAGACCGGCACGCGAACGCTGAGATCGCCCTCGGCGACGGCATCGGCAGCGGCCACCAAATCGGCAAGTGGCATGGCAATGGCGCGAAAGGCGCGAACCGCGACCGCGGTTGCGAGGAGGGGGAAGGCCAGCGTGAGCCCAATCCCGGCAACCCACAGCAGCACAGTGGTCTCGCCCCCGCCACCGAACAGCCTGCTGAGCACAAAGGCCAGGGCTGCCAGCGAGCCGAGGATCAAGAATACCACCACCCCAAAGATGCCGAGGATGCGGAGGAACAGGGCGCGTCGCTGTCGCCGCCCCCCGACCAGCCAGACAGGTGGCCCGTGATAGTGCCGCTGGTCCCAGTGCTGCCAGCCTATCGCGCTATGATCCCGGTGGTCCCGCCGGCGCGATCGGTCGCGGAGCTTGCGTTTTCGGTGCTCCCACCATTCATGGCGATCCATGGTCAGATCTCGTCGTTGAACTTGTAGCCGATACCGTACACAGTGAGCAGGTAGCGTGGAGCCGAGGGATCAGGCTCGAGTTTGCGGCGCAGGTTCTTGATATGGGCGTCGATGCTGCGCTCATAGCCCTCCCAAGCCACCCCGTGCAGGTGATCCAACAGCTGTGCGCGGCTCAAGGTTTGGCCGGGATGCTGTGCCAGTGCGACCAGGAGATTGAACTCCGTGCGGGTGAGAGGGACGGCTGCACCTGCTCGGGTGACGGTGTGGCCGTTGAGGTTGATTTCCAGCTCGCCAGCGCGTATGTAGCCCCGCCGGTGTATGCCACCCTGGACCCGGCGGAGAACAGCGCGCACACGCGCCACCAACTCGCGGGGGGAAAATGGCTTGACGATGTAGTCGTCGGCCCCCAGTTCCAGGCCGATGAGTCGATCCGCTTCATCGGCCCGAGCCGTGAGCATCACAATGGGCACATCTGACTCGCGTCTCAAGGCGCGGCATACGTCGAGCCCATCCATCGCCGGTAGATTCAGATCCAGAACGACCAAGTCGGGATGTTGCTGGTGAGCTAGAGCCAACGCTAGCCTACCGTCGCCAGCAGCCAGCACGCGGAACCCACTCCGCTCCAAATAGTCACGTGCCTGCTTGACGATCTTTGGCTCATCGTCGACAACCAGTATCGTACCGCTCACCTCGTGCTCCACACTCCGGCCCACGTGCTGCGTCGACCGGCAACCAGCAGTCGGTCTCCACTTGCCCATCTCATCAGCGAAGCAACTTGACGGTCATGGCCGCCAGGGTCTGCGCGCCCGGTTTCTCGAATCATACCGCAGCCAGCCCACGGCGGCAAAGCGCAGCGCGTCACGCACCTGTCGTTTCGGGGAGCTCATCGTCGCATGGCTGGCCGCTGTCCTCAGAGACATCTCACCTTCTGGAAGCGGTGGATATTGCCCTGCTGCCCTACGAGGACCAGTCCCCCTGCCGTGGGCCACAAGATTCCTTCCGTTGCCAGAATGCCCTCTGGCTTGAGCACTCTGCAGAGTTCGTCGCGGATGTCGTGACGGCCATGCCGAAACCCAAACACAAATATCTCGTCGAAAGTAGCATCCGGGAGGCCGGTGTGTGCGGCGTCGGCCAGGACCGTTGTGACGTTGCCCACGCCCTGCTGCTTCAGTTTCTCCTCGACCCTGGCAATGGCGAGTGGGCTGACGTCCAGCGTGTACAGACTTCCCGTTGGGCCCACAATCTGTGACGCAGGAATCGTAAAGTGACCCGGGCCGCAACCTACCTCCAGGACCGTTTGCCCGGCTGCTAACCCTGCCGCCTGCAGCGACTCGTACGGGTTTCTCACCCAACCGTAGATCGTCTCGTGCACCACGGACATGATCGCAAAGTGCATGCGCTCTTGGATTGACATCGTTCATCTCCTTGCTGCTGAGCGTCAGGATGGCAGGATCCCAGGGCCAGACGGATTGTCCGGCCCTAAGATCCCGCGGTATGCTATTCTTCCGGTGGACTGGTCTGTTCTGGGTTCTCGGCTTCCGCCGCTCCATCGGTCCGCTTCTCCGTGGGCCATTCACAGAACCAGGGGGGCACGGGACCGTGATGCCAGTGCCTACCAGCAGGTCCCCACCACATGGCCTTGCGGCCCTGGCTGTGCATCACGCGATGCCAGGTCCACATGTGAACCCACTTGCCGACCATGCCCAGCAGCACGAGACCACCAAGGATGATTAGCAGCGTTGGCGCGCAGAAGAATCCTCGCGCACCGAACGGCCGCATTGGATAACCAACCTGTGGGGGCATCTCCTTCCCCGCTGATGCCAGCTGACCGGCCGCATAGCCCTGGGACCAGGCCCAGCGGTGCAGCCCGAACGCACCGGCGGCCAACAGCAGGCCGAAGACAATCAGTGCCACCAACGGCGCGATGAAGAAAGCTCTCCTTGACATTGTGACCTCCTTTGCGGTCTAGAAGACGGGCAGTGATGGCACCCATAGGCAGGCCCAGAGGGCCATCAGCAGCGAAAACAGCAGCAGGCCAAACGATGCTCGCATGGCCTCCTTCCACATTCTCTTCCGCATAAGCGTTGTCGCTTTCATCGGCACACCTCCTTTTCTGCCCGATGCCTCGCCGCGCGGGCGATGCCTGTCTGCCTTTCTGACCTCAGTGTGCCTCAGTGCTGTGAAGGCATTGTGAAGAACTGTGGCAGATGTCGTGAAGGCTGCCCTGCGAGGCTCCAAGGTGGCGCGAGCCGTCGAGCTTTCTACGTGCTGGGAGCTTCCGGGCTACCGATGCGTTTCCGAGCTCTCGCTGGAGGCCACGGTGCGCTCCAGATGGCTGCATGGGAGTTGAGAGGTGGAATGTACATCACTGGGGCCGATCACATCCGCTTCCCACACCAGACGCTGGCCTGCGAGCCTTACAAGGCGTAACCCTCATATGGTCGTTTCCTGAGATAGCTCCCAGTTGTTATAATGGTTGCTGGGGAAAGCCCCGCCCGCGAGCTGAGAGGAGGCAGTTCATGCTATTAGCTGGCGACATCGGTGCAACAAAGACGAGCCTGGCCATCTATTCAACTGGGGCAGGCCCAAGAGCACCGCTCTCGGAAGCAACATACCGCAGCGCTGACTACCCTGATCTACAATCCCTAGCCCGTGATTTCCTCAGTCAAGGTGAGCTCCCCATTAAAAAGGCCGTGTTTGGCGTGGCCGGTCCCGTAGTTGGCGGTCGAGCCGAGATCACCAACCTGTCATGGACCATCTCTGGACCGGAGCTGCAGACGGCACTCGAGCTCTCGTCGGTGACCCTGCTGAACGACCTGCAGGCCATTGCGACCGGCGTGCCTTTTCTTGAGACAGACGATTTGCACACCTTGAGCCGGGGGCAGTCGGTGCCCAACGGAACCATCGCCGTGGTTGCACCCGGCACCGGCTTGGGAGAAGCCTTTCTCACCTGGGATGGCTCGCGCTATCGCGCCCACCCCACTGAGGGCGGCCACGTCGACTTTGCACCACTCAATGAGCTTCAGGATGGTCTGCTGTGCTACCTGCGAGAGCGGTTCGGCCACGTCAGCTACGAGCGTGTCTGCTCTGGCATGGGCTTGCCCAATATCTACGATTACTTGAGGGAGAGCGGCTATGCGGCAGAGCCCGAGTGGCTGGCAGAAGCGTTGCAGGCCGCCGACGATCGCACGCCAGTCATCGTGGAAGCCGCGCTTTCCACCAAGCGATCGAGCGTGCTCTGTACGGCGACGCTCGACATGTTCATCGACATACTGGGCGCCGAGGCAGGAAACCTGGCGCTGAAAGTCCTTGCCACTGGCGGGGTCTACGTTGGCGGCGGCATTCCTCCGCGCATTCTCGAACCTCTCCAGAAAGGCAGCTTCCTGAAGGCGTTGCGGGCCAAGGGCCGCTTCTCTGAGCTCGTCTCGCGCATCCCGGTGCATGTCATACTCAATCCCAAGGTTGCCTTACTAGGAGCTGCATGCTACGGTCTGGGACTCTGAACCCTGGTGTGTCTGGCCTTGCTCGGCCAGAAGCGAGGCTGGACAATGGATAATGGCGTAATCGACTTCGGGCGTGAAGTGTGCGGCGATTTGGCCATGTCGGGGAGGCGAGAGTGGCTGGTCAGCAATGGCATTGGTGGCTATGCCTGCGGCACGATCGCGGGCCCGCTGACGCGCCGCTATCACGGTGTGCTGGTCGCGGCCCTGAAGCCGCCTTTGGGGCGGACGCTGTTGCTGGCCAAGCTTGATGAGACTGCAGCCTACGACGGCCGCATTTACCCACTCTTTGTCAATCGCTGGGCCAGCGGCCACGTCAATCCTGCAGATGCTCGGCATCTGCAGCGCTTTCATCTGGAAGGAACTGCGCCGGTATGGACCTATGCCTGCGCAGATGCTCTGCTGGAAAAGCGCATCTGGATGCAGCAGGGGGCCAACACCACCTACGTCCGCTACGATCTGCGCAGGGGTTCCGTGCCACTGACCCTCACCGTGCAGGCGTTGGTTAACTACCGCAGCCATCATGCCATCACGCGTGCCAACACGTGGAAGATGGCGATCCGGCCGCTGACGGGCGGTCTGCAGCTCACAGCTTTCGATGGCGCGATCCCGTTCTATCTTCTGAGCGATGACGCGCTCTGCACCCCGCAGCACGACTGGCACCAGCACTTCTATCTCACACAGGAGGCGTACCGTGGCCTGGATTCCCAGGAAGATCACCTCCATGCTGGGACTTTCCAACACACTCTGCAGCCGGGAGAGTCGCTCACCATAGTCGCCACCACCGACAGTGATTCCCAGGTCGATGGCGTGCGGGCTTACGCGAAGCACCGAGCCCATGAGGAGAGGCTGTTTGGCCAGGCGCAGCGCAGGGCTCAGCCTCGCCGACGCGGCAAGGAGCGGGCTCTGCCGTCTTGGGTGAAGCAGTTCGTGTTGGCGGCCGACCAGTTCATCGTGCTTCGCCGCCTGCCCAACAGTCCTCGGGGCCTGAGCGTGATTGCCGGATACCCCTGGTTCGCTGATTGGGGACGCGACACGATGATCGCTCTGCCAGGTCTTGCTTTGGCCACCGGTCGGCCCGATGTCGCGGCACGGATTCTGCGCACGTTTGCACGCTATGTGGATTGTGGGATGCTCCCCAATCGTTTTCCGGAACTGGGTGAGGCGCCCGAGTACAACACCGCAGATGCCGCGCTGTGGTATCTAGACGCCATCCGCGAGTACTATGCAGTCGCGCAGGACAACGAGTTGCTGCGCGAGCTGTTTCCCGTGCTGCAAGAGATCATTGATTGGCACGAACGGGGCACGCGCTATCACATCCGGGCAGATCCAGATGATGGGCTGTTGTATGCCGGAGAGGAAGGCATGCAGTTGACCTGGATGGATGCCAAGGTTGGTGATTGGGTAGTCACACCGCGCGTGGGCAAGGCAGTGGAGATCAATGCGTTGTGGTACAATGCGTTGTGCGCGATGGCCGAGTTTGCAGGGCGTCTTGGGGAGCCGCATCAACGCTACAAGAAGCGCGCCAAGCGGGTCCGGGCTGGCTTTCAGCGGTTCTGGAACCAGTCTGCAGGTTACTGCTACGACGTCATTGACGGACCAAATGGTGATGACACGGCATTGCGCCCCAACCAACTGCTGGCGGTCGCGCTGCGTGACAGTCCCCTGGAAAGCGAACAGCAGCGAGCGGTGGTGGATGTTTGCGCTCGCAGGCTGCTGACGTCTCATGGCCTGCGCAGTCTGGCCGCATACGAACCGGCTTACCAGGGATCCTATGGCGGAGACCAGCGACAGCGTGACGCTGCGTACCACCAGGGGACGGTCTGGGCCTGGCTGATTGGCCCGTTCGTTCGTGCACATCTCCGCGTGTACCGCGATCCAGCGCTTGCCCGGTCATTCATTCAACCCTTGGTCACGCAGCTGGCCGACGGTTGTGTGGGTACCCTCGGCGAGATCTTTGATGGCGACCCGCCCTTCACACCACGTGGCTGCCTCGCCCAGGCTTATAGCGTGGCTGAGGTTCTTCGGGCCTGGCAGCTGATAGAAGAAGCCGGAGGAACCAAGCGCAGCGCGGGCTCTAGGAGCCGCGCTCGTGCCTAGCACTGAGCGACCGTGCGCTACGGCAATGCCCAAGCGGGTAGGGAATTGCCCTCGCACCCGTCTGTCTCGAGCAGCGCGTCGCGCCCAGCGGACAGATTGTGCGATGGCTGGCTGACAACTCAGTGCTGCCTGGCGCCGCCTTGCGGCAGCCTGAGCCCAGACAGAGGGGCCGGCACGGGCACGACGTCATTCACGCTGACATCAGATAGGCAGAGAGGACAGTGATATCATGTCGACACATCTGAATCAGCTTTCGGTCAACACGATCCGGTTTCTGGCGGCCGACGCCATACAGAAGGCCAATTCCGGCCACCCCGGCCTGCCGATGGGCGCTGCACCAATGGCCTACGCTCTTTGGACGCGCCATCTGCGGCACAGTCCTGCCAATCCTCAATGGCCCGATCGCGATCGTTTTGTGCTCTCAGCAGGGCATGGCTCAATGCTGTTGTATGCATTGCTGCACCTGACGGGCTATGATCTGCCGTTGGATGAGCTCAGAAGCTTCAGGCAGTGGGGTAGCAAGACCCCTGGTCACCCCGAAGGCCACGTCACACCGGGAGTTGAAATGACAACCGGGCCACTGGGGCAAGGGCTCAGTCACGCTGTCGGCATGGCGATTGCGGAGGCGCATCTTGCTGCTGTCTACAACCGTCATGAGCACGCCATTGTCGATCACCATACATATGTCATCGCCAGCGATGGCGACTTGATGGAAGGCGTGTCTGCAGAAGCCTCGGCTCTGGCAGGCCACTTGCGGCTCGGCAAACTGATCGTGCTGTTCGATGACAACCGCGTCTCTTTGGCTTCCGCGACCTCGCTCACGTTCACCGAAGACGTCGCCAAGAGATACGAGGCATACGGCTGGCACGTGCGACGTGTCGCTGATGGCAACGACATTGATGCCATTGACGCTGCCATCAGCGCCGCCAAGGCTGAGACCAGGCACCCGTCCCTCATCATGGTGCGCACTATCCTAGGATACGGCGCGCCGAAAAGGCAGGGCACGTTCAAGGCGCACGGATCGCCATTGGGACCTGATGAACTGCGGGCGGCCAAGGAGAACCTCGGCTGGCCCACCGATCCAGCTTTCTACATTCCAGACGAGGCCCTGATCCACTTTCGGCGGTCAGTTGGCCAGGGCCGGCAGTGGGAGCAGGCCTGGGGACAGGCATTCGACCGCTATGCACAAGCCTACCCCGAGCTGGCCAAGCGGTTCAGACGCGCCATGGCCGGCGAGCTGCCCGCCGGCTGGGATGAGGGCCTTCCCGACTTTGCCGCGGCAGATCCCTCCTCCACGCGCAAAGCATCGGGGGCCGTCCTGCAAGTGCTTGCCGCCAGTGTTCCTGAGCTGGTCGGCGGGTCGGCTGACCTGAACCCCTCCACCTACACTGGGCTCAAGGGCTATGGCGATTTTCAGCCGCCGGGCTGGGAACCTGAGGATCGGCAAGGTGCGGTGGGGGGTGAGTGGGGCTATGGTGGACGCAACCTGCACTTTGGCGTGCGGGAACATGCGATGGGCGCTATAGCCGGCGGCATGGCCTTGCATGGTGGGCTCCTTCCTTACACTGCGACTTTTCTGGTCTTCTCGGACTATATGCGGCCACCCATGCGGCTTGCTGCGTTGGGCGAGCAACGCGTGATCTACGTCTTCACGCACGATAGTGTGGCGGTGGGCGAAGATGGTCCCACGCACCAGCCTATCGAACAGCTGATGAACCTGCGCGCCGTGCCCAACCTGACAGTTATCAGACCCGCTGATGCCACCGAAACCACCGAGGCCTGGAAAGCAGCTCTGCGCAAGAGAGACGGGCCAACAGCTTTGGTCTTCACACGGCAAGAGGTGCCGGTGCTGGACCGCACGGCTTGTGGGCCCGCTCAAGGGGTGCAGCGCGGTGCCTATATACTTTGGCAGGCGCAGGAGCGCACTCCAGAGCTGATACTTATCGGTACCGGATCGGAGGTCCACATCGCCCTCGAGGCTGGAAGGATGCTCGCGGCAGACGGCATCAACGTACGGGTGGTCTCGATGCCCAGCTGGGAGCTTTTCGATGAGCAGCCCCAAGCGTACCGAGACAGTGTTTTGCCGCCCCGTGTTCGTGCCCGTGTTGCAGTAGAGGCTGGCACAGTGCTTGGCTGGGAGCATTATGTGGGGCTGGATGGGGTGGTGGTCGGGATGAGAAGCTTTGGTGCCAGCGCACCAGGCGAGGTGCTGTACGAGAAGTTCGGGCTGACGGCGCAGCACGTGGCAGACAGGGCCAGGTCGTTATTGAGCCGCTAGAAGGAGGTGTGGCTGTGTCCAGACTGTGGGAAGCGTCCGGCCGGAAGCACCATTTTGCCGCGCTGGGAGCGTACGAGCCCGTGGTCCAAGAGGCTCTGGCGCGGATGTCCAAGGAGAAGGTCATGGCTCGGGTCTGGGCCCACGACCATACCGTGTGGAAGCCTGATCCCACCGAGATCACCAATCGTTTGGGCTGGCTGCACATCGCCGACCTGATGCCGGATCACGTGGACCGCCTGGAAACGCTGGCCTGCGAGGCGAGCGCAGACGGATGTACCCATGTCCTCCTGCTGGGCATGGGTGGATCCAGTCTGGCCCCGGAGGTCTTTCGCCACACCTTTGGCGTGAAATCGGGCTACCTTGATCTGGCGGTGTTAGACAGTACTGATCCGGGCGCTGTACTGGCACGCGCGGAGCGGTTGGACGTGGCGCGCACGCTGTTCCTCGTTTCGACCAAGTCGGGTGGCACCGTGGAGACGCTGTCCTTCTTCAAGTTCTTTTACAACCGAGTCATCGACGCAGTGGGGCGCGATCGTACTGGCAGGCACTTTGTGGCCATCACCGACCCTGGTTCCAAGCTAGCGCAGCTGGCTCAGCGCTACGACTTCCGGGCGACTTTCATCAACGACCCGAACATCGGCGGGCGTTACTCAGCTCTCTCGCATTTCGGACTGGTGCCAGCGTCCCTCATCGGCGCGGACGTGCCTCTCCTGTTGGCGCGCGCACAGGAGACACAGGCTGGCTGTGCCTCGTGTGCGCTGGACGGCGACAATCCCCCTGCTTGGCTGGGCTCCGTCATCGGTGCCCTGGCCAAGGTGGGGCGAGATAAGCTGACTCTCGTGACCTCGCCCAGCATCGCCAGCTTTGGCGACTGGGTCGAACAGCTCATTGCCGAGAGCACCGGCAAGGAAGGCAAGGGCATTCTGCCCGTTGTTGGCGAGCCCTTGGGTGATCCAGCGGTCTATGGCGGTGACCGGCTATTCGTGGCAATGGAGTTGTCGGGGGAGGAGCTTGATGAGCAGGCGCTGAGACGTCTGCAAGAAGCCGGGCATCCCGTGGTGCGACTCTACCTGCGGGATCGATATGACCTGTCGCGGCAGATGTTTCTCTGGGAGCTGGCGACTGCCGTGGCTGGTTATCACCTCGGGATTAACCCCTTCGACCAGCCGAATGTGGAGAGCGCCAAAGCGTTGGCCCGAGAAGCCGTGGCTGCCTACATGGAGAAAGGCTCCCTGCCCGAGGCCAATGCAGCACAGCCCTCCGCTGCGGCCATGCGCCAGTTTCTCGCTCAGGCCAGGCCAGGTGACTATGTGGCGCTCCAGGCTTTCCTACAGCCCACTGCCGCCACGGATGCGGCTCTGCAAGCCCTGCGCCTAGGGATTCGCGATAAGCTGAATCTGGCCACCACGTTGGGCTACGGGCCGCGGTTCCTGCACTCTACAGGTCAACTGCACAAGGGCGATGCGGGAAGTGGGCTATTCATACAGCTGACGGCCGATGATCCTCGCGATGCGGGCATACCGGACGAGGCCGGTTCCGCCGCGTCATCCATCACCTTCGGTGTGCTGAAGGAGGCCCAAGTGCAGGGTGATCGAAGAGCCTTGCTAGAGGCTGGCCGTCGCGTTATACGTTTCCATCTTGGCTCCGATGTGTTGGCGGGCCTGGCGACATTGACCACGGCGGTGCGCTGAGACAGCAGGTCCAGTGACCCTGACGACGGTGGAGGTGAGCGCTTGATCAAAGCGATGATCTTTGACCTAGATGGCACGTTGGTGCAGACTGAGCGGCTGAAAGCGATTTCATATGCCAAAGCCGCCGTTCAGCTGTGCCCGCGGGATATCCGCGAAGAGCAGGTGGTGGAAGCCTTCAAGGATGTCGTCGGTCGCTCCAGACGGGTGGTGGCGACGGCACTGTTTGAACGATTCGACCTGGCAGAAGCGGCTGGGAGAAGGATGGGCGAGTTTGGTGTAACCAAGCCCTGGCAGGCGTTTGTCCAGCTGCGATTGCGCATCTACGATGAGATGCTTGCTGATCCGGCAGTGCTTCGTCGAAACCAGTGGCCATTCAGTATCGACCTGTTGAAACAGGCACGGCGCAGCACCTGTCGCACCGGACTGGCCACCATGTCGAACTGTGTCCAGGTGCGGCGCGTGCTCGAGGTTCTGGCACTGAGGGATGCCTTTGATTTTGTGGCCACGCGGGACGATGTCGAACGGGGCAAGCCAGACCCGGAGATCTATCAGCTGGTGCGGAGGGAGCTCGATGTGCCCGCGGCCCAGTGCCTCGTGATCGAGGATTCGCCGAGTGGAGTGGCAGCAGCCGTGGCCGCTGGCATGTGGTGCATTGCCGTGACGACCGCGTTTACACGGCAGCGTATCCACGAGCAACAGCTGCTGGATGAGCGTTGGATTGTGGATGACCCTGCGGATCTCACAGGGGTGGTCATGCAGATGATGACCGAGCGACAACAGGATTGACGGGCCACAGCCAGAGTGGTTTGTGAGTGGCCAGGCGCTTGTGCGCAGCCAGCCGCGTCGCGAATGAGTGAGGAGAAACGTGGAAATCGGAATGATTGGTTTGGGGAAGATGGGGTCTAACATTGTGCGCCGCCTGGCACGCGGGGGTCACCACGTTGTGGCTTACGATCGCCTGCCGGAGCCAACAGAGGCACTGGCCAAGGAGGAGAAGGGCGTGTCTGCAGCGACATCGCTGCAGGATCTGGCAGCCCAGCTCAGAGCGCCGCGTGTGGTGTGGATGATGGTGCCCGTCGGTGCGGCGACGGAGTCAGTCTTTTCCACCCTGCTGGACATTCTTGAGCCGAAGGATACCATCCTAGACGGCGGCAATGCCAACTACAAAGACACGATGCGCCGCGCTGTTACCGCCTCTGGCAAGGATATGCACTATGTGGATGTCGGTACCAGTGGCGGTGTGTGGGGGCTAGCTGAGGGCTACAGCATGATGGTCGGCGGCGAGAGAGAGGTGGTTGAGCGGCTGCGGCCCATCTTCGAAACGCTTGCCCCGGGGCCCAACCTTGGCTGGGGGTACGTGGGCCCGAGCGGTGCTGGCCACTTTGTCAAGATGGTCCACAATGGGATCGAGTATGGGATGATGCAGGCCTATGCCGAAGGGTTCGATATTCTAAGGGCCAAAGAGGAGTTTGACCTCGATCTGCATCACGTGGCCGAGATCTGGCGCTACGGCAGCGTCATCCGCTCCTGGCTGCTCGATCTAACCGCCGCGGCGTTGGCTGAGGACCAAGAGCTGACTGACATCAAGGGTTGGGTCGCTGACAGCGGTGAGGGACGCTGGACCGTGTTCGAAGCCGTCGATCAAGATGTTCCGGCCCCCGTGATCACCATGTCGCTGCTGATGCGCTTTGTCAGCCGCCATGACGAGAGCTATGCCGCCAAGTTACTCGCGGCGATGCCCCGGCAGTT
>Ga0180437_10005018_pt1 | contig 18394 bp, 18 predicted proteins | sample SS_ome_4_FD_132410 | JGI IMG/M metagenome (GOLD analysis project Ga0180437, IMG submission 132410) | Hypersaline lake sediment archaeal communities from the Salton Sea, California, USA - SS_3_D_1 metaG | ecosystem: Environmental > Aquatic > Non-marine Saline and Alkaline > Hypersaline >... | reverse complement strand
GCACATTCTCAATCCCTAATTCATACAGGGTCTCCCAACCACCTGATTTACCTCTTTGATATTTAATCACCGGCAATAGACTCAAAAGGTTCGCTACACTGAAGCGGCCGGAGCTACCACAAACCTTAAAGGGGGTAATGCTAATCAGGAAGTCGCTGCGCAGCACCACATTAGGCACCCAGAAACTCTCCACGGCGTAGAATTGAGACAAAGGATTCTCCACCTCTATAAAAATGGAATCCCTGATATCGAGCATGAGGACATGATGGAAGTTATATCCTAAAGCTTGATATATTGGATAAATTGATTCACCGCTGGGAGTCCCGTCAGCAATAAGGATATCTGCATTACTAACTTTCCTGATCCCTCTTATAATAGTATTCAGTAGTTTAGGACTTGTAGTCACAGGGTAGGGTAAGGGATAACCAGCACAGGGTTTGATCAAAACTCGCCTTGCCCAGGAAAGCTGTGGGGGGGGAGTAAACACAAAATCAGAATCTTTGACAATCATTGACTTCATATCCAAGACCAAATTTCATAACTACAAAGCCGTTTGCAAGAGCACGATTTCGGTAACAACCGGAAGCCTTTCTTGCTCAAACTCTGCTTCACTATCACTTAGTCTCCTGACCCTCCGCTTCGTTCAAAGCTAGCTTGACCAAGGTTCTGACCCCGACTCCAGTAGCCCCTTTTACTGTGTAGCCACTCTCCTTATTCGAGGAAGCAGTGCCAGCTATATCGAGATGAGCCCAAGGGGTATTATCAACAAATTCAGCCAGGAAGAGGGCAGCTGTGATGGCCCCGCCATACCTATTACCAGTATTCTTAACGTTAGCAATCTCACTTTTGTTCTGTTCCTTATACTCCTCAGGCATGGGCATTTGCCATATTCTCTCCCCAGTTCTTTCAGCAGCTTTGAGGACTTTATCTGCCAGGTCTTGGTCATTGCTGAAGAGGCCGCTATAAAGGGTGCCCAAAGCAATACGGCAGGCTCCAGTTAAAGTAGCCAAGTCTATTAAGGGAGACAAACCGAGCCTCTGGGCATAACTAAGGGCGTCAGCTAAGATAAGCCTTCCTTCGGCATCGGTACTTATTACTTCTATGGTCTTGCCATTCATCGCCTTTAATACATCTCCTGGTTTCAGGGCGGTGCCGCTAGGTAAATTCTCGGTAGCCGGAATAATAGCGGTAACATTAATCTGCGGTTTTAACTGAGCAATAGCGCCAAGTGCTGCCATAACCGCAGCAGCACCAGCCATATCATCCTTCATCTCACCCATTCCCTCCGAGGGCTTAATGGAAATCCCCCCGGAATCAAAGGTTATGCCCTTACCCAGGAAGCCGAGGGCTTTTTCGGAACGTTCAGCTCCTTTATAGCTGAGAGTTATGAGCTGTGGGGGCTGGCTGCTTCCTTTCGCCACTCCTAAGAGTGCTTCCATACCCATCGCCTCCATGTCCTTTGAGTTGAAGACTTTTAACTCCAAATCATATTTGGCAGATATTTCTTTAGCTGATTCAGCCATCCGGGTAGGCGTCATGTAATTAGCTGGCTCATTAACCATATCCCGAGCTAGGTTGGTAGCTTCAGCTAGCGCCTTTCCTTTGTGAACGGCTGGCTCCAAAATTGGGATCTCACCCTCTTCCGTCACCACTACCAGCAGTTCTTCAACATCCGCATATTCAGGCTTTTTATATTTGTTAAAGCTATAAAGACCGAGAATAGCACCCTCCACTATTGCCTCAGCCGAAGCTTCAAGCTCAATATCATCTATGCCAGCACCATGAAGTATTGTAGCTATCTTACGACAATTTAATTTACGCAATGACCGACAAAATTCTCCGGCCACACCGCGAATTTTATCCACATTAAAATCCTGGCGCTTGCCTAACCCAGCAACGGCTACTATTCTTGTTGGCAGCTTCCCAAACGTGTGGACAATGCTAACTTCCCCAAAATTACCCTTAATTTCACCTCGACCGATGAGAGAGCTAATAGCCCCGTCCAAAGCTTTATCTACAGCAGCAGTAGCGCCGCCCAGTTGTTCTACGCCTTCAAAGAGATTTACCACAGTGGCATCAGCTTCGATTTGAGCTATGTCCCCAGCTATAACATTGATCTCCAAAACCAGCCTTCCACAAATATGTAAACTTTTAGAATCATTTATTTTACTTTATTTGGGTAAAGAATTGAAGAGTATAACGAAGAAAAATTTGCTTATCTCTTCGCTGCCCTTACAATCTTATCGATTACCGGAGTAATATCCTGAGAAGTATCAACAACAAAATGATTGCGAGAAATCCTTTCCCTGCGAGGCTTCATTTTGTTATACACGTCCCAATCGGCTTCCGAGTCGTCTTGAGGCACAGCTGCTTTTTCTCGGGCAAGAAGGCGCTGTCGCACCACTTCAGAAGGAGCTTCAACATAAACCAGGATGAGCTTTGCATCTGCTCTTTTCGCGGCGCGATAGAGGTATTCCCGGTGGCGCTCCAACAAGTTCGTGGCATCAAAAATGACAGGCATCCCCTTCCCTAAAAGCTCCTCAATGAGAGCATGGCAAGCAGAAAAAAGCCGCTTATTTTCGCTTTCCTTGTATTGGGGGGAGGAAAATATAATTTTTCGTAAGGTATCGCTTGATAAAATAAGAAAAGGCAATCTTTCAGCCAGCTTGCGGCAGAGAAAGGACTTACCCGTGCCCGGCAGGCCACTGATTACTATAAGCGGAGGTTCTACTTGGGGTTGAGGTAAGCCATTAAGTCTTTGCCTTAATTTCTCCACATCCTCATTTAAGCTACCTGTCATGGCATCACAATTATCACTGTGGGCCAAGTCATGTGTCAAGGTGGTAGTGAGACAGATGCTAAAAGCAAGGCAGATTGAAGGCCATGTTAATTTCGGCGGATATAGAAAAAATTGTTGGCTAACTAGTTGTTGATGAATAGTCACTGTGCTACAATAAAGAACAGGCTCGCCTGGTGGTGGGCTTAACATTGATGGAGGTAGGAAATGTATATTAGTGATGTAATGACAACCAATGTGGTTACCATACCCAGTAGCAGCAGTATAGCCGATGCCAAAAGAATTATGACGGCCCACAAAGTTGAGCGTTTGCCGGTAGTGGATAAGGGAAAGCTGGTGGGCATAGTAACTGCGCGTAGACTGGACCAGGTATCTCCATCCAAGGCTTCAAGTCTTACTGTTTGGGAACTTAGCTACCTGTTGGAAAAGACTACGGTAAAGGAAATCATGGAAAAGAACGTGGTTACAGTTCCAACTGACATGACGGTTGAGGAGGCGGTGTCTGTTGCTCAGAGTAATAAGGTGGGTTCCCTTGTGGTGCTTGAAGACGGCAGGGTGGTGGGGATTGTAACCACTAATGACTTCTTCTACAAAATTGCGAACCCAATCCTCGGCGTGGCTAAGGGTGGTACTCCATTGCCTGGCACTAGGATAGAGATTTCCGGAGGTGGTGAGGGAAAGGCGATGGAGGAGATAATATCAACTACAAACAAACTTGGTCTGAAAATGTTGAGTGTTCATAGCATGCCACCAGTAGAAGGCGTAGCCACGAAAGATTTTTGTATTCACACGCAGAATGAAGATGTGAGTCAACTAGTATCCGAGCTGGAAAGTAAGGGATACAAGGTGAATTTGAGAAAAGTCTCTTAATATTCCGAGCCGCCCAAAATTTGCTGAGTTTGGCGCCTGGCCTTTATCACAGTTTGCTCTTTTATCGTTTCGCTAAGGGCGAAAGCACGTCCTCATCTTTTCTTAATTCGATAATGCGGTCGCGGATCATAGCAGCTTTTTCAAACTCTAGATTCTTGGCCGCTGCCTTCATTTGAGATTCCAGTTGTTTGATGAGCTGGACCATTTCCTCCCGGTAAATGGGAGTAACCGTATAAGGGGTTCTTGTCTCGGCTAGTGCTTGCACTCTCTCAGTTATATCCTTAATTGCTTTTTTGATTCCCTGGGGAGTTATGCCGTGCTCTTTGTTATAGGCTTCCTGAACATGCCGTCGGCGTTCGGTCTCTTCTATCGCCTTTTGCATGGATTGAGTAATGGCGTCAGCGTACATTATGACTTGAGCATTTAAGTGTCTGGCGGCACGGCCCATTGTTTGAATGAGCGCTTCCTCTGACCTGAGGTAGCCTTCTTTGTCAGCATCGAGTATGGCTACCAAGCTCACCTCAGGCAAGTCCAATCCCTCACGAAGGAGGTTAATGCCTACTACCACACTATAAACGCCAAGTCGGAGGTCACGGAGAATTTCCACCCGCTCTAAAGTCTCTACCTCCGAATGTAAGTAATGAGTTTTAATCTCCATCTCCCTCAGGTAGTCGCTTAATTCCTCTGCCATTCGCTTGGTCAAGGTAGTCACCAAACAACGCTCTCCCTTAGCCACCCTGCTTTTTATCTGATGAATAAGGTCATCAATTTGCCCCTTGACCGGCTTAACCGCCACGGTAGGCTCCAGTAAACCAGTGGGGCGGACTAGTTGCTCTGCTACTTGTTGACTATTCTCATATTCATACGGCTTCGGTGTGGCAGAGACGTAAACAACTTGGTTGATATGATTGTTAAATTCCTCAAAATTCAGCGGGCGGTTATCCAGAGCTGAAGGAAGGCGAAAGCCATAATCAACCAGTGTCTCCTTTCGAGAAATATCACCGTGATACATGCCTCTTGTTTGGGGCAATGTCATATGCGATTCATCGATGAAGAGCAAGAAGTCATCGGGGAAATAATCTAGCAAGGTCCACGGCGTGCTTCCCGGTGCCCGCCGCTGGAGATGCCGGGAGTAATTTTCTACCCCGGTGCAGTATCCCACTTCCCTGAGCATCTCAACATCGTAATTGGTTCGCGCCTCAAGTCTCTGGGCTTCCAATAGCTTGCCTTGGCCTCTTAACTCCTTTAGCCTTTCCTCTAGCTCAACTTTGATATCCTCGATTGCCGCCAGCAACTTATCGTGAGAAGTGACAAAGTGCTTTGCGGGGTAAATATCCACTTGGTCGCGATGAGCCAGCACCTCGCCAGTCAGGGGGGCAACCTCCACAATGCGCTCAATTTCATCCCCCCAGAATTCGATTCTGAGGGCTATTTCCTCATAAGCAGGCTGAATCTCCAGAGTGTCCCCTCGAATGCGGAATCTACTCCTGGTGAAATCATAGTCGTTTCTTTCGTATTGCATATCCACTAAACGGCGGATCAGCTTGTCCCGTTTATAGCTTTTGCTCCTTTCAATAGTAAGGACAAAGCTCCGGTATTCTTCAGGTGCACCCAGGCCATAAATACAGGAGACCGAAGCGACAATAACTATATCTCGACGGGTGAAGAGGGACATGGTGGCGGCATGCCGTAGTTTGTCAATCTCTTCGTTTATGTCGGTTTCCTTCTCGATATAGAGGTCGGTGCTGGGGATATAGGCCTCTGGCTGGTAATAGTCATAGTAGCTAACGAAATACTCCACAGCATTTTCGGGGAGGAATTCTTTGAACTCGGTGGCTAGCTGAGCGGCCAAGGTTTTGTTGTGACAAATAACTAGGGTTGGCCTTTGTATTCTTTCGATGATATTGGCCATAGTGAAGGTCTTGCCGCTGCCAGTAACCCCGAGCAAAGTCTGCCCATGGTAACCTCTCTTCAATCCTTCGACCAGCTTGTCCACCGCCTGCGGCTGGTCACCGGTGAGACCGAAATCGGAAACTATTTTAAACTGGGACATCACAGTTCACCCACCGCAATGAAGGGCAATAACCAATATATATATCAAACAGCGAGAATTTGCGCAATCGGGCGAAGCTGTGCCACCTATATGTGTCCCAGTAATTCAAATTCCAACACTTGTCCAGGCATGGCGATAATAACATTTTTGTCGTACTGGTTATTCTAGCGCCATTCAAGCAATAGTAGCTTCTATACCAGAGCAACAGGAGAATTCGTTTACCCGAAACAGGCTTGATTTATTTATCATATCTTTTATTATATGGAATGAAATCAACCGATAATTCTATAAATCTTGGGATAATATGAATGTGAGGGAAGATGCCTTAAGAATCGTTGAAGAGGCCATTCAGGCAGTTTATCCTGAAAATGCGGTTAAAAAGGCCTTAGAAAATTTTAAAAGCACGGGAAACATAAAGGTCCTAGCCATAGGGAAGGCTGCTTGGAGAATGGCAAAGGCTGCAAGGGAAAGCCTGGGAGACCGTATGTCTGAAGGTATCGTTATAACAAAGTATAGATATTCGATGGGAGACATTGAAGGTTTCGTGACATTTGAAGCAGGCCACCCAATACCAGATAAGAATACTATCGAGGCGACAAAGAGAGCGTTAGACATGGTAAAAGACCTCAAAGGGGATGACTTGCTGCTCTTCTTAGTTTCTGGCGGTGGCTCTTCTCTTTTTGAGCTTCCCGCCGAGAATGTCGAACTGGAGGACTTGATAGATATAACCAACCAGCTTGTAAGGTCCAGAGCGACGATTTCGGAGATAAACGGGGTGCGGAAACATCTTTCCAGAGTTAAAGGAGGACATTTCGCTGAAATGGTAAAACCTGCCAAAGTCTTTTCCCTTGTGCTTTCCGATGTCCTTGGTGATAGATTAGATACCATCGCTTCTGGCCCCGCTTACCCCGACCTCACAACTTCTAAGGATGCCCGGAATATAATAGAAAAACATGACATAAAGCTTCCCTCCACAGTTTTAAGCGCTTTGAAGCAAGAGACAGCAAAATCACTGGAAAATGTTGAAACAAGGGTAGTGGGCAGTATTTCCATAGCCTGTGAAGCTGCCAAGATGACTGCCGAAAAACTTGGCTACACTTCGATGATACTTACAACGTCTTTGGATTGTGAAGCACGTGAAGCAGGAGCCTTTCTAAGTGCTATTTCACGTGAGATTGTTTCCGGAGAGCGGCCTGTGAAAAGACCCTGCGCCATAATTTTAGGAGGGGAAACTGTTGTTCAGGTGAAAGGAAGGGGATTGGGTGGGAGAAATCAAGAGCTAGCTCTTTCTGCTGCCCGCGGCATAGAGGGATTAGAAAACATTATGATAGCTTCTGTGGCTACAGATGGTACAGATGGTCCCACTGATGCCGCAGGAGGGATTGTAGACGGAAAAACAATGGCGCGCTTAAGGAAAAAAGGCATTGATGCAGAAGAAGTGCTAAACAACAATGATTCCTATCATGCTCTTGAAGCAGTTGGGGACTTATTAAAGACTGGACCAACAGGAACCAATGTTAGCGACTTGGTTGTAATTTTATGCAGGTAATCAAAGCAGTAAGGGAGTTAAGCTAACGCGACATTAGTCAAATTATTGTCTCTACACTTACCGTAGGTATTTGTGTTCTGTCATCATCCACCGCTCAGTCGCACCGTACCGGTACTTCTTGTTAATCAATTATCTCTTGATTCAGCGTGTCCAACATATCATCCATTACAGCAGATTTAACCTCGCCCGGCGCAATAGTCATGCGTGCTGTATGATGTGTTATCACATAGGCAAGAGCCTGTCCTGTTCTATCTCCATAGCCAGCGTGGCTGCTATCAAATTCAAAGGTGAATTGCCAGCAATAGGGGCACCGCAAGGTTAAGGTATCTGTAAGTCTCAAAGTGTCTTCTATGCCATCGAAGACGAATGTTGGACTACTCTTTACGAACTCTTCGGTAATTCTCCGGCTTTCCTCTTCAGACAGCTCTTTGAAGAGATTGAGTTCTGTCACACTACCGTCAGGTTTGACAATGCCTTTCCATTGCCAACCAAATTTAATGCTGGATATCTCAATCTCATACAGGGCATTCTCTGGAAGCAGCACTGGGTAAGACACTGTAATCGTTCACTAATCAGAGGAAAATGCAATTAACTCCTTGACTACCAGACTCGTAGGGGTAATATTCGCTTCGTCCCAATCAATATCTGTAGCTGGTGCACTTTCATCCACCTGCTTTTGAAGGTAAGTGATAGCTATATCTCGAGACCCAGCAGCATCTTCAAAGGCCAAATTCGGAGTGGGGCCTGGTTGGTAGGCACACTCCCCGGCCAGAAGGGCTAATAAACCCAAAATCACGGCTCCAAGGTACAATTTGACTCTAGCCATGTTTAACCTTCGCCCAAAAATCCCTTTTCATTATGACCGCAAAGGGTACCAATTGGTTTATCAATGGTGAAGATAATAGCGTACCGAATGAACACAAAAGGCTTGTTTGAGACACTAAGGCATGGTAGAATTCCACAATCCTCAATGTGAATAGAAAAGAAGGAAACTGATGACGTGAAGTCTTTTGAAGAACTAGCTAGAGAGCAAACGAACAGGGAAAACGTACTCTTATCCAAGTTAATGGGGGAGGCTGGGATGGAGGAGTTGGTTGATTTTGAAGCTGAGCTGGGCGAGCGGCAGAATGAAATTTTGTTCAAGATAACTACGGAGATCGATGATACTAAAGATGCCCTGAATCAGGTTGAGCAACTTACTCAGAGACTTAAGAAGCATCTCGAGCGGTTGAAAAAGCTACATCAAACTCTCTCCAAGTAATATTAAGTCACGCTGAATCTAGAATACGGCATAATGCAGGCTGAATTAGAAGCATCGGTTAGAGTTCGTTTTGCACCCAGTCCCACAGGCTATCCACATTTAGGCAATATTAGGACTGCTCTATTCAACTGGCTTTTTGCCCGCCATCACGGTGGCAAATTTATCTTACGGATTGAGGATACTGATGTTGCCCGTAAGGTGGAAGACGCAGTGGAGGGAATACTAGAAGGCCTGCATTGGCTGGGATTAAACTGGGACGAGGGACCTTATTTCCAATCACAAGGATTGTCCCTTTATCACGAAGTTGCCGATAAATTGCTTAGTGAGGGTCATGCGTATTTATGCTATTGCTCTCCAGAGCGTTTGGAGGTGATGCGCCAGGAGCAGGCAAAACGTAAACAGCCACCGAAATATGATCGCCGCTGCCGGGATTTAACGGAACAGGAAAGGGTACAGCTAGGGTCAGCAGGTGTCACTCCCGTGATTCGCTTTAGAACGCCTCTCGAAGGGCAAACTAGCTTCTATGACTTGATTCGTGGCTCAGTAACTTTCAAGCATGATGCCTTAGACGACTTCGTCCTACTCAAGTCTGATGGTTATCCCACATATCATCTCGCTAGCATAGTAGACGACCATTTGATGGCTGTATCACATGTCCTCAGGGCCGATGAATGGCTTTCCAGTACTCCTCGCCACATCTTGCTTTATCAAGCTCTGAACTGGCAAGCTCCGCAATTTGCTCATTTGCCCATGATTCTGGGACCTGACCGTGCCAAGCTGTCCAAAAGGCATGGTGCTACTACTATCACCGACTATCAAAAACAGGGTTATCTCCCGGATGCAATGATCAATTTCTTAGTTCTGCTGGGCTGGTCACTGGATGACCGTACTGAATTATTAACCCGAGAAGAATTGATAAAGCACTTCTCTCTGGAAAGGGTAGGCAAAACAGCGGCTATCTTCAATAAGGATAAGCTGGAATGGATGAACGGGGTTTATTTACGTAAACTAAGCCTTGAGGAATTCGTCCAGCAAGCCGCATCATTTTTAGACAGAGATTTGCCGAAATCGGTAGAGCGACCGTTGGATAGCAATTATGTCAGCCAAGTTGTATCTCTTATTCAAGAACGAGCCAAAACCTTAGGGGAGGTTCCTCAGCTTTCTAGCTTTTTCTTTCTCGATGAGCTGCAGTATGATATAGACCTGCTTTTGAGTGGGGGACTGGGGGCCAAATCAGCTGCTAAAGCTATTACGATTACTTCACAACAGTTGAAAAAAATAGGAACCTGGGATGCCACTACAATCGAGGGTGTCCTGCGTCCCCTGGCCGCAGAGCTAAACTTAGGCACAGGGAAACTCTTCGGTTTGTTGAGGATAGCTGTTACGGGGCGTACTGCAGCACCACCATTGTTTCAGACCATGGCAGTATTGGGACGAGAGAAATGCCTGAAACGATTAAATACGGCATCACATGGGCTGTCCGGCCTATTGTAGTTAGCATGCGTCGTAGAGGGTGCTAAATACTTGATTCGTAGCCTTGTCCAGTTCGTTAAAATGGTGAAAAATTTACAATATCTGCGTTAGAGGCCCAAAAGGTATTGACAAGGCGATGTGCTTATAGTAACAATATAAAGTATAAGCAAAATTAAAAGGAGGAAGTGATGGCAACGGCTTATTGCATGAAGTGCAGGAAAAAGGTAGACATAAAAGACGCAAGGTCAGTTACACTCAAGAATCGTAGACCAGCAATACAAGGTGTCTGTCCTACTTGTGGGACAAAGGTATTCAGAATAGGGAAAGCCTGAACATCTATAGTTGTCAGCGGGTATTTAGAGGAGTTACACGCTGACATTGGCGCTCCTTATATTTGCTTGGAATCGACAAGTCGGTGAGTCTGTTCTGTAGGGGGCTGTTTATCTGCGGAGCAGGGTGGTAGGTTTTGGGGAATAGGCTCAAAAAGTGAAAAACGGGGATTTTGTTATTTCTCTCAGGCTGTGGTTCAAAGCTTGCTTGTCTGCGTATCTTATATTCAAAACCCTTTGAGGAATTTTGCGGGTTTCTAGCCCAGGATATTTGCATTCCCTTAGCAAGGGTGTGCGGATTAGTTTTTTTCCTCCAAAAAATATGTAATCCACCTTATACTCCTTAAATTCCTCCTCGATTCTATTGCCAACCTTTCTAAGGAAATATTTCTTCTGTTCTTCAGTTCTGCGGGCAAATCTTCTTTCGCTTCGTCCGCCTTTTCTATGTTCCTTATGGATATAGCCTGTGCCTGTTTTTGATGTTACTAGGTTGTCATGCTGGAAAACGCCTATGGAGTATGTTCCCCATTTCACAATTACAACGCCTATGATGTATCTTCTTTTTAGCATTTGGGACAAGATGGAGGTATTGAGTTCACTGGTTGAAATCTTATCTTCAGTAATCGGAAATGGTGGTAATACTATGTATCTATTTCCATTTTTCTGCCAGTATATGGCTGTTCCCGTATTGTAAGCTTCAATTGCATGAGCTATAGCTTTGATGTTGACCGCTTCTTTGATTTCATCGGCATATGTAATATATCTGGGCTGAAGCGCTAGTTCATTTATATAGTGTGGAAAAGAAGACGGTCTTATATACAGGGTTACATAATCTCCAGGGCTAGTTTCGAGTGTGGCCAAGAGTTTGTAGAGCTGGATTTTGGCAAGGGTTTTGCTTAATAATGCCATTAATAGTCTGTCGATTTCGATAATAACACAAAAGACGATCAAGAATCCTTCCTTACTAAAGAGCTAATTGTAAGATGGCGCTAAATGAGCTTGGGGTGAAGGGCTTTTAATTCACTCTAGATTAGGGTAAACTTTAGCAAATATGGCTCGGAAATATAATCCTCAGGAAATCGAAAAGAAGTGGCAAGAGAAGTGGGCGAGTGACTATATTTACCAGGTAAGAGAGGATAGTAGAGGCCGGAAATTTTATGCCCTGACAATGTTTCCTTATACCTCGGGAGACCTTCACATTGGTCATTGGTATGCCATGGCGCCTTCAGATGTCCATGCCAGATTTAAAAGGATGCAGGGCTATAATGTGCTTCATCCTATGGGCTTCGATGCTTTTGGGTTACCGGCGGAAAATGCCGCCATTAGCCATGGGATTCACCCTTATGATTGGACAATGAAGAATGTGGAGAATATGCGTCGGCAGCTCAGAAGTATGGGGGCAATATATGACTGGGACCGCGAAGCAGTTACTTGCCTGCCTGAGTATTACAAATGGACGCAGTGGTTCTTCCTCAAATTTTATCACGCTGGCCTAGCCTATCGGGCCAAGGCACCAGTTAATTGGTGTCCTAGGTGTCAGACTGTGTTGGCTAACGAGCAGGTGTTAGGGGAGGGATTTTGTGAACGCTGTGGCACCACAGTAACTAAGAAGGATCTTGAGCAATGGTTCTTTAGGATTACCGCGTATGCTGAAGAGCTTCTTGACTTCAGCCATCTAGAGTGGCCGGAGCGTATAAAGATAATGCAAAAGAACTGGGTAGGCAAGAGCGAAGGTGCTGAAATTTCCTTCCGGCTGGAACATAAGGTTTTGGAGCAAAAAGAGATAAAAGTGTTTACCACTCGCCCTGATACTATTTTTGGGGTGACTTTCTTCCTCCTGGCTCCGGAACATCCTTTAGTTTCGCAGTTGACTGCTCCAGAGCATAAAGTTGAAGTAGATGAATATATTGCTTGGTGTCGGCGACAAACTGAGTATGAACGGGTTGCACTGGGCAGAGAGAAAACGGGAGTCTTTCTGGGAAACTATGTTGTCAATCCTCTGAGCGGAGAGCCAGTTCCTATCTGGATTACTGATTATGTATTACCAACTTATGGCACTGGAGCAGTGATGGCAGTTCCTGCTCATGATGAACGAGACTTGGAATTTGCTAGGAAGTTTAAGTTACCTGTGCGTACTGTTATTGCTCCTCCGGGTTGGGCAGGTGAGGAATTGGCAGATGCATATACTGAGTCAGGTACAATGGTGAATTCTGGGGAGTTTAGCGGTTTATCTAGCGACCAAGGATATGAGGCAATCTGCGCTTTGTTAGAGAAAAAGGGATGGGGCAAGCGGACGGTTATTTATCGTCTTCGCGATTGGCTTATCTCCAGGCAAAGGTATTGGGGAGCACCCATACCCGTGGTTTATTGTGATAAATGTGGCATAGTCCCTGTCCCTGATGAGGATTTGCCTGTTTTGCTTCCTCTTGATGCTGAATTTAAACCTACCGGGGAATCCCCTCTGAAATATTGCCAGTCATTCGTCAGTACCGCCTGTCCTAAATGTTCTGGGCCAGCACGAAGGGAAACTGATACTATGGATACTTTTATGTGTTCCTCCTGGTATTTCTTGAGGTACACCAGTCCCAAAACTTGGGATGCTCCCTTCGATACTGCTAAAGTGAAGTATTGGTTGCCTGTGGATTTATATACTGGTGGTGCCGAGCACGCAGTTATGCACCTCTTCTACGCGCGTTTTTTCATCAAGGCATTGAGAGACATGGGCCTGCTTGACTTTGATGAGCCCTTTACTCGTCTATTCAATCAGGGAACCATAATTTACCGCGGTGACAAGATGAGCAAATCTAGAGGCAATGTAATTGCCCCTGATGAATATGTAGTTGAATTAGGAGCCGATGCCGTCCGTGGGTATCTAATGTTTATTGGCCCCTGGGAGCTAGGGGGGGAATGGAATGATAGTGGCATTGTGGGCGTTAGCCGCTGGCTAAACCGGGTGTGGAATTTAGTAACAACAGACTATAACAACCGGGCTGTTGATATCGAGGCTGAGAAAGAACTCCTCCAAATAACCCATAGGACAATTAGAAAGGTGACTGTTGATTTGGAGAAATTCCGCTTCAATACCATGCTGGCTAGCCTTATGGAATTTAGCAACTATCTATCTAAGGTCAAAGAGAGAGAGGTGGCTTCAGATTCCTTATGGCGAGAAGCTATTAGCTATTTACTGCTTCTCCTTGCCCCCACTTCTCCTCATCTCGCCGAGGAGTTATGGAGTATGACTGGGCATCCTTACAGTATTCATAACCAAGCATGGCCCAGGTATGACGAGGAGATCGCCAAGGAAGAAGAGATTACCTTAGTCATTCAGGTAAATGGCAAACTCCGCGATAAGGTACTTGTACCCGCTTCTATAAGTGAAGTTGAGGCCAAGGAGTTGGCGCTGGGTCGGGAGCGAGTGAAGGCTTATATTGATGGTAAAAAGCTGAGTAACGTCATTTATGTCCCCAGACGGGTGGTGAATATTGTGGTGGTATCTTGATAGGAATATGACGAACTTGGAGGAAAAATGAGGATAACTTTTATTGGTGGTGGGGCTATGGGGGAGGCGATGGTCAAGCGTCTTTTGACCAAGAGGCTAGCTATGTCAGGGGATATGGTGGTTAGTGATGTCAGCCCATCGCGGCGCGAATTGTTGAGCAAGGAATATGGAGTTAGCACTTTAGCTGACAATGGAAGGGCTGTGGAGAATGCTGACTTGGTTATTCTGGCAGTGAAGCCGCAGAATTTGCCTCAGGTAGTGGGAGAGATAAAGGGTCTATTGCCCGAACAGTTAGTGCTATCTATAGTAGCTGGTGCTACTCTGTCCAGTTTATGCAAAGGTTTAAACCATTCCTCGGTAATTCGGGCTATGCCTAATATGCCGGCGCAAATTGGCGAGGGAATGACTGTCTGGACAGCGACTGCTGAGACCGAGCAGCAGCAAAAAGAGTTAGCTCAGGCTGTACTTGCTGCTTTGGGTAAAGAAATTTATGTTGCTGATGAGAAATATTTAGGTATGGCCACGGCATTAAGCGGCAGTGGCCCAGCTTATGTTTTTCTTTTTATCGAGACACTCGTTGATGCTGGTGTGCATATTGGCTTGCCCCGGGATATGGCTCAAAAATTGGTGATACAAACTATGCTTGGCTCTATTTGCACAGTTGAAAAGATGGGCAGACACCCTGCTGATTTGAGGAATATGGTTACGTCGCCAGGGGGAACAACCACCGAGGCTCTTTGTCAATTAGAAAGGGGGGGATTCCGTTCTCTTCTTCTTGAGGCTGTGGCGGCTGCTTATAAAAAAGCTGAACACCTTTAGGAATTGTGTAAAGTGGATTCGCCTTTCGAATATCGCAATTGCCCCGGTTGTGGGAGAAATGATTTTGAGGTGCTTTTTGAGTCTAATATGAAAGATGGCGATTTCCGAGAAGCGGTGGAGACTGTTTATATGATACCTGGAGGCAAATACGGCAGGCATGTTAAATGCCGGAATTGTCAGCTCATATATGTAAATCCTATTGAGAAAGCAAGCAAGATTAACGAAGATTACTTACAGATGGCAAGTATCGATGCCTCTATTATTCGGGAAAGTCGTCTAAGTGCTACTGAATCGCAATTAGGATTAGTTAAGCGATATAAGAATGGCACACGTCTTTTGGATATAGGCTGCGGTGAAGGTTTCTTTCTCTTTAATGCCTCCAGAGCCGGGTATATTACTAAAGGAATCGAATTATCACAAGATGCGGCAGCATATGCGAGGATAGAATTTGGCTTGGATGTAGAAGCAAAGCGCTTTGAAGAATTGTGTTTTCCCGAAGACTGTTTCGACGTAATTACTCTATGGCAAGTTTTAGAGCATGTGCCATACCCGCGCATGATTCTCGAAGAAGTTCATAGGATACTCAAGCCTGGGGGGTTGCTAGCAATGTCCACCCCAGACATTGGAGGCATACCGGCAAGAATCTTGGGAAGAAGGTGGTGGAATATAAGGAGGCTGCATATCAACCAATTTACCAAGAATACTATTATGAGTCTTCTTAACAATATTGGATTCAAGAATATGTCTTCTGTCTCTTATAGGGAATCTATAAGCTTGCTTATGCTATTTATACCAATGTTGAAATATCTTAAATTGTATGAGCCGCTAAAAGATTCGTTCCACCCCAGCTCCGTTTTGGGTAAGGTTATGCATAAAGTGAAGTTTGCATATCCCTCAAAATTGGATAACTGTACAGTAATTGGTTTCAAATAGGAGGATAATAGATGGCAAATCTTTCTCCATCGCAAGGGATTAAGCTAGTCGCAAGGGGAATACATAGCTATATAGTTAAGCATCCCTTAATAGTTTCTTATGAAGTAACGCTTTCCTGCAACTGTAATTGTCGTCACTGTGACCTTGGGGAGGTAATAAAGGACGAAAAGCAAATTAGACCAGAGGAGTATGGAGATTTAACTCAGCGCTTGAAGCCAATTGTAGTGCAAATTTCTGGTGGTGAGCCACTTCTACGTAAGGATATAGCAGACATAGTTAAGGCTATCAAGCAACCCAATGGGTTACCATATGTGATACTTGTTACCAACGGAGTGCTGCTAAGCGAGAGCAATTATTTGCAATTACGTGAAGCTGGGGTGAATCAATTTTCTATATCACTTGACTTCCCTGATGAGCGGCATGATGAGTTTCGAGGACGGCCGGGCCTCTATAGACGTTTGGAGCAAAGGCTCCCCCAATTAGCAAAGCTTGGATTCCGGGATATCATCTTGAACACAGCCATAAGTCAAGCCAATCTGGGGGAAGTATTACCTTTGGCAAAAAAGGCTAAGGAGTGGGGTGTAGCCATATCATACAGTGCGTATACTGCGCTACGGACGGGGAATAGGGGCTATTGCATTAATAATGGAGAGGATTTGGAAATTTTACGCCAAGCCATTAACGAACTTGTAATATTAAGAAAACGAGACAATCATATAGCTAACCCTGAAGCTGTACTTCTTGATACCCTAAAATTTCTTGAACAAGGATACATGCCAAATTGTAAGGCGGGTATAAGATTTCTTGTCGTAATGCCTGACGGAAGCCTTGTCCCATGTTCGCTGCATCGCAGCAAGTACTCTACCAGAGAAGAGATGATAGAAAATTTCTCCCGCACTAACCAATGTGGTGGTTGTTATGTCGCAATAAGATCCTATAGCGAGCTATCAATTCTGAGTCAGATGAAAAATATTCCTAAGTATGGCAAACGGGTTTTCGTCCGAAATATTTGATGAGCTTTATTTTAGGTAGTGGCTGGGGTCTCACCTGGATGTAGCTTCTGCCACTTCTCCAGGAGCTGCTCTCGTGTTTCTTTGTGATCAGGATCAAGGATGCAGCAATCCACAGGGCAAACCTCAACACATTTTTGTGTCTCGAACCATCCGACGCATTCAGTGCATTTATCGGGTTCAATGATATAGAGTTCTTCCCCCTCAGTTATGGCCTCATTTTTGCATTCTGGTTCGCAGGCACCACAGCTGATGCACTCCTCAGTGATCTTGTATGCCATCGTTCTATTACCTCCTTAATTTTCTAGCTATTAATTTTACACTTTGCCCTTGCCCGTCGCAAGCTCAGAAGGCAGGGAAAACCTATCCTTCAGAGCTACAGCCACGTGATCGGGAACCATGCCTTCGAGGCGGCCTCCTAGCTTAGCTACTTCCTTGATCAAGCTAGAGCTAAGAAATTGATATTGGGAACTGGTCATCAAGCAAAGTAGCTCAATGTACGGCGCCAGCTTTTTGTTCATCAGCGCCATTTCAAATTCCCGTTCGAAGTCAGAATTTGCTCTCAAACCGCGAATCATAACCTTTCCTCCTACCTGCTGTATGAAATCCACGGTGAGCCCTTTAAAAGATTTGACGTGGACGTTTGACAAGCCAGTTGTCGCCTCTTCCACTAACATTACCCTTTGTTCCAGGGAGAAAAGCGGCTGTTTATCAGGATTCTCATAGATACCAACGATTAACTTATCGACCAGAGTTGCTGCTCTTTCGATGATGTCCATGTGGCCGCAAGTAGGAGGGTCAAAGGTACCTGGATAAACTGCTATTGTTACTGTCATGGTCAAGCTCCTCTTTGATATATGAAAATAAAAGTATCACCATAGCGGCGTTGCTTAATAAGATGTAGTCCATCATAGGTGGAGTTTAAGGGGAAGCGGTTTGCGTGACAAAGGACGATTGTAGAGTTTTCCCCTAGCAAATTTGACTTAGCTAGATTTGTTAATAGACTATTTGTAGAAGGGTCAGAGTAAGGTGGATCTATGAAGATAATGTCATAATTATTGTTAAGGAAGGCAAGCGATTTGCTCACACTACAGCAGTAAATATGAGTGCGGTGTAGTTCCCCTATTTTCTCCAAGTTGATTCTGATAATATCACAGCAACTTTTCCTGTTGTCAACAAAATCAATCCATTCTGCCCCACGGCTTAGGGCCTCGATACCTAGAGCGCCACTGCCGGCGTATAAATCAAGACCCCGGCGCCAATTTATGATTATATTCTCCAGAAGAGAGAATATAGCTTGCCTTACCACGCTGGTCGTGGGTCTAATTGAGTGACTTGGTAGAGTTTTTAACTGAGTTCCCTTAACTTTGCCACCAGTGACCCGCATTTCATTGACCCTTACTAATATTTTTTTTGTATTATAGGATGATTCTACTATTTAGTTCAAGTGAGCCGGGCTTGTTGACTAGAAGGTTAGCATGCTCTATACTTTAAATTAAACTCGAACGAAGGTCGAAATGAGCAGCGGATTTGAAAGATTTTCTGAAGGAGCTCGTAGAGTGCTAACTCGGGCTCAGGGGGAGGCAAAGCGCCTGGGGCACAGTTATATCGATACTGAGCATATATTATTGGGTATAGCAGGGGAAGAGTCAGGGATTGCGGCCAAAGTTTTGAATAATTTAGGTATCTCGATGAGTAAAATACAGGCAGCTGTAGAATTTGTGATTGGAAAAGGAGAGAGTCGAGCTACCAGTGGAGAGGTCGACCTTGCTCCCCGGGCGAAAAGAGCCATCGAATTTGC
>Ga0180437_10005016_pt1 | contig 18417 bp, 13 predicted proteins | sample SS_ome_4_FD_132410 | JGI IMG/M metagenome (GOLD analysis project Ga0180437, IMG submission 132410) | Hypersaline lake sediment archaeal communities from the Salton Sea, California, USA - SS_3_D_1 metaG | ecosystem: Environmental > Aquatic > Non-marine Saline and Alkaline > Hypersaline >... | reverse complement strand
TGAGCTCGTAGTGGCGACTTTCGCACAAGACGACTGAAGTCGTCACTACGAAATCGTGATCTATTCCTGCTAACCACGGCACATGAGATTCAAGGCAGCCCAACTTTTTCGCCCTGGCATTAATGTCCGCTCATGGCGGAGGCCTGTCCTGAGCGGAGCCGAAGGGACACTCCGCACCCAATGTCATTAGCATTTTGAGGGCAAGCAGAGCGGGCTCCCACGCCCGCGACTCTGTTGGCAATCCGGCGGCGTGGGAGCCGCCTCTGCTTAACTTAATGACATTGACTCCGCACCTCCTTGAACGGGGACTATCGTCCCCCCTGAGCCTACATTTCGCACCTTGAGAATTGGTAACTACCCAGCCACATTGCCATGGGACTCCGATATCGGGAGTGAGGAGTGGAGCATCCCCAGATGCGGAACGGTTTTTGCAAGACCCGTTCGCACGTGGGCGTGCTCACTCCTCGGTTTGACCTTTCCAGATGAGAAACTGAGCAGTTACAATTTTCTCTATTTGGTCGGGAAGGTGCGAACTACAGGCTGAGCAAACGTATTAAAGGAGAATATGACGATGGCACGTGTTACTGTTGATCAGATCTACGAATTGGACGCCAGCCTCATTGCAGACGCCATCAAGCTGCGTTTTTATCCCTTCGCTGCTGAAAGCGGTGAGGGGTGCCGGCTGCGTGATGTCGAGGGTAAAGAGTACCTTGACTTTACGGCGGGGTGGGCGCTGGCCAATACGGGCTACAGCCATCCCCATGTAAAGCAGGCGGTGATTGAGCAGCTCAATCGCACAACCTTTGCCGGCCTCGTTTCCGGCATGCATGAACCAGCCCTGCGGCTGGCCGAGAAGCTGGTTGAGCTTGTACCCGGTGACTTTGGCAAGAAAGCGTGGTTTGGCTTGTGTGGTTCCGATGCCAGCGAAACCGTGGGGCGGCTGTTGCCACTGGCAACTGGCAAGCGCCGCATGGTCTCCTTCATCGGCGCCTATCACGGTTCAACGGCTGCCTCGATGGCCATGTCCGCCCATATCGCCCAGACGCAGTTCATCGGCGGCGGTCACGTGGTCAAGGTGCCGTATCCCAATCCGTACCGCTGCCCCTTCGGCGACGACGTCGGCGACTGTGCTGAAAGAGCCATTCGCTTCCTCGAAGATTACATCTTTAAGACGATCTGCCCACCCGACGACGTGGCTGGCGTCATCGTCGAAGCCGTGCAAAGCGATGGCGGTGACATTGTGCCGCCCCCTCACTTCCTGCCGATGCTGGAGGACGTGTGCCGCCGTCACGGCATCTACCTGGTCGTGGACGATGTAAAGGTCGGTATGGGACGCACGGGCGAGATGTTCTCCTTCCAACACTTTGGCGTGACCCCGGACGTGGTGATTCTCGGCAAGTCGCTGGGCGGTGGTCTGCCTTTGAGTGCCGTGGTTGCCCGCCAGGAGACCCTTGACGTGGGCCTCTCCCTGGCGCTGTTTACCGCAGCGGGGAATGCTTTGAGCTGTGCGGCCGGACTGGCCACCATCAAGGCCATCGAACAAGATGGCCTGGTGGAGAACGCGCGCCAGGTCGGTGCATATCTGCACGGCAGGCTGCGCGACTTGCAGGACAAACACCCCCTCGTCGGCGACGTGCGGGGCCTGGGGATGATCCAGGGCGTGGAACTGGTCAGGGACCGGCACACCAAAGAGCCCGCTGCCACGGAAACGGCCAAGGTTGCCTACAGAGCCTTTGAACTGGGCCTGCTGGTCTTTTACGTGGGCATGTTCTCCAATGTGCTGGAGATTACGCCTCCCCTGATCCTGACTGAAGCCGAAGCCGACGAAGGCGTTGCCATTCTGGATCAGGCCCTGTCGGACGTCGAAGCAGGCCAGGTGAGCGACGAGGCCATCGCCCGCTATGCCGGGTGGTAATCTCTATGACCGAGTCCATTGTGACCTTTCTGGAAGGAAAACTTGACGCTTACCTGGATGATCTCCGGACCCTGGTGGGCATTGACTCAGGAAGCTATGACAAGGCTGGGGTGGACGCCGTCAATGCCTGGCTTGAGGACCGTCTGACGACGCTGGGTTTTGCCGTAGAGCGGCATCCCCAGACGGAATTCGGCGATGACCTGCTGGCCACACTAGGGGGCAAAGGCCAGGGACGGGTCCTGTTGCTGGGCCACAGCGATACGGTCTTTCCGAGCGGAACGGCGGCGGAACGCCCGATGACAATCCAGGGCGACAAAATCCTTGGCCCAGGCACCTGCGACATGAAAGCCGGACTGCTGACCGGCCTCTACGCGCTGGAGGCTCTCAGAGAGATCGGTTTCGACGATTACAAAAGCATCTCCTACCTGTGCGTCTCGGACGAAGAAATTGGAGGAGAACGCCACTCCATTCCCCTCATCCATTCTGAAGCTCGCCAGGCAGACGCGGTGCTGACGTTGGAGGCAGCGCGGGAAAACGGGGATATCGTCAGTGCTCGCAAAGGTGTGTGCTGGTATATCGTGGAGGCATTCGGCAAGTCAGCCCACGCCGGGGTAGAACCTGAGAAAGGACGCAATGCCATCGTGGCCCTGGCGCATCAGATCATTGCCCTTGACAAGCTGAACGGGCTCAAGCCCGGTGTGACCGTCAATACAGGTCATATTGAAGGCGGATTGGCTCCCAATGTCGTCCCTGACCGTGCCAAAATCCGGGTTGACCTGCGCGCCTTTTCAAAGGACGATATGCGGGAGTTTGAAGATGTCTTCCGAGAGCAACTGGCCAAGACAGAAATCCCAGGCGTGAAGACAGCCTTCAGGGCAGAGGAGGGCTCCTATTGCCCACCCATGGAACGCACGCCCGCCGTAGCAGAGCTGGAAAAGCTGGCCCAGAAGGCGGCGCGAGAGCTGGGGTTTGAGGTGAAAGGGGCCAGCACCGGCGGTGCCTCTGACGCCAGCTTTGCCGCAGCCGAGGGTGCGCCTGTGTTGGATGGTCTGGGTCCCATAGGCGGACTGGACCACAGCCCAGACGAATACATCGAGTTGAACAGCATTGTGCCTCGCACGGCACTGCTAGCCAAGCTGATCATGGCCATTTCACAAAGAGAAAAGGAGCGAGGATGATGGACACACGAGAAGCGCTAAGCCGTCTCGAGGGCGAAGGTATCGAGCATCTGTGGGTGATCTGGCACGATTACGGCGGCAGATCGTGCACCAAGACCGTCCCGAAAGAGCGTTTTGCAGGCATCTTTGAAAAAGGGGTGGTTTTTGCACTAGCCGACCTGGATTTCAACCTCGAGGACCACCAGGCACCCGGTGCGATCTTTACAGCCGAAACGGGTGACTTTCTGGCCATCCCCGATCCAGCCAGCTATGCGCCGATCCCATACCGCACCAAGACGGCCCGCATGCACGCTTTCATGCGCGCCGACGACGGTTCGGCCTGGGAAGGGTGCCCGCGCACCCAGTTGCTGCATGTTTTGGATGCCTACGCTGCTGAAGGGTTGAGCGCACGGGTCGGGTTTGAGGCCGAGTTTATCCTGTTTGAGCCGGTGGGCGACGGCGAGTACCGGCCAGCCGATACCGACGGTATGTTCACGGTGACCGGGCTGGACCGGCATTATTCCCTGTGGCAAGGCATCATTGACAGCCTGCACGACATGGGCGTACTGGTGGAGCAACTGGGCAAGGAGTACGGCCCAGGCCAATACGAGGCCACGACCCGCTATGATGAACCGCTCAAGGCGGTGGATGACTACCTCACCTTCAAAGAGGTGGTCCGCGCCCTGGCCCGCGAAGCTGGTTGGGTGGCCAGTTTCATGCCCAAGCCCTACGCGGATCTGCCCGGCTGTGGCCTGCACCTGCACCTGAGCCTGTGGGATGCGGAAGGCAAACGCGACCTGAGCATCGGCGAGACGGACGATGAACCCCTATCTCCGCTGGGACGGCGCTTTCTCGGCGGGTTGCTCGCCCACGCGCCCGCGCTGGCTGGCGCTGGCTCGCCCATTGTGAATTCCTACAAGCGGCTTCTCCCCGGCTCGTGGTCTCCGGCACACATCTGCTGGGGTGTGGGCAACCGGGCAGCCCTGGTGCGCATACCCAGCATGGGGCGTCGGCGACACCTCGAGTTCCGCTCAGGCGACAATGCCGCCAACCCCTTCATTTTCCTGACGGCTGTACTGGCCGCCGGGCTGGACGGCATTCGCAACCAGATCGAACCGCCGGCCCCGGTCGAAGACGATGTGGGCGCTGTCGTGACGGTAGAAGAGGCCGCTGCCCGTGGCCTGGAGTTCCTGCCGCGCACCCTGCCCGAGGCCCTGGCTGCCCTCGAGGCAGACCAGGTCGTGGCCGAGGCATTGGGACCGGTGATCTTTTCCGAATTCCTAAAGGTCAAGCGTTCTGAACTGGCGGCTTACAACCTGCACGTCCATCCATGGGAACGCAAAATGTACCTGGAGGCCATCTAATGGTGGACACATCGGCCTTGCCCGTTGTGGATGGACACTGCCACCCCTTCGTAAACCAGGGTGAGCTCACTCCCAGCCAGTTTGCCGACCTGGTGTCCTTTCCCGGCGGCTCGCTAGAATATATGGCCCAGGGTGGCGTGGCGGTAGATGACGACCTGAAGGACGAACTGCAAAGAGTCAGGCGCGACGTCCTCTTCTTTCGCTATCTGGTGCACCAACTGGCGAGATTTTTCGACTGTGAGCCGGACCTGGAGCACGTCGTCGCGGAGCGAAACAAGGCCGTCCAGGACTATGCGGGTTATGTCAAGCGCCTCTACGACGATGGTGGCCTTGCCACGCTGGTGACCGACTTTGGATACCCCCAGCCACCGGTGGACCGTGCCCAGTTCGCCAAGGATATGCCGGTAGAGGTGGTCCCTGTCTTTCGCATCGAGCCGCTCATCGTCGAGCTGCTGGACGCCGACATCGGGTGGGACGAGTTCCGGCAGCGTTACGATGAGGCCATTGCCCACGCCATCGAGCAGGAAGGGTACCGCGGCCTCAAATCCATCATCGCCTACCGCACCGGGTTGGACATTTCACCCCTCAGCCGTACCCCAGATCAGGGCCTGCAAGCCCTGGACGCCATCCGGCGTGGCACAGGCAGCCAGGCGACAAAGAAGCTGCGGGACCACCTGTTTTGCCGGGCCTTGGAGCTGTGCATGGAGTACAACGTGCCCATGCAAATTCACACGGGCATGGGTGACTTTGAAGTCAACCTGGTCCTGTGTCGCCCCGCTTTGCTGATGGATTTGCTGCGCTTCCCGGCTTTCCGAGGGTGCAAAGTGTTGCTGATTCACAGCGGCTACCCCTACCATGCCGAAGCGGGCTACATGGCCAACGTGCTGCCGAGAGTGTACTGCGACGTCTCCGAAGGCATTCCCTTCGCCGCCAGCGCTGCCCGCCGCATCTACGCGGAAGTGCTGGAGATGGCCCCTCTTTCCAAGGTGGTGTACGGTTCCGATGGGACCAGCTTGCCGGAGACCAACTATATAGGGGCCAAGCTGGGCAAGGCCGCCCTGGCTCAGGCCCTCGAAGACCTGGTCAATGGCGGTATGCTTTCATCAGGTGAGGCAGAGGAGGCTGCGGGGCTCATCCTGGCAGGGAACGCGCGCCGACTCTATAGACTTGATCACAATTGTCACCCTGAGCGGAGCGAAGAGCCTGCCCTGAGTGCAACGAAGGGGTCTCGTTCTCCCAAGAGAAAACGGGATTCTTTCCTTCAGCTTCGCTCAGGACAGGCTCTGCTTCGCTCCTCAGAATGACAAGACGTTTCCCAACCCTTGCGAAGGTTAGATAATAGCTCTCTGGACAAACACGCCTTCGACAACCAGAAAGTGCTCTATTGCATAAGCCTTTTGTAACCTTCGCAAGGGTTACGACGGCTTATCCCCCTGCTTTGAGGTGCCAGGAAATTTTTAGCTAGTTTCTGTCTGGAAACCCCAGATCATGGGGAGTCCCCAACTTGTTGGGGGCGATTTTGTCTGTCAGGTGGGCGACCCCCCGAACAAGTTCGGGACTCCGGCCTCCCCAACTGGGGCAGCACCTGTGTTTCCAGACAAGAACTAGCTAGCCACAGCTCGGGCTCGCTCCCACTCCTGCTGTAGGTGAGCTTGGCTGAGCCCGCTGTCCACCACCGACCAGGGCAGGGTCTCGTCGAGGAAACGCTCGCGCAAATACTCATCGGCCTCCAGGCCGCTCTGCCGTAGGGCGCGCCGCCACTGCGCCAGGGAGGTCCTGTCCATTTTGGTTAGGACCTGTCCCAGGCGGCGGTTGCCCCGGCTCAGCATCCCTTGTATCTCGGCCCAGGTGGGACTGTCGCTCTTGACAGCCCCCCCCCTGGGCCGCAACTGTTGTTCGACGTAACGCAAACGCTCCCGCATGATAGCATGGGGCATCATGGCCGCCCACTGGAAGGGGGTATGAGCCTTGGGCACAAAGGGGGTGACGTTGACCGTGACGCGCCGCGAGAAGCGCTGGCCGACGGCAGCCACCAGGTCAACGATGGCCTGAACGTCCTCCTCTGTCTCGGTGGGGAGGCCGAGCATGAAATACAGCTTTAAGCGGGGGAAATCGTAGCGGGCGGCCAAATCGGCCGCTCGCATCACGTCATCGGCCGAGATGCCCTTGTGAATCAGGCTTCGCAGGCGCTCCGAACCGGCCTCGGGGGCCAGGGTCAGAGTCTGGGAGCCGCTCTCGGCCAGGCTCTTCACCAGCGTCTCTGAGAGGGGGGTGGCCCGCAGCGAAGAGACCGAAATCCGGGCGCCCATCTCCCGCAGTCCAGTGACCAGTTCGTCAATGCGAGAGTAGTCGGAGACGGCCGCACCGACCAGGCCGATCTTGTCACGGTGCTTCAGCCCCTCTCTGGCCTGATGGAGCAACGCTTCCACACTGCGCTCACGCAGGGGGCGGCAGATATGCCCGGTCAGGCAGAAACGACAACCGCGTTTGCAACCCCGCGCTATCTCTATCAGGTACATGTCACCAAACTCGGTCTCGCGGGTCAGAATGACAGAAGTGGTGGGGTAGGCGTCCAGGTCGCGAAGCCATTGGCGTTTTACCGGAAGTTGGGTATTGGGTATTGGGTATTGGGTATTGGAGGTTGGATGGGTTGGGACGTAGAGGCCGGGGATTTGGGCCAGGGTGGACAGCAGGCTCTGGCGCTCTGCGCCAAGGCCCTCTTGCAAGGTCTCAACCAAGGTGGGGATCAGCTCTTCGGCCTCGCCGATGACAAAGGCGTCGAAAAGGTCGGCCAGGGGCTCGGGGTTGGCCGTCACCGCCGGCCCCCCGGCAATCAGCAGGGGATCTTCCTCGTCGCGCTCTTGGGCCAGGAGGGGGATGCCTGCCTGGCGCAGCATCTCCAGAGCGTTAAAGTAGTCCAGCTCATAAGCAAAGGAAAAAGCCACCACCCCAAACTCATCTAAAGGCCTCTGCGACTCCAGCGAGACCAGCCCCCCTCTCCTCTCTCCCCTCTCCCCTCTTCTTGCCCCCTCTCCCCAAAACACCCGCTCACACACCACGTCAGGCTGCTGGTTGAAGAGGCGGTAGACCGTCTGCAAGCCCAGGCTGGACATGCCCACATAGTAGGTGTTGGGGTAGGCCAAGGCCACCGGCAGCCTGCCGCCCCAATCCTTGTAAACAGTGCCGGCCTCTTGCTCTACAATTCGTCTGGCTTCAGCAATCGTTTTCCACAGGATCATCTTGATGTAACCATCTGGAAGCTTCGCCTCAAACTGCCAAAAATAGGACACGGACGAACACGGATCAACACAGAACTTTTGTCCGTGTCCAAAATCTTATTCCACCTGCTATCCCATTATATCATGTTTCCTTCTTTGGCTCAACCCCCCTCCAACTCCCTTTCAAGGGTAGGTTTTTTGCAAGGGAGTCCCCAACCTGTTGGGGGCGATTTTCACACTCAGGTGAAGCAGCCCCAAACAAGTTTGGGACTCCGGAAACCCATTTTCCCCACCCCTCACCTGCCGCGAGGGAAAACCTACCCTTGTGAGCCCTCCGAGGGGGAGCTTCAAAAGTCCCCCCTCGTAGGGGGGATTTAGGGGGGGGTGGGACCCCAACCATGCCACATTTGCAACTTGTCCTGAGTATGATATAATGGCGCATAGCCTGGAGAGAGACTTCCGAAGACTTTGGCGCGCTCAGTCGAGCCGTCTCTGAGACTTTGGAAGTCTTCAGGAGTCTGAAACATGATGCAATGGATCAGAGCCAGGACAACGCTCATCATCGCCGCGACCTCGGCCCTGTTTAGCCTGGCTCTCTACGTGAGGACTGCCGCTCCCACGGTCTTGCCAGCCGATGGGGGAGAGTTCCAATTCGTGCCCTATATCGCTGGCATCGCCCATCCCACTGGCTATCCCCTCTATACGATGCTCGGCTGGCTCTGGTCGCACGCCCTGCCCTTCGGCGACGTGGCCTACCGCATGAACCTCTTTTCCGCCCTGTGGGCGGCTGTGGCCGTGGCTTTGCTTTATCTCACCTCCCTCCTGTTCCTGCGCCGGGCCAGCCCCAAGACCCCGCAGGGTGCTCTGCACGCCAGCGCGCTGGCAGCCACGGCCACACTCGCCGTCTCCCAGACCTTCTGGTCGCAAGCCGTCATCGCCGAGGTGTACAGCCTCAACGCTTTCTTCGTCGTCCTGACGTTCTATCTGCTGCCGAGATGGAAACATGCAAGACAAGCCTGTCCCGAGCCCGTCCCGAGCAGAGTCGAGGGACAAAGTCGAGGGACAAAGTCGAGGGACAAAGTCGAGGGACAAAGTCGAAGGGACAGTCGAAGGATCGGCAACTTGTCCGCTGCCACCAGCCTGCTCCTCGTCGCCTTCACCTACGGCCTGAGCCTCACCCATCACCGCACCATGCTCCTCCTGGCCCCAGCCGTGGTCGTTTTTCTCTGGCTGGCGGGTATGGAAACCCGCCCTACATATGTAGTGGCGACCTTAGTCGCACGTATGCCAGGACGACTAAAGTCGTCACTACGAAACCATGACCTGCTGAAAGCGCTGTTGGTGCTCGTGCTGCCTCTATTGCTCTACCTTTACATCCCCTGGCGCGCCCCTTTCACGCCCTATCTGCGCCTCTCCCTGAGCGCGGACAAAGAGTTGGTCCTCTACCACAACACCCCCCAGGGTTTCTGGAACCTGGTCATGGGGCAGATGTTCCGGGGAGAACTGGGCTACCGTACAGAGACCCTGACGCGATTGCGCATGGTCGCCGAGCTGTTACGCGACCAATTCGGCCTGGTGGGCGTGGCTCTGGGCCTGCTGGGAGTGCTCAGGTTGGCCCTGGGGCGGCGCTGGGCGCTGCTGGCCCTCACCGGGCTGGCCTACCTGGCCAACGTGGTTTTCACCCTGGTCTACTTTATCGGCGACATCTTTGTCCTCTTTATCCCTTCCTACCTGGTCTTTGCCCTCTGGCTGGCCCTCGGGGCAGCGACTCTGGGCGAAGGGGTCGGCGAGGGCCTCGTGAGGTGGAAGGGGAGCCCGGTGCGCTATGGCCCCTGGGAAGAGGGGTACCAAAAAATGATCTCGGGCATCCGCTCTCTGGTCGCCCTGGCTGCCGTCGTCCCTCTCTGCATCCTGCCCCTCACCCTGCTGGCTCGAAACTACCCCCAGCTAGACCAGAGCCACAACTACGAGGTCCGCGACCGCTGGCGGACGATCTTGACTGAACCCCTGCCCCGGCAGGCCATCCTGGTCAGCAACGACCGCGATGAGATCATGCCCCTCTGGTACTACCAGTTCGTAGAAGGCCGGCGGCCGGACCTGCAGGGCCTCTTCCCGCGCATCGTCCCTGATCCTGCTTATGCGAACATTGTCCGGCTCGTTGACGACGTGCTGACCACAGGCCGTCCCATCTATCTCATCAAAGAGATGCCCGGTCTGGAGATCAAGTACCAACTGGAGCCCTTTGGCCCGTTGGTCAAGGTCGTCGGGCCGGCTGTGACCAGGCCCCCCGATCACCCCCAGCGGGTCGGCCTGAGCCCGGAGGTGCTCCTCATCGGCTACGACCAGGAGCCCCCCAGCCCCCGTCCGGGCGAGGTACTGCGCGTCACCCTCTATTGGCAACCCCAGGGGGAACTGGGGGGCGTCTATTCCACCTTTGTGCACCTGGTAGACGAGGAGGATCAGAGAGTAGCGGGCAGCGACCAGCAGCCTGGCGGTGCCTTCTATCCCACAGACCTCTGGCAGCCGGGTGAGGTCCTGCGCGACGAGCACGCCCTCACCGTGCCACCCCAGACCCCACCGGGCAGCTACCGTCTGCTGGTGGGCATGTATTTGTACCCTTCTCTGGAACCTTTGGGGGAGAGGGTTTTCATAGGGCAGATTGAAATCAAATAGTGAAACGTGAAGCGCGAAGAAAGTGAGAAAGAGATGCGACCTAAACTCAGAGCCGTCGAAGCGCATTGGGTGCAACATGGACGCCAGCCCGCCATCATGCTCCGCGACCCCTTGCGGTTGAGCGACCAGGTGGTTTTACTGCGCCCCCAGCTTGCCCTGCTGCTACAACTATGCGACGGCACCCGGGACGAGTCGGAGCTACGGGCAGCCCTGGCCGTGCGCGCTGGCCTCCGTCTCACTCCCACAGACCTGCAACAAATCCTGGCCCAACTGGACAATGCCCTGCTGTTGGACAACGAGCGGTTCGCCCAGGCCCACACCGCCGCCCTTCAAGAGTTCCGGTCAGCGCCCTGGCGTCCACCGGGTCTGGCTGGCATCAATTATCCAGCCGACCCCGATGAACTGAGAGAGACCCTGCAGAGATACGTGGATTCCGCGCCCGATACGGGCCAGCCGACCGATGGTCGCCCCGTACGCGGCCTGGTCAGCCCCCACATTGACTACCAACGGGGTGGGCCAGTCTACGCCCAGGTGTGGGCCGGTCTGGCCGAAGCGATGCGCCAGGCCGAAATAGCCATTATCTTTGGCACCGACCATCTCAGCGGGGAGGCGGGCCTCACTTTGACCCGCCAGCACTATGCCACCCCCTGGGGGGTGCTGCCCACGGCGCATCACGTCGTGGAGGCCATGGCTCAGGCCATGGGCGATCAAGTCGCCTTCCGGGAAGAACTGCACCACCGCGTCGAACATTCCATCGAGTTGGCCGCAGTCTGGTTGCACCATCTCCTGGGAGATGGGAGAGAAAAGCCTTGTGAGTTGGTGCCTGTCCTCTGCGGCCCTTTCCAGCGCTTTGTGGCAGGGGACGATCGGCCAGGGCAAGACGCCGCCCTGACAGCCGCTATGGAAGCTCTGAGGGCAACAACGGCCTCAGCCCGGACCATTGTCATAGCTGCCGCTGACCTGGCCCACGTGGGGCCTGCCTTTGGCGATTCCTACCCCATTGACTTTGTCGGTCGAGCCAAGCTCACCGCGGCCGACCAGCAATTGATGGCGACCATTTGTACCGGGGATGCAGAGGCTTTTTTCCAGGAAGTGAAAGATGAGCAGGATCGGAGACGGATTTGTGGCCTGCCTCCCATCTACCTGACCCTTCGTTACCTTGACGGTGCCCAGGGAGAGGTCTCAGGATACATGCAATGTCCAGCCGATCAGACCAACACGTCCCTGGTCTCGATTTGCGGCATCGTTTTCAAATAGCTATTTTTTGACATAGGAAATTGTTCCTATTGACCCCTGGGATTCTTTTCCCATTGATTTTACCTCCCCACTCTGCTATAGTTAGCATAGACTCATCTAAATCCGCGGATGGGATAAGCCAAAGCTAGCAGAGTACAGCTCCACAAATTCCCTCAAAAGCTGGTTCCCAGCACGGCCCAATTCACCCTACTCGCTCACAGACCTCCCACTGAACAGTTGAGATCGGACGCACGGAGCCTGTTCGGGAAACGTGTTGCTGAGCAGATGCTACCAGGTCGAAGCGACCAATGGCAGAGGGACGCCGGTCGGTTCGTTACCTGTGTAGTGAAAAGCCAGGCGGCTGGCGAGGTATTTGGGTCCGATGTGGAGCCATGCCAAAACATTCGCTCCCAAGGGAGCAAGAACCAAGGAGGTAAAACAAATGAAAGGTAAGAAGGTAGTTTTTACCCTGATGGCAGTGGCGCTCCTCGTCCTGCCCACGGCGATGACGGCCTCCGCCGCCGGGCCGGGCGATCCGGACACGACCATCACCATCACCGACGCCACGTTAGAGTGCGGATCAACGGCCACCAGCCAGATTCGGGTCACCATTGCCAACCAGGCGACTGACCCTAAGGAGGTACGGGGGGTGGAGGTCCACCTCGGCTTCGATCCCGCCAAGCTTCAGGTGGTTGACGCCGATGGCGACTCGGGCAACGGCGTCCAACTGACGGTGGAAAGTGGCCTCTTCGACGGTGACCTCCGCATCGGCCAGAACCTGGTTGACAACGCAGCGGGCACCATCGTTTTCGCCATGGCCCAGAGCGATGGGACACCCGTGCTCAACGCCACGGAGAAGGCCATCGCCACCATCACCTGGGAGTGCGCGGGTGAGTGCCCAGAGGAGCCAGTAACGACCGAAGTGACCGTAACCGGAAACACCTTGATGTCCGACCCAGACGGATACCCCGTCGTGGCCGACTGCGCGGTCAATGGCACCATCGCCATCCCTGCCTGTGTCACCACAGGTTGCATCGAGGGCTATGTCAGCCCCCAGGGCCGCTACGACTTTAGCGGGGTCCATGTGATGGCCGGTGCGTATGAAGCCTTTGCCTTTGAGGCCTATACCGACGCCAGTGGCTACTTCAAGCTGGAGGGGCTGGGGGTAGGCAGCACCTGGGAAGTAATGGCCGAGATGTCCGGCTATCTGGATGCTGCGGCCTCAGGTGTGGAAGTCGTGGCCGGAGAACAATGTGCTTTCCTGAACACCACGACCCTGTGGGGTGGGGATGTCGCACCGCAGCCGGAGCCTGACAACTTGATTGACATCCTCGACGTGTCATACCTGGGTGCGAACTTTGGGACCACAGAAGCGACCGCCGACGTGAACGGCGACGGCGTGGTGAACATCCTCGACCTGACGGTGGCAGCGGCCAACTTTGGTATGACGGGTCCGACACTTTGGCCGGCATAGCAGCCTTTTCAGCCTCAACTGCTGGTTGGGGTGGGGAAGTGTCGCACCCCAACCAGTAACCCATAACCAAGGAGGTAAAAGGGTGAACAGGATAACAAAGATGTGCCGGTTACTTTTCAGCCTGGTGGCGGTAGTGGTCTTTTTTGCCGCGCTGACGACTGCCTCCGCCGCCGGACCAGGGGACCCTGACACTGCGGTCACCATCACCGATGAGTGGTTTTGGTGCGGCAAGACCGGCACCAGCCAGATTCTGGTCTCCATTGCCAACGATCCGGGCGCACCTCAGCCGGTGCATGGAGTTGAGGTCCACCTCAGCTTTGACGCCACAAAACTCAAGGTGGTGGACATCGTGGCCGAGGGTGACCTCTTCCCCCTAGACGAGCAGGCCGTCGTCCAAAATGTTGACAACGCGGCGGGTACCATCCTCTTCGCCGTGAGCCGGAAAGGTGGAACTGGCGCACAGGACGTCACAGATGCCGCCATCGCCACCATCACCTGGGAGTCTGCCTTCGACTGCCCCGTTACGACGGAACCATGGGAGGTATGCTCCGAGGTGAGTGTTGTGGACGCCCTGATGTCCGACGCGGACGGGTATGCCATCACCGTAGACGAAATCAGGCACGGGGAAGTCTGCGATCCCGCCACTGAAGGGATCATAGGGACAGTCAAGCTTCAGGGTCGCTACGACCACAGTGGGACCATGGTGTCAGCCTTGCTCGAGAACCCCGGCTGCTGTCACCTCTCCACCGATGCGGAGGGCCGTTTCAAGATCGTCCCCAAGGAAACAGGCACCTACCGAGTGACGGCCTGGAAGCAGGGCTATCTGCGTGCACGCAGGACGGGCGTTACGTACCAACCCGGGCAACCTGCGGACATGGGCACCATCACCCTGCTGGGCGGTGATGTCATCCCCGACGGTGTCATTGACATCTGCGATATCACCTACATCGCTTCACGCTTCAGCGGGACGGACTTGCTGGCTGACATCACTGGCGACGGTCAGGTGAACATCCTCGACCTGACAATGACGGCGGCCAACTTTGGTCAGTCAGGACCCATACCCTGGTAACGGTTCATCCGGGAGGAGATGGGGGTATGAAAGCACCATCGCCTCCTAACAAAAAACTTTTGGAGGTAAAATAACAATGAAAGGCAAGAAATTACTGTTGGCTCTGGTGATGGCGACTCTCATGGCTTTGCCACTGGTGAGCGCTTTTGCCGCAGGGCCGCTTGACCCCGACACGACGGTTCAAGTCACCGATGCGTCGTTCGAGTGCGAAGAGACCGGCACCAGCCAGATTCTGGTCTCCATCGCCAACGACCCAAGCGCACCCCAACCGGTGCATGGGGTTGAGGTTCACCTCAGCTTTGACGCCGCGAAACTTCAGGAGGTGGACATTGTGGCCGAGGGTGGTCTCTTCCCCCTGGACGAGCAGGTCATCGTGCCGCAGGTTGACAACGCGTCCGGCACCATCCTCTTCGCCGTGAGCCAAAAAGATGGAGCTAGCGTACAGGATGCCACCGACGCCGCCATTGCCACCATCACCTGGCAGGCAGCGGTGGACTGCGCGACCGTGACGCAAGAGGCATGCTCCGAAGTGAGCGTTGCCAGTGCCCTGATGTCCGACGCGGACGGGTATGCCATCAATGTGGACGCCATGCTACCTGGCTCTGTCTGCTACGATGGTCAAGAGCAGGGCTGCATCACCGGCTCCGTCCAGCTCCAGGGCCGCTATGACCACAGCGGAGCCCATATCCTCGTCACCGAGGCTGATGGGACCCTGGTGGCCGAGACCTTTACCGATGCCGCTGGTAACTTTGAGTTGCAGAATCTGGCCCTGGGCACCTACGAGGTGTGGGCCGAGATGTACGGCTATCTGGATGCTCTCAAGGGTTCCGGTATGCAGGTTGTGGCTGGCGAGTGCACCGACATGGGACCCACCAAGCTGTTGGGCGGTGACGTCGCGCCGCAGCCAGAACCGGACAACGTCATTGACATCGGCGACATCGCGTACATGGGTTCGAACTTTGGCGCTGCCGAAGCGACCGCCGACGTCAACGGCGATGGCCTGGTGAACATTCTCGACCTGACCATGGCCGCGGCCAACTTTGAGCGGGCAGGGCCAACACCCTGGTCCATGACGCCGTAGCAGCCTCAATCGTAACCAACAAAGAGGTGGTGATGTGACAGCCCCATCACCACCTCTTTTAATAAAATCTCCTATCCCCCTGACCGTTGACCTGTGACCAAGCCTATTGTCCCCAATCTCCTTCCCCTATCCCTTGATTTGACATCATTTCAAAGCTATGCTACACTGAAACAAACCGACAAAGGGGTGAAGAATGATAATAAACCTTAACCCATTGAACAGACTTCAACGGTTTCCCTTGTACTTGCGTTTGGTGGCGACGCTGGCTCTGTTATTCGTTGCCTTGCTGCTGAGCGGCCCATTGACAGGCATCGGGTCGGCTCAGGAGGGGGCAACGGTGCGTCTGGAGCCTCTCCCAGAGCAAGAAGGGGTAGAGGCCGTCACAGTGGCCATCCACATCGAAAACGCGACCCGTCTCTACGGAGTCGAGGTTCACCTGGCCTTCGATCCGGCCCGCCTGCAAGTTCAAGACGCCGATCCAAACAAAGAGGGAGTTCAGATTCAGGCCGGTAACTTTCCCAGCCCCGATTTCGTCGTCCAGAATCAGGCCGACAACGCCAAGGGAACGATTGACTACGCCGTCACCCAACTGGCTCCCAGGGAGGCTGTTGACGGGAGCGGGGTTCTGGCCACAGTGACCATCAAAGGCAAGGACAAGGGCACTTCTTCACTCACCTTTGTAGGGGCCAAGCTGGCCAATCCTGATGGCCAGGAGATTCCATCCCAGACCGTGGATGGTCAGGTTGAGATCGCCGCCACGGCTGTGTCTGGTGGCATGAGCTCTGGCCTTCTGATAGGCGCTGGAGTGGTCGTTGTTCTGCTAATCGCCGTTGTCGCCTTTCTCGTGCTAAAGAGGAAGTAAGGCCGGCAGAAAGGAGGGGAAGGTGGATCGCCTGCAAGCGCTCAAGGAGCGAATGGGTTGCACTTTTTGGGTGGCCCTGGTTCTGATCGCCATCGTGCTGGCTCTGATCGCCGTGGGGATAGGGCGTCTGGTGTGGACGCTGATAGGTGGGGCCGCACCGGAAGTTGCCCCCACAGGCCCCGCCCCTTCAGGCATCGCAGAATCAAGACCCATGGAGGTGCCGGCTGGGATCACAGTGGTCGGCATTGACCCTGCCTGGCAAAGCGCCGGGCCGGAGGGGACAACAGAGGTCGCCATCCGTATCGAGAATGTGACTCGCCTCTACGGGGTCGAGGTCCACCTGACTTTCGATCCGAACCATCTGGAAATCCAAGACGCCGACCCCGACAAACCTGGTGTCCAGCTTCAAACAGGCACTTTCCCCGCGCCTGATTTCGTTGTGCAAAACCAGGCCGACAACCTCCAGGGAACTATTGACTATGCCGTCAGCCAGTTGGCCCCCAGGGAAGCCGTTGATGGCGGGGGGGTTCTGGCCACGATAGCTGTGAAAACCAAAGGCGAAGGCAGCTCTCGGCTTCCCTTCATCGGTGCCAAGCTGGCCAACCCGGATGGTCAGCAGATCCCAGTCCAGACATTGGATGGTGAGATCGTGATTGTGGCAGGAGCCCTCAGCGTGCAGCCTACGACCGCTGCCGCCGTGCCCGAGATCACGCCCACCGCCGAAGGACTACCGACCGAGACCCCCGTCGTGCTCGCTACACTTCTTCCAACCCAAGAGCCTACGGCCATCCCAGGGATGCCCACTGCCGTCCCATCCCCGACCGATACCCTTCCATCCGCTCCGGCCGAGCCCACGCCAGTCCAGGTAGCGCCCACTGCTACGCCACCTCTGCCCGTGGCTATAGGGGGCTGCTACTATGTCGTGCGGAGAGGCGATACCCTCTTCTCCATAGCCCGGCGTTTCGGCACCACGATAGGGGCCATCGCTCAAGCCAACGGCCTGTCCAACCCACGCTACATCCGTGCTGGACAGAGGCTAATCATCCCCGGCGCTTATCCCGCCTGTGCGCCTCCCTCAGCCATTCCAGGGTCAACAGTCTACATCGTCCGGCCAGGCGACACCCTATACTCTATCGCCAGAAGGTATCACACGACGGTGGCGGCCATCGCCCGGACCAATGGAATTGCCAATCCCCACTACATCTGGGTTGGCCAGAGGCTGGTCATCCCCTGATTGTCTTGTCAATGTCATCAAGCTAAGGAAGCGGGACCGAGGTGCGACGCACTTGCTGTCATCGGGAAACACGCAATCAGCGCCAAATCAAGTCAAATCGCAGCCTTTTGGACATCACTGTAAGTGCGTCGCACCTTAACTTAACGGCATCGAGTAGCCAGTGAGCGCGCCCGATAAATGAAATAATCGGTTGGTCGGCCGCATCTGTCCACCTCCTGCACCACAATTTCCTCTGTCTGGCCAAAGACCTCCTCAAGTCCCTTGTGGAAATCTGGGCACCTCTCCGCCGCCCAGACAGTGAACACGCCACCCTCTGTCAGCAGGTCCTTGATCCTGACCAGAGCCAGCCTCTCGTATAGCCTCTGGTTGCTTTCCAGTGCCAGCCATGTGGGACCATTATCAACGTCCAGGATAATGGCGTCGTAGGTCTCCCCCGTCTGGAAAAAATAGCCCCCCAGGTCCATCTGTATCAGGCGCACCCGGGGGTCGGAAAGGGCATGGCCGTTCAGTTCACCAAAGAACCTCTCAGCCCAACGGATGATGTGCCCCTCAATCTCAACCACATCCACAGCCTGGATTCCATCATAGCCCAGAGCGGCTTGCAGCGTGTAGCCCATCCCCAAGCCACCGATCAAGGCCCGCATGGCCCGTCTCTCCCCCGCCAACGGCTCGATGGCCAGGGTGGCCACTGCCTTCCCTGATCGCTCGTTGTAGCTGGCCATCAAAAAGACGCCGTTAAAGATGATCTCGTAGACAGGCTGGCCTGAGCCATCGGTCTCTATCCACTGTTGTAGTTGGATCTCCCCCTGCGGGGTCGTCTCACGGGCCAGGACGACCTTCTCTTGCTTCATTTGACATTCCTTTGCGCTTTTGGGCGATTTCTGCTATACTCTTACTACCAAGGCACTGTGCCATCTTGCGGACATCAGGAGAAGAACAGGGTGAGGAGAGTAAAGATTTCGGCACTGATTTTAGGCTTGTTGCTGATTTTGGCTACGCTGGGAGGCGTCTTGTTCCATTTTGCCTCCGCAGTGGACCCGGCTGAGGTCCAAAGCGCCCCGGCCAGAACCATCCCCAATACCGACGTCAATCCCTATGGAGCGAACTTTTTCCTAGACCGTGAGGTAGAGGATT
>Ga0180437_10005015_pt1 | contig 18422 bp, 15 predicted proteins | sample SS_ome_4_FD_132410 | JGI IMG/M metagenome (GOLD analysis project Ga0180437, IMG submission 132410) | Hypersaline lake sediment archaeal communities from the Salton Sea, California, USA - SS_3_D_1 metaG | ecosystem: Environmental > Aquatic > Non-marine Saline and Alkaline > Hypersaline >... | reverse complement strand
TCCTCCAGGTTGTGCCAAAGGACTGGAGATGCAGCACAGAAGAGCTCCTCCCTTCTCTTGAGGCTGCAGGCAGGCTGCGCAAGGAGCTTGCCATCGCAATTGTGGATTTGGAGCAGGAGAAACCGCGTTTCATAAAATTCGGCAGAATGACCTTCGAATAACGCAAGATTTATATATTTTATAACAAAAAGAGCTGTGTTGAGAGGCGACAATATGGATAAGGCTTTCATAATCATAGGGAAGAGGCCAGAGTTTAAGCAGTCAGATATGGTCGCCCTTCTTTTCGGGACTGAGCAGCCGACAGGGAAGCAGCTGAAAGGCATGGGCTTCGGCAGGATTACGCAGATAGACCAGGCAGACACAAACGGAGATGCCCCCACTACCCCGACATTGTTCCTCTTCGACCGCTCCCCTGCAGCAAAGGAAGTGCTTGTCGCTGATGTGCTATTAGGAAAGAAAGGAAAGGCAAGCCTTGGGAAATGGAAGAAAGAGCAGGGCGAACCCCATTCCATAATCCCGCAGCTGGAAGGTGCGCTTGCCCAGAGGCTCCTCTCACCAAGGAATGTGCTCGGCATCAAGGACCTCCGCAAGCCTGACATGAAATCAAAGCCGCAGAACAAGAGGCCCATCAGGTTATAGGCCCAAGCAAGAGCTTTTTAATTCTTAAGAGTGATGTAGGAGCATGCTAGGGAAAGCCTTTCTTGCATCAATACTTCTGATTTCCTTATCCTTTTCCATTAGCGTTGTCTCTCCAGTCACTGCAGGGGTTGATGAGGATGATGTCATCGACCTCGGCACCATAGGGCCGGGGCAGACGGTCTCGATACTTGTGGACCCAATAGTGACAAGCGGAGGAGTCCGTGGCATCGGGGGCACATACGACCAGGCTGTGGCAGAGGACCTTCCCCCGGGATGGAAATCCACTGACAGCAAATTATACCAGAATCCCCTGCAGGTCACGATAACAGCAGACCCTAATGCCCCTGAAGGCGATTACACGGCAAAAGTGAAGGTCATAGACGAGTTCAACGGTGAGGAGCTTGGCAATGTGACCTTCACGGTGAAAATCAGGGTGACATGGGATGTGATGGACTTCGACGTCTCGCCCGAGCACAGGACCGCAGGGCCCGGGCAGCCCGCCAAGTTCTCCATAACCATCCTGAACAAGGCATCTACAAGCGATGTCTTTGAGGTCAGCGCAGAAGGCCCCAAGAAATGGGAGTTCAGGAAGCAGGTATTCGTCCCTCCCAAGAGCACAAAGACGATAACATATGAGATTGTAGGGACTGAAGAGGAGGATTACGAGGCCACAATCAAGGTCGTCTCCCTGGCAAGCAGCAACATAGCGGATGAGAAGAACGTCACGCTCTCAGTGCAGTCGGACCTTTTCGGGGATTACCGTGCGACAAACAACGGGGCCTTGATATTCCCTATATTCGAGCTCCCCATATATGCGCTTGCAGGCCTGATATCGAATTTCATCGGTTAATTTAAACTGAAGCTCCCAATCTTATCCTGATGAGAGAAGAGGCCGTAGACTATATCATAGAGCGTATCATATCAGGGGAGAAAAACCTTGAGCTAATCAAGCGCGAAGCAAGCAAGAAGTTCGGCATCCGCTCAATGATACGGAACCCTGAGATTCTTGCAAGATTCCCTAAGTCCAGCCTTACCCCTGGGATAAGGGGGCTTCTGCTGAAGAAGCCTTCAAGGACGATGTCTGGGATAACGCCCATAGCTGTCATGGTGAAGCCCCAGGACTCCTGCAGATTCGCCTGTGTCTACTGTCCTTTCACAGGACTTGCCGCAAAGAGCTATGTGGGGTTCGAGCCTGCCGCATTAAGGGGCAGGCATCATTCCTTCGACCCTTATCTGCAGACTGTGAACAGGGTGAAGCAGTTTGAAGGCGGCGGCCATGCTGCAGACAAATGCGAAGTAATCATAATGGGGGGAACATTCCTCGGGATGGATGGATCCTACAAGGAGTCTTTCATAAAAGGCGTCTATGAAGGCCTGAACGGCAGAAGGGCGGATACATTGGAAGCGGCCCTGAAAGAGAATGAAACCGCCGAGCACCGTGCAGTGGGCCTTACCATAGAGACACGGCCTGACATGTGCAGGCAGTATGTAGAAGAGATGCTTTCCTATGGCGCGACTCGTGTCGAGCTGGGGGTGCAGCATGCTGATGACGAAATCTACAGGCTTGTCAACCGCGGACATACCGTGGAAGATGTAATCCAATCAACAAAAAGCCTGAAAGATGCAGCATTCAAGGTTCTTTATCATGTGATGCCGGGCCTCCCCGGCTCATCAATAGAAAAAGACGCCGCATTCGTGAAGAGGCTGTTCGCAGACAGCAGCTTCAGGCCAGACATGCTCAAGATATACCCCACGCTTGCTGTCGGGGGGACCGTCCTGCACAGATGGGTGCAGGAAGGCAAATACCAGCCCTACTCATCAGAGGATGCGGCAGAGGCGATTTCTGAATTCTACCGCCATATACCGAAATACGTGAGGGTGATGCGCATACAGCGCGACATACCTGCAGGAAGGATAGGCTCAGGCGTGAAGAAGAGCAACCTCAGGGAGCTTGTGGAGCAGAAAATCAGGGAAAAGGGCATCGCACCAGAAGAAATCAGGTACAGGGAAGTGAAGGACAGATGTGTCAAACCTGCTGATTTCAGCATAAGGAGATTTGAATATGAGGCAAGCGGAGGGAAAGAGGTATTCCTCTCCTCCGAGAATGAAGAGAGCATCATAGCAGGATTCCTGAGGCTGAGGATGGTCCCAGGGGAGACAGCATTCGTCAGGGAGCTGCATGTCTACGGTTCCGAGGCCCCCCTGAGCAAAGAAGGCAGGGTCCAGCACCGCGGCATCGGCGCAGCACTGCTCAAAGAAGCGGAAGATAATGCAAAGGATTCAGGAAAAGAAAAGATTCTCATAATAAGCGGCATAGGGGCAAGGGAATACTACAGGAAGCACGGATACTCTGTTTCAGGATATTACATGGGGAAGAATCTCTAGGATTTCACAGAGAGCTTCTCCTCCTCATTGAAATCCTTCAGTAACTCATCCTGCTTTTTCAGGAGATTGAGATATTCATTCTGAAGCTCTTCGAAATTCTTTTCCTCCTCATCGCTGAATTTCTTTATGTACCTTTCTGCATTTATCAGCTGGATTTTCGAATTGACATCCTTCAGCTTTCCAAGGTTCTCATCAAGCTCGTCCTTCATATCCTCGGTTATCCAGACCTTCTTGTTCGACATATCCATGCAGACTTCCTTCTTCTCTGCGCTGTCACTGGGCTTCAGCCCTTCTTCGCCGGCGGTGCAGTTTATCCCGCACCTGCGCATGAAAGTGGCGAGCCTCTCAACCGCATCGGCCTTGAGGGTGCTTATGGCTATGGCCTCAGCAACAGCCCCTGTGCGCACAGCCCTTGAAACAGCGTTCTTCTCATCTGCATTCAGCATGGAGACAATGACGCACAGCTTTGCTATCTCAAGTCGGTTCCTGTAATTCTCCTTTACGATTATGCCCCTCTCATGCAGTAGCCCGTAAGCATCGCCGCTTTTGGCTGCAAGGCCATCCTTTATCTGCTGGGGGGAGAATTCCTTCAGCCTTTCGCCCATCTCCTCCAGCTTGTCCTGACGCGGGTAAATAAGCTCTACGCCTGCCTTCTCTGCTTTTTTGATGATGCCAGGCAGGGCTGATATCTCCTTCATCTCAGCCTCACATTCCTCCCCGTATACCTCTTTCTTGAATTCAAGCTCTGCCTTTCTTTTGTTTAGCTCTATTAGCTTTGCCATATCTTTTACGCTCACTTCCATAAGCTCGCCTGATTAGAATTATGACGATAATAAATAAAAAGAGTGATATGATGAAAGCTCCGAGCAGGATATTGTCAGTCTCTTCCTGCATCTCAATCTCTTCAACGGCCTCCTCCGGCTCCTCTTCGAGCAGCTCTTTCATCTCATCCACTGCCCTGTCAAGGCCTTTTGCAAGCCTGAGCGTGGTATAAGCGACGTTGATTTCACCAATCTCATAAAGGAAGGCCGCATGCGACTGGTATACAGCGCCCCACAGCGAGGTGCGCTCCTCATCCAGCATCTCCTCAACATTGTCTTCTGTCACAGCTTCGTTTATGATATCAAGGTCAGAGCGCTCCATCTCTATGACATAGACAGCATCGAATATGGCTGCCCCGTAATACCCTTTATCGAATGATTTCTCTGCGATTTCAAGCCTTGAGAGCATATCCTTCTTGGAGGCCATTTTCCCTGCCTCATCTATCTTCTCCTCTGCCAGCTCCTTCCAGACAGTTTCATTTATCCTGCTGCCTCCCTCAGGCGCCTCTGCTATAAGGCTCTTCGCGACATTGCACCATGCATCCCCGTACATGAGCTCATGGTAGGCGGCATACTTCTCATCGGTCAGCAGGCCTTCTATCTCTGTATCATTGTATTTCCCATATGCCCATGCCTCCCTCAGCCGGGAGCCTACTATCCATTCGAAGTTCACATCTGTCATGTCTGGCCTTTCTATTCCTGTGAGGCATATTCCTACCTCACCTTTTTTCCTTGGAAGGTCAATACTGTTCTTTGATATGGCCGCGATGGTCCCTATGTCTATGTAATTGAGGAATGCTTCGTTTGCAGAGCTGAACGCATAGCCCTGCTCCAGCAGTGCATCCTGCCTTTCAGCCTCATTATCGTAAAATTCCCTTATCACAACCGTTTCATTGTCATTGCCTGTGATTGATTCAGTTATGTTCCTTTCAAGCTCAATCATCCTCTCTGCTACAGGTATGAAAGGCTCCAGCTCAGGCACCTCGTAGGAGGGGAGCTCCGGGATTTCACGCTTTCTTGCATCAAGCGGAACCTGCTCTATGCTCTTGTTCTCCATCATGAACCCTATGATGTCCTCGACCCTGGCGGCCTCAAGCACGATGATGCCGCTTTCCTCCTCGATATTCCTCAGGACCAGGGCCTCATAAAGGCCGCTGACAGGCGTTATGAAATATCTTGCCCCTACCGCGGCCGCCCCCTTGGCCTTTTCATATGTGCCCCCCACAGGCCCTACATCCCCTGTCGGGCTTATCGTGCCTGTTATTATGGCATCAGACCTCATGCTCCTGTTCTCGAGCAGTGCATATGTCATCACAGTGAAGGCCGCGCCTCCGCTGGGCCCTTCTATATAGCCCGCGCTTTCCTCGAACTTGAACATAACATTGCATACTGGAGCATCATCAGCCAGCAGATATGCATAATCCACTGCCTGCTCCATGGACTGCTGGGTGTCCATGCCGGTATGCGGGTATGTCTTCGCATAGACATCGCCTTCCCCTGGGGCAAGGCTTATCGATACCTCTATCAGTCCGCCTCCGTTCCCTACTATCGCAGGGACATACTGGCTCACTGTGCCTTCGCATCCAAAAGCAGCTGCGGCAAGCAGAAATAGAAGAATGAGGAGCCTCATGCCTTTTTCTCTCGTGGTATATTAATAAACGTATTTGTCGACAATATCCCCATGAGCAAAAAACCAGCGAAAAAGCCACGCAGATTCAAGAAAAAAATCAGCAAGATCAAGGCGGAGGTCCTCCCATCCAAGGAGATGGACAGTTCTTTCATTCTCAGGATTTTCCGCGAGGAGCTTGATGAGGAATCGATATCCGTAGCGGTTCTTTCCCGCACATATCCCAAAGAGGAGCTTTCAATAGCAAGGAGGGTCGCAAGAATCCTGACCAAGGCCGAAGCCGGCCCGGATAATGAAGGGCCTGATACGGACCTTACTGCTGCAGAGGAGCTTCTGCTTGCAAAAGCCAGGAGCCTCTATGGCAGGAAACCCACTTCAAAGGAACAGCTGAAAAAGGCCGGGAAAATCCTCAAGGACCTCGGGATAAGGAAAGCTTCTGTGCTGGCAGAAGGAAAGATGCTCCACATAACCGCAGGCAGGACAGAGATTGTGAAATTAGCGAAGAGTCTGGCAAAAATCAGGAAAAAGATGAAAGCGCTCGGATTCTATGATGTCCTGCTCAGCTTATCCTCTTGAACGCCAGTATCCCGCGGTCTGTCCTGTGGAACTCATATTCCTCAGAAAGGTATAATTTCTCCAGCTGGCTCCCTGCTTCCCTTATGTATGCTGATATGTTGCCTTTCGGCACATCCTCGTAAAGATATCCTATTGAGTATTTCAGCCCTGATTCGGCAGCCTCCTTCTCCCTTTCCTTGAGCAGGATTCTCCGTATCCCCCTGCCCTCATATGCAAGGAGCACCGCAGGGTCTTCAAGATAGAGGGCATTGGCCTCGCCGTTTATTATGGTCATGGTCTCTGCGTCAAGCCTTGCAGGCCATGAGAGGCCGACCCCTATGAGCATGCGGTTCACCGTCGCACCAAAGCTCTTTCCGTAATCCACTATGCTCTTCACTTCGCCCTCTGTAACGTCAAATGCGCATTTCCTCATGACCTTCACGCTTTCCTCGATGTCGCTGTCCTCAAGCTTCTTTACCTCTACTTCCTCTTCGTCAAGCAGATGGATGAATTTGGCCTTCGGGGTCTCGTCCTTCTCCTCCATCTTTTTCTCCTGCTTGAAAGATTCTGCCGGTTCCATGATATCACACTAGGCGCACATTGCATGCGGGGCATCTTGTATACAATGTCTCCATCCTGTAATTGCACCTTGGGCACATATAATATGTCTTCTTGGACCTCTGGGACTCTGCCTCGAAGTCATAACCGCATTTCTTGCATTTCTTTATATCAAGCTCATTCAGTGTTTTGCATCTTGGGCATTTCCTGCGGAACATGCTCTTTATCCTGACACCGCACTTGGGGCAGCGCTCCATGGAAAGGTTGACTGTCTCCGCGCAGTTGGGGCATTTGTAGCTCTGCCCCTTGCGGGCTCTTTTCCCTCCTTTCAGCAGATTGCCAAGAAAATCTCCCAGACCCATGCTATCAGCCGCGAGTGCACTCTATGTCGTAATCCTTTATCGGAGTTTCCTCAATGCTGCAGAATGTGCTGACTTCCCCGAGCTCTGAGGGGCTTGTGCCGACTCCGCAGTCAAGGTCCATGTGGCCTGCCTTGGGGAACACAATCGGAAGGTTCACCGGGGTCTGGTAGAGCTCCTTTGTGTAGCTGTACCTGGACTCGCTGGCTGCGTTATAAAGGCAGCATTTCTCAGGCCTTGGGAATCCTCCCAGTACGTCCTGGTAGATGTCTGATGTTATCTCGCTCATGTCGCCGTCAAGTTCGTCGATACTGCCGTCTGCCCACGTCCTTTCGCAGTGGTAGGTACCTCCCATCTCGCTGCATATCGGGCAGTCAATGGTAACGACATCGGAGGGGCATTTGTAATCCTTGCCAGAGATGGGGCTGTCCGGCATTGTGCACTCAAAGCCGTCGTCGCATTCCAGTGGGTTGGAGATTGTGCAGTCTCCGCCAGGGCTCAGGTCATATATCTCACACGGCGTGCACTCCACTTCCTCAAGCGCTGTGGTCTTGGTAAACACAGTGGTCGGAGCGGTGGCCGCCATCCTCTCCAGCGCGCCCTGCATTGCGCAGAATTTAGGTTTCTTCTCGCCTATGCTGCTGTCGTCTGGGGCATCCACCAGGCTTGTACCTGACGCGCTGCCCCTTGCCGGCATATATATGATACCTACGATGCCTGATTTTATCATCTCCCCCTGCTTCAGCACGATTGCATTGAACAGTTCCTCATAGTTGTCCTCATCCCAGTATGGGTCATCGCTCGACACGCTGAAGTCGGTTATCATGCTAGGTTTGTTCTTGCTATGCAGTGCTGTGTGGCCGTAGGATATCATATCATCAACTACGGCCTCAGCGCCATCCGCGCTGACGTCAGTGTGCTCAGATACGTCATAATCAAACGTTACCATGTCTATCAGGTTCATGACGCTAGGAAGCAGGACTGCCTTTATGGTATCATTGAATTCCTCTACAGAATCCTGGTCTTCGACATGGAATGCGGTGAGGCAGCCGAAGCATCTCCCCCTCACCTGGGAGGCCCTTTCTATTATTTCAGGGCCTTTCTCTATGGCATCCTCCTCATCATAGACTCTCTCAACGATGATGACAGCAGCGCCCATGCGCCCAATAAGGGGCTCGAAGTCATAGTTAGTATAATTCACAAGTATGGTCATGCATTCCTCCCAGCATACCTCGGCATCATCCTCGCCTTCGCACTCCTCCCAGCAGTAAGGGGTCGTCACATTGACGTCGTCCTTTTCCCAGTTGCTGTCAGAGCTGAGGTCAAGGACAGGAAGCACCCCTGATTTCATATAGTTGCCCAGCCTGAGCTTCATTATGGCTGCATTGGGCTCTGTCCTGGGCGCGCCTTTTATCCCGAAATCTTCGCTGTAATCAGACATGTCTGTTATGTAGGGGTGGAAGCATGATACGTTCTCTGCCTCTGTGTAGTTGCATATCTGGTCCCTAACGTCCGGCTCTTCGCTGTCTGCGTAAATCGAGGGCGCGTATGGGGTCTCATGTGGCGCCGTTATTTTCTGATATGCGAGCGTTGATGAGGTGCAGGGTTCGCACCATCCGAAGTCCCTCACAACAGGCTTCAAAGTGTTCTTGTCAACTTCACAGCTTCCCATGCCGCCATCGCCGTCATATGTTATGAGGAAGATATACCTGCTGGCAGCAGCTCCGACCCGCACCTGCCTGTTGATGGAACTATCCTTTTTCTCACTGGTTTCGGTCTTTCTCATCTCACAGCTGGTTGTGTCGACTCCTTTCGGGTTCATGGTCTCATCGTAAGTGTTCCTCTCTGCTATCGCATAAGATATGGGTGAACTGTGGTAGTATTGCAGGCGCCCTCCCCTGCTCTTCCAGTCGCCGCTGACCTTCTTCCTCCATCTCAGCAGGTTGCTCGATGCCCTGTGCCCTTTCTCATAGCCCAGGACCCAGGGCAGGTTCGACATTATGACGTCATGCGTGTCTATGTGCTTTCCGCAGCCGTCATCCCATCCTCCCGTCTGCATCATGGCATTGAATCTCTGCATGAAATATGGCTCGAATGCGCGTGCCACATTCTCCCAGTTGTCCCTGTCCTTCACATCAACCATTATGTAATCATCTTCTGTCATCTCGCACCCTTCGTAAAGCATCCAGTCCTTGAATTCTGACTCAGATGATGCGAGCGCATAGCCTATTATCGTCTCGCCGCCGTATTGCAGCTCATCCCCCTCTATCTTCCCGAAGAACAATGCTCCACCTGCAGGAGGCCCGCTGGACGCTTCTGTCACGCTCGGGCATAAATCCTCGACCTCAGAATCGCTATCCGGAAAGTGCTCCTCGCAGTCACGTCTCTCTACTTTCGAGGTTCCGAAATCGACCTCCACGGTGTTTGTGACGTCCTTGCGCGCCCCTGTCCACCTGTCAAATCTTTCGCTGTTTTCGTTCCAGACCACCCACCAGGTGCGCAACAGGCTGTCATCGCCCGAGGCCATCTCCATCATCTCCCCGTAATCGCCGCCTCTCCCTTCCCAGTCTATGTAGGTGTTTACTCCGTTATAAGCTTCCCCTTCAGGGTATTCGTAATCATCAGGAGGGGCTGCATTGTATGACATGTAGACAGGCATCACCTTGACCTTGCCGTATGTCCTGTCAGGCGGGTCGTCAGGGTCTGAGGTGTCTATGTCTTTCAGCGGCGGGCAGAACACCCTGTTTATTCCGTACTGGTCATTCGCTGTGAAGCAGTCGGTGATGACATCCTCACCGTCAAGATTCACCATCACCGACCTTGTGTAATCCTCTATGCTGCATGTGCCCGAATAGCACTGCGACTGCCCTAATTCGCATTCAAACGGCGCCCTTCCTGTTTCAGATTCGCCTTCGAATATCTCGCCGCCGTATGCGATGGACAGCTGCCTCTTGTAGTATCCCTTGTCTATCTCCTTGTGATAGGAGTTCCATCCATTGCTGCTGTTGTATACATAGAGGTATTGCTCTCCGATCTTCAAGGGCCAGAACTCTGTGGGCACATTCCATACCGCATAATGCCTGAACTTGTAGTTGTTCTCTTCCGGCATTACCGTGCTAACCGGGACTGTCGTGAATCCAAAGTCGAAATCAAAAGTCGACCCTTCAGGATATGATATGCAGGCAGGCGCATTATCATCATCGAAGCAGTTCTCTGTTATGCCTTCAGTCTCATCCGCGGGGTCATAAGGCTCATCTGCGGAAGGGTCGATGTAGTTCATGTACCTGTCAACGAAGCCCTGTGGGTTCACGGCGCAGAACTGGTCGGACATAGGGAAGTAGAACCTGTACTGGTCATACTCGTCAAATGAGCCGCCGACCCCTGTCCTGAATACGTTGAGCTGCGATTTCGAGCTTCTCATGATTGTCCTCAGGTCGGCATCCATGGGAAGGAACCTGCACTGGGCCTTGTAGAACCTGGCGGCCGCCTCGTCCTCAAGGTTCACCGGCGTCCCCTGCTCCGCAGCATCATCTGTGCTTGAGATTCCGGGAGCCACCCTAGGCTTGTATGCGAAATCGCCGCATATCATGGCGGTGCAGTTCGGGTCCACGCACGGCACCAGGTCATCCTGGGTGCAGATGGGTATCAGGTGATACTTGCCTCCTATGGAGACATTGCAGTGGCCTTCTGTCCCCATGTCAGGATTGTCGCAGCTTCCGGGAACTGTCTCCGCAAACATGTTCTTCTCAGTGAATGTGGTCGTATTGTAAAGCATGCAGCCGTCCTCAATATGCTCCTGCAGGCAGCACCCCAGCTTCTTTATCGGATTGAGGCATCCGGCAACCATCAGGACGACTGCAACCAGTATCAACGTTTTCTTCATTCACACCACTTTTGAAACCATTCTTGTGAGCTCGTATGTGTCTCCGCCGAGCACTGTCATTATGTATTTTATGAATACCATTGTGAGGAAGAACGCGATTAGGGGATGGAGTATGAGTGATACATATGCTTTGGACAGGTCGCTGTTGAGCTGGTCCATCTGCAGGTTTGCTATGGTATTGCCCCCTTCTGATTCTATGCTCTGGACCATGGAAAGGGTTGTCGACATCGTTGGATAGCAGTATACCTGCTGTGTAGGTCCTGAAAGCGTCTCAAGCGGCGGGGATGCAGCAGTGAAGCCGGGGTCAAGCAGCACGAAGAATATAGGGAATATGAAATACATCCCTATGCCCATTGATATGAACAGGGCGCCGACGCTTCGCGTGAAGTAGAAGCTGCGCAGCAGTATGCCTACAGGGATGAAGACATGCAGCATGTTCACCTTCACATAATCCAGCAGGGCGGACTGCGCATTGAGACCTATGAGCATCACTGTCGCAAGATTGTTCGTTATGCGCTTCCGCTCTGCAGGCGAATAGAAAGAGTCAAACCAGTCTCCCTTGAAGAACGTTATCCCGAAGAGGCTGGCCACCATGTTGAGCCTGTTGAAATCAAGCCATGCGCCTTTCGCCAGATTGCCCTGTATGGTCGCCACTTCCACTGCCCTTGTCTGCAGCCTGCATCTTATAGCTCCGAATGCGGCATCCATGGCCGCGGCTCCCTCTTCAATCTCCCCTTCCTGGGCGTAGGGGATATGTATAGCTTCCCCTCCGCATGTCAGATCGCCTGCTATGAACTGCGATGTGAGCACCATGGCGCTGTTGACCATCACGACCAGGAATATCGCCATGAATGCTGTCGCGGCCGTCTGGAGAATCTCAGATTTCGCGAAGCTCTCAAGCTCTTTCAGGTACAATGCCCTCCCGAGCATTAGGAGCATAGTGTATATTATCATGGATGTCAGCACTGCCAGGATGCAGAGCGGCAGCCAGGCAGCCTGCCAGTTCTCCCCGCCGATTGTATCGCCGAAAAAGCTCTCGATTGAAAACAGCAACATCTCCATAATCATACCAACTGGGTTATTCTACTTAAATTTATTTCTTCACCGTAAAGCCTTGCTATGTACGAGATGCTTGCTATTGTGGCAAGCAGGGCTGTCGTTGGAAGGAAGACAGCCGCTATGAATGCATATGCTGCGAACATGATTGCTCCACCCGTGTCTGCGCCGTCAGGGAAATACATCTCCCTTATCAGGGCATCGGTGTCCTGTGTCCCGAAGCTTATGGATTCAAGGAGCACAGAGCCCATGCTCTGGATGACCCCTGTATTCTCCAGGTCAGGGAAGACAGTCTCATCAAGATATTCTTTCAGGCCATCCTCAGGCACATAGCAGTCGGCGCACGGACTGGCGCAGGCCAGGCACTGGCCTCCGCCAGGCCTGTCCACAAGCACGTCCCCCATCAGGTAGAATATGCTGAGCATCAGGGGGTATACTATGAGGAATGAAAGCGCGACTGCTATCAGGAGCGCCCCGAACCTCCTCAGGTAAGGCATCGAGCGCAGGAAAATCCCCATCGGAAGGAACAGGAAAACAAATCCCTTGTAGACGAACAGCAGGATGAACAGGAAATTGAGCGCGGACAGATGCGCTATTATGCTTGAATTGAAGAAAATATTGAGGGCTGCGTTTATGGCCCCGTAGCCCCCTACCGGCTGCACGTTCTCTCCTGAATAGCCGAACCAGCAGCCCAGCCCTACACCGCCTACATTGAAATCGCAGAGGAATGCATTCAGGTACGCAAGTATCGTATATGCTTCAAGATGGTACCTGACGACAGTCATCGCATTATGGGAATAAAGGGCTGCCTCGTGCAGGTATGTCTGGGCAGCATCGTACAGGCTGAGGTCATGCGGGTCTTCAACAGCCTCGAAGAACGAGGCCACCTCGCCCATGTTTATGATGCAGAATGCGTTGACCATGGTGAGCAGGAAGAAGATTGTAGCGATTGATATGATGACCTGGAGGAGTTCTGTCTTGGCCCATGTGGTCAGCTTCGCATTTGCTATGGCCCTCCCTACCATGAATGCAAGGCCTATGAGTACTCCTGTGACAATGGCGCCCAGCCCTGTGAGTGGCAGTATGGTATCGTTGAAGAAGCTTCCGAACGCTTCTGTACATATCACCGCATCCGCCATTATACAAACCTCGATATTGCGCTGACGTCAACCTCTGCTCCTGCCAGGGATGTCAGCGTCCTTATGCTTGCAGTCATCAGCAGCAATGCCAGTACAGGGCCGAGGGTCGCCCTGAACAGAATCACCGAAAGATGGTCCCGTATCGATTCCCTCATCCTTGTGTAAGCCGTTACAGCACTGTTCTCATTGTCTTCTCCTGTGTCTCCCGGGTCGCATTCAGGTATCTCCACATCCCCTCCTGTCTCGGAGTAGTCCGCAGCGCGCGGGTCGCCGCTTGTGTGGAACGTCTCCACCAGCATCTCATTGAATATGATTCCCGCAGGAAGCATTATGTGCAGCGAGATGCCCAGAGCTATGAGGAATCCCCCTCCCCCTCTTGTTATCTTGAATGTCCTAAGCAGTATGCCGAGCGGAAGCAGGAGGTTGAGCGCATAAGCGTCTGACAGCTCGATGAGCCTTTCCATGGCGCTCAGCTCTCCCATGGCAAAGCCTGTTATCCCTCCTGCCATAGAAAGAGGGGCTGCCAGCACGCTGTAGCCTCCGCATCCGCTAACAGTGTAGCCCATGCCCACTATGTTGCACTGTGATGTCCTTGACGCCTCCCTTGATATTGCTTTATCATAACCTGCTATGTAGCCCAGAAGGGTGTCAACCCTCTCCCTGTTGTCATCAACTATTGTCAGTGCAGCGTCCTGCATCGAGCTGGAGCCTGCCTTGACAGCGTCAAGGGACGATATGCTGTTCAGGATGCTGTCCGTACCTGTGAGAACCACTATGAGAATCGCCACTGCAAGGAGCTGGAAGAACTCCTCCTTTGCCATAATCTCCAGCTCCTTTACGCCAAAGCCGAAGCCCAGCATGAACATTATGCCTAGAAGGGCTGCCGAAAGGACCATGGAGACGAATGCTATGGTCTGCCATGATGCCGCAAAGGCAAGCGGAATCAGCAGCAGGAATATCAGCAGTTTTTTCATCAGAACACCTTGGCTATTCCCGGGATCTCTATGTCCCCACCGAGTATCTTGGACAGCCCTTTTATGAATATGAGAGTAGCGACTATGTTGAACAGCGGCAGCACATATGCGGGCAGCATGAGCTTCGACAGGTCCTTGATATCCTGCTTCCCTACCAGTCCGTCCTCCCCTATCTGTGAATAGTCGTCAGCATCTTTCACCGGCACGTCATCAGGCGGCTTGCACTGGGAATCGCACTGGTTGTTTATGGGCGGCTTGTACGCATAAGCTTCCTCTGTGAAAAGGCACATCTCGCATGCTGTTCTTGGTGCATAGGCCCTGTAGTCTGCTGAGCAGTTCTCAAATGAGCAGGCCCCTGTAGTATATTCTATAGGCAGCCCTGCACCCATGAGCCTTTTCTCAGGCGGACAGTTCTCGCACTGGTCTGCTGGCGGGTCCAGGGCAGTTATGGTCGACAGCTTCACCATGCATGTCTCATGGCATGTTTCGCATTCGTTCTCCGCATCCTCGCAGTCCTCTGACATCTCACCGGAATCACCGCCTGTTATCCTGCAGTATTCAGGGCATCCGAGGCAGAGGTCTTCGCAGAACCCTACATCAGGCATCATATAGACGCATGAATCATATGCATCAGGAGCGCCACTATCAGGAACTTCCGCGGCAGGGCAGTATATCGCCTTCTCGCATGCCTCCTGCTTTTCCTCTGATTCCGTGGTGGGCCTCCAGTCAGGGTCGCTTATCAGGGTCATCCTGCAGTCCATGGCAGAATCAAGGCAGCACTTGTCGTCATCATCATCGTCACAGACATCGCAGTTTGATTTTAGCGGAGGCACGACCTTGCATATGGCAGGGCATTCATCATATTCTTCTGTCCCTTCTATGCCTTCGACTTTCTTCACTACCTTGCATTGCCATGGCACATCTGCGCATGACCTCTGCACTGTGGCATTAACGCACTGCGACATGATGGGGTAGGGCAGGTATCTGCAGTATGTCGGGCATTCATAGGTGATGCGGCCGTCCTCCTCCACAGGGTCTGCCCAGTAGCTGCAGGAGATTATCATCTCTCCATCTGCATAATCAGCAGTGCCGAAGGCCAGCGGAAGGCCGCCTTCGAAGATGTCCAGGGCAGTCTGGCCGTCATCAGGGGAGAAGTTCCCCAGTATGCTTGACGCCTCGTACATATAGCAGAAATTGTCGTCGCAGTATGGTTTCTCTTCGCCTTTGTTGTTTTCATAAAACGCGATAGGCACTTTCTTCTCGCATTCAGGCGGGCATTCCGATGCAGGGGTGTCAAGGCCTTTGTCCCCTGCCACAGCCATGTCGAGGGTGACCCAGTCAAAGACATACATGAAGGGGAAGAAGAACGTTATGCCCAGCGCGATGGCAATGAGCAGCCCGCCCACCTTCCTCGTGAAGAAGAAGCTCCTGGCCACTATACCTAAAGCAAGGAGCATGGGCCCTATCTTGAACGCTATCTCATCGATGAAGAACAGCTGGGCCTCCATGAAGCCCAGCAGATTGCTGTAATACTCAAATAATATCATATACATGTCGGAGTCAAGGGCCAGATGGCCTCCCCACGTCGTGCTGAAGCCTGCCTGTGCGCAGAATATGCTGGTGCAGTAAATCCCTGTCCTGGTATTCATCGCATTGACAGCCTTCACATTCTCAACAAGCAGGTGCTTGAGCTTGTCCTTTGCGGTGGTCACGTAGTCCTCCAGGTAAGCATGGGTGACAGCCTGGAGGCAGGTGCTGAACTGCGGCATCACGCATTCGCCGCCCTGGCACACCCCGCTCGCGCACTCGAAATCTTCAGTGCAGCTGACAGCAGGCGGCGTGCCCCAGCATTCGTTTATGGTGAGGCCGCTGTCGATGACCATGGCTATGACAATGGTGTCAGCGAATCCCAGTATGCCTATGACAACCGCTATTATGAGCGCATTCGCTATTATCTGGGTCAGCTCTGTCCTTGCCCATGCCTTGATTTCAGGCATGTCGAACCCTATCCCTACGGCGAATGCTATCGCGACGAGGATGACCGAAAGCATCAGGGCAAGCACTGCGAGCACTTTCCAGTCCCTTATTATCTCAAGGGGCGATTCCTCTATCTGCTCTTCAATCGCTTCTCCTGCCTCTACAGCGAGCGAAAGGCCCACAAAGACCGCAAAGACCATCAGCAACAATAATGCTTTCTTCATCCTATCACATTCAATGCCTTATTTATCGAAGCCAGGAACGTTATCACTATCGCCAGCGTGAGGTTGGGAAGGAAGAACGCCAGCGGAATCAGGCGCGCTATGTTCCAGAAGCTGTCCGGGTTGGAGCATGTGCTTGACGCCGGACTGCAGTAGCTGTCTATCACATTGTCGCATACAGCATCTGCGAAATCGGTGCAGTCCGTCAGCACCCCCTCATACATTGCGAAATTGAACACATACATGAAAGGCACCAGTATGTATAATCCAAGGGACAATGCTATCATGATATTGCCCATCTGCCTTGTCGGTATGAATATCCTGAGCAGGAACCCTATCGGGAGTATCCATTTTATCGCATTCTCGCTTACGAAGTCCAGCATGATTCTCTGCATGCTTATGCTCATGAGGGCAGGGACTATGAATGAGTTGAGGACGATGTCATACTGGGTTGATACAACCCTCTTGTATGCGCCTGATGTTGCCGAGAGGGCATTGACAAGCGGGAACTGCACTGTCCACGAGAACGTTGAATCCATGAGGTTCCCTATATAGTTCTGTATATAGCTTTCAGCAAGGTCCTTCGAATCAGCTGTGGCCATCTCTGCATAGCATGACGCGGTGTTCTTGATGCTTCTCCCAGGGGTGTAGCAGCTGGATTCAGAGCCTGCTGTCCCGAACATCCCTGATTCTTCGAAAAATGAAACATAGAAAAAGTCGAAGAAGGCGCAGGAGGCCACAAGTATGCCGCTGAATCCTATCAGGAGCATGATGGAGAAGCCGAGGTGGAATGCCTCATCCTTTGCAAAGACCACATAGCCTGTATTCCCCATTGCCTGCCCTATCATGTATGCTATGGCTATCACGAGTATCGTCAGGCCTATGGCGGCTGCTATCCCCAGCCCCTGCTCTGAGAGGACTATCTCAGTGGCTCCTTCCACGCATGAATATGAGAACGCCGCACCGGCCAGCAATAAGATAAACAACAATGCCCTCATTTCATACTAACCTCTGTATCCCTGCCATGTACCATTCCCCGCCAAGCGCGGATGACAGGCTTTTCGCCCCTCCTAAAGTTATGATTGCTATGAGCACGAAGTCCAGGTAGCCCATGAAGACCAGGTTGTTCACATCCTTCAGGAATGGATAGAGCTCATTGAAAGCATCTTTTGCATAATCCTCTGCGCCGCCGGCCAAGAAGGCGATTGTCCATGCCAGCAGAAGCGTTGCCAGGACAAGCTGGAATATCAGGTTTATCAGCGGATATACGACCAGCTCCACCACAGGCTTGCAGGCGGCGAACAGCGCTGCACCTACCACCGGAACAAGGAGAAGGGGAGCACATACTATGACTGCGAACAGCGGGTCTGTAAGGCTCAGTATGGTGCGCAGCACCTTTGACTCGCAGAGGGGCTCTGCGGCCACCATGGCCCATGCATCCGCACTGAGCTTGTCAAGATTGCCTATGTCAGGGTCAGGGAAGTTTATCGTTTCATGGAGCGAATCGGCAAGTATCACTGAGAATGGAAGGAATACGATGCCTGCAATCGAAGCTGCTATCAGGGTATTGCCCACTTTCCTTGTGAACGGTATCATCCTCACTATGAAAGCCAGGGGAAGGAGCACTGTGGGCACCGTTATCTTCAGGAACAGGAGGAGCACCCTGACACCTTCGTAAAGGAACACTACGTTTGTGAGCCCCTGCGATGCCATGTTGAGGCTTACGAGCAGCAGGGAGGCGCCTCCAAGAGGGTTTGCTGAATAGCTGAGGGACACCCACCATATGGGTATGTTGATGTAAGGAGAATAGGTTGCGGATGCACGGATTCTTGTGGCCGCTTTAATGGCCAGTTCGAATGAGTTGTCATAGTTGCCTATCCATTCATCTATTATGTCCTGCGAAGCCTCAACATAGTTCTCTTCGCCTGTCAATGCCTCGCTGATGCCTGTAGAGCTGACAAAGGCTGATGTTATTATGGCGATGAGGAGGATGGCTGCCACGAACTCCCTGATTTCTGCCTTGGCCCATGCAGCAAGCTTGGGGTCTGAGAGGGTCACAGCCAGCATGTTCGATATCGCCAGCAGTATGATGACAATTATAGCCATGACAGGGACGGCGAAAGTAAGGTCTATGGGGTCTACCGCAAAAGCAGCAGGAATCAGAAATAAAAACAGGAGTGCCGCAAGCCGTCTGTTCATGCCTAGATTTCTTACTTATACATTTAAAC